>Ga0190270_10000129_pt1 | contig 33092 bp, 35 predicted proteins | sample Popmic320T_FD_133748 | JGI IMG/M metagenome (GOLD analysis project Ga0190270, IMG submission 133748) | Populus adjacent soil microbial communities from riparian zone of Weber River, Utah, USA - 320 T | ecosystem: Environmental > Terrestrial > Soil > Riparian zone | place: USA: Utah | collected...
CTGCGACGGGCTGCACAGCACGCCCACCGTGGCGACCGTGAGCGACTCGACGCTGTCGACGGCGTCGGCGATCAAGACGTCTTCGAGTCGGTCACGGGTCACGTCGGCGACCGGCAGCGGATCGGCGACCGGGACCGCGAGCACCACCACGGCGCGCGACCGCGTCGGCGGCGATGCGTCGTGCGTGTCCTCGCTCACGTGCCGTCGGCGCCCTCGTCGTCGACCGAGCCGGGAGCCGCGGTCGTCGCGGACACGCCCTCCAGGAAGCCGCGGGCCCGCTCCGTCTTGGGATAGCGGTTGACCCACTCCCAGAAATCCGGTCCATGCCCGGGGACGAGCAGGTGCGCCAGCTCGTGGAGGAGGACGTAGTCGACAACCCAGGCCGGCATGCCCTGGAGCCGCGACGAGAGCCGAATGGTCCGATCGACGATCGTGCACGACCCCCAGCGTTGGTTTTGGTTGTCGACCCAGCGCACCGACTCAGGGGTGGCGAGGCCGTCGAGATAGCGCGACGAGAGCGCTTCGGCCCGGCTGGCTAGCTCGTCGTCGCTCGGGGCCAGCCGGCGGCTCTGACGCTCGAGCCGACCGAGCATGATCTCGATCCACTCGGCTTCTTCGGCCTTGGACAGCCGAGCTGGCATCATGATGACAACCTTGTCACCATCACGATAGGCGGCGACGGTACGGCGGCGGCGCTTGCTGCGGCGGACCTCGACCTCGGGCCGATCGGGCTTTTTCACGTCCACCACCGTAACCTCGCCAGACCGACAACGGCGCTGTCATCCACAGATGTGTCGAGAGCGTTTCGGGCGAGTTGTCGCCCGAATTTCCCGTTTCGTGCTAGCGCTCGCTGCCCGATAATTCCAACAAACCGGACATGTCGTGCACAGGTGGTATTGCCTCATCCACAAGCCGTCCACAGGGTTATACACAGGCGTGGATTGACGGAACGGGACCGGCGACCTACGGTCTGCGCTGAAGGCCTCCGGCTCGCCGCAAGCGTCCACAAGGGGAAGGTGGGCGGCTTCCCCGGCGAGTTGGAGGTCTTTTCGGTTACGCCGTGTCGTCGCTGGCCCGGCGTAGCGGTGACGTAGGGTATCGGCGAGGCGGGGCTTCCCCCGGTTCCTTCCCGCCGCGAGTATCGGCGCGCTCCTCCGGGTGGAGCGAGCGTCGTCACGAGATGGCAAGGAGAACGCGATGGCGGAGACGTACAGTGGTGAGTACTACTGCGTCAAGTGCAAGGAAAAGCGCCAGGCGACCGGTGAGGTGCAGGTAAACGCCAAAGGCACCCGGATGGCCAAGGCCAAGTGCCCCGTATGTGGCACCAACCTCAACCGCATCCTCGGCAAGGCCTGACGACGACTAGCAAACGTATGAAGGCGGTGCTCCGGCTGGTCCGGAGCACCGCCTTCGTACGTTGCGGACCGGATGCCTGTGGATAACGCGGGCAGTCGATACCGCGGGCCTGGCAAGCTTTCGCCACCTCCTTCAGTCTGGAGTCCGAATGCGTCCAGTGCTCCGCCCGGGTTCGCCGCTGCTACGCCGTGATGCCACCCACCTCCAGGTCGGCACCGAGCCCGGCCATGCGCTCGTAGTCGACGAAGTCGCACCGCTGACCGCACTGCTGAGTGCCCTCGACGGCGTCCGGACCGCAGACGACCCCGAACTCGACGCCTCCCTCGTCGAGGCCCTGCATGCAGCGGGTGTGGTCGTCGACTCCGAGGTATGGCGAGCCGAGGCCGGGCTCGAAAACGAGGCCGCTCATCTCCTGACCCGCGGCCTGGACGCCGAAGCGACCCGCCGGCAGATTGCCAGCCGGAGACGGGCCGAGGTACGGATCGTCGGCGACGATCCCCTCGCCGGCTCGGTCGCGGATCTCCTCGAGGCGTCCGGCGTCGGCGCGATCAGCACGGGTTCGGCACCGACATCGCGGGCCGATCTCGTCATCGTCGCCGTCGAGGGCGAGGCGGCCCGTGATCTCGCAGACGAATGCCTCCGAGCCGACGTCGCCCACTTCGTCACCGCGACCCGCGACGGCTGCGGCGTCGTCGGCCCGCTCGTACTGCCGGGCCGGACCGCCTGCCTGCGCTGCCTCGACATCGAGCGCAGCGCCGTCGACACCGCCTGGCCGGCCATCGTCGCGCAGCTCTCCCAGCCCCTGTCGACGCCGGCCGACTCGCTCGTCCGAGCCGTATCGGCCGTTCTCGACGCGGCGACGGCGGTCGTGACCGTCCGCGACGCGCTGGCACAACTCGCGGGCGACGCCGCCCTGACGCACAACGCCACACTGCGGATCGGTCCCGACCTATCGCAGCTGCGCCGTTATCGATGGTCATTGCAGCCGCGGTGCGGATGTGCGCTCCTGGGCTAGGGCCAGCCCTCCTCGGTTAGGCCTTGTCCTGGTGCCCCGCAAGAATGGTGGGGTGACCACTCCCGACGACTCCGCGCCGCTCCCCCGCAAGGCGGTCGCCCGGACCGCCCGTCTGGCCACGCTCCCGCTCGGTTTTGCGGGCCGGGCCGCCACGGGCCTCGGCCGCCGCCTGGCGGGGGTGCCCGCCGAACGCGTCGTCACCGACGTCCAGGCGCGCACCGCCGAGCAGGTGTTCAAGGTCCTCGGCGAGCTCAAGGGCGGCGCGATGAAGTTCGGCCAGGCGCTGAGCGTGTTCGAGGCGGCGCTCCCTGACGAGCTGGCCGCCCCGTACCGGGCGACGCTCACCCAGCTCCAAGACTCCGCGCCGCCGATGGACACCGGCACCGTGCACCGCATGCTCGCCTCCGAGTTCGGCCCGGGCTGGCGCGAGCAGCTGGTCGAGCTCGACGACGACCCGGCCGCCGCGGCGTCGATCGGTCAGGTGCATCGCGGTCGCTGGCACGACGGCAGGGAGGTGGCCGTCAAGGTGCAATATCCCGGTGCCGGCGACGCCCTCCGCTCCGACCTCAAGCAGATCGCGAGGCTGTCGCGGCTGCTTGGCCCGGTGCTCCCCGGGATCGAGGTCAAGCCCCTCGTCGAGGAGCTTCAGAGCCGTGTCATCGAGGAGCTCGACTACGACCTGGAGGCCGAGGCTCAGCGGGTCTTCGCCACGGCGTACGCCGACGACCCCGAGGTTGTGGTGCCGGACGTCGTCGCGCACACCAAGCGCGTCCTCGTCAGCACCTGGATCGACAGCCAGTCCTCGCTGGCCCGCCTGATCGCCGAGGGCAACCGCGAAGATCGCGACCACTACGGAGAGCTGTACGTCCGGTTCTTGTTCGACGGCCCGCGCCGCACCGGCCTGCTGCACGCCGACCCGCATCCCGGCAACTTCCGCGTTCTCGGCGACCGGCGGCTCGGGGTCGTCGACTATGGATCGGTGGCTCGGCTGGCGGAGGGCCGTCTGCCCGAACCGATCGGGCGGCTGCTGCGGAGCGCGGTCGACGACGACTACCAGGCAGTCATCGAAGGCCTACGCGACGAGGGCTTCATCAAGCCCGGCATCGACCTCCCGGTCGAAGTGCTCCGCGACTACTTGGCGCCGTTCGTCGAGCCGGCCCGTGAGGCGACCTTCCGATTCAGCCGAGCCTGGATGCGCCGGCAGGCCGCCCGGATGAATGATCCACGCAAACCGGCCTTCACGACGGCCATCCGCATCAATCTGCCGCCTTCGTACCTCCTCATCCACAGGGTCTGGATCGGAGGCATCGGCGTGCTCAGCCAGCTCGAGGCCGAGGCACCATTTCGGACCATCTGTGAAGATGCCTTGCCCGGATTCGCAAACAACTGAGCAAGACGGACTAAAGTGGCACAGCGTGTCTCGGGCGCATCAGGCAAGAGGAGGTACGCAATGGGGCAGACGCGGCGAGCGCACCTACACATCGGCGCTCCCAAGACGGGGACGACCTTCCTCCAGTCGGTGCTCTGGCAATACCACCGCACCTGGCCTGAGTACGACGTCGCCTACCCCGTCGAGAGCTCGGACGAGATGTTCCACGCGACGCTCGACGTCCGTGGGCTGCCGTGGGGCGGCGTCGAGCATCCGGAGTGGGCCGGCTCCTGGGACCGGTTGTGCGAGCGGGTGGCCGGCGTCGAGTCCCACGTGGTGTTGTCGCAGGAGCTGCTCGCCGGCGCCGACAAGGCACAGGTGCCGCGCATCGTCGAGTCGTTCGGCGACCGCGAAGTCCACGTGATCTATACGCTCCGGTCGCTCGCGGCGATGCTGCGATCGGACTGGCAGGAGCAGGTCAAGCACCGCCACACCGCGGACTGGCCCGAATACCTCCGGCAGGTGTTCGAAGAGCCGGACCGCTCGCACTTCGGCCACTGGTTCTGGGCCCACCACGACGCCCCGGCGGTCCTCGCCAGGTGGGCGACCGCGCTGCCGGCCGAGCGGATCCACGTCGTCGTCACGACGCCGGCAGCGCCACGGCGCAAGCTATGGACCGATTTCGCCGGGCTGATCCAACTCCCGACCGACCTCGAGCTGGTCAGCAACCGCCATCTCAACGTCTCGCTCGGCCGAACCGCGACCCGACTCCTGGCCAGCGTCAACGAACGGGTGGCCGACCGCTTCGACGGCGAGCGCTATGCCTCCGTCGTCGGACAGGTCCTGACCGACCAGGTTCTCCCGACGGCCGTCAATCGCGATCCCCTGACGTTTCCGGCGGAGCTGGCCGAGTCGATCCGGTCTCGCGGCGGAGAGATCGCGACGCTGCTGCGCGACGGACCGTACAACGTCGTGGGCGACCCAGAGCTGCTGGTCGACGACGTGCCGAGCATCAAGGCGAGCAAGACCGGCGCCGGTGCCCGCAGCGTCGCCCTCGCGGCCGACGTCGTGACGCCGCTGCTCATTCAGATCGGCACTCAGGCCGATGAGATCTCCGGCCTGCGGGACGTCGTCAATCGGCTGAGCTCCGAGGTCGAGCAGCTCCACCAGGAGGTCCCTGACACGGCCGGCCCGCTCCGCCGGTCGATCCGGCGCATCTCCGAGGAGCACCGGTCAGTGATGTGGGCGCGTCGCCAGTGGTGGCACGCGGTCGAGCGGTGGCGGGCCCGGCGGTCCGAAGCCTGACGCCGAACGAGTCGGGTCACCACCACGCGTTGTCGAGCCGGCCCTCGATGCCTCGGACGTTGTCCCGGGAGCATTGCTCGCAATAGACCAGCTGCCGGCCGTTTTCGATCGACGTCGCCCAGGTCAGCGGGAGCGAGTCACCGGCGACCCGACCGCAGAAGGCACAGGAGTACGTCATCTCCCCATCATGCAGCGGCCTCGGTAGCAGCCGAAGCGCGACTCGCTCGGCCGGCGGCGGGTCCGCGCACAGCGGCCCCGGCGGCGGTCCGCGCACAGCGGCGGGCCCCGGCCCACCCGAGGGTGAGCCGGGGCCCGCCAGTTTTCCGTCAGACCGACTGGGGCCCACGACGGGGTTCGTCGCCGAGCGCCTCAGAGGGCTCTGGCCAAGTGGAGCTTGGCGGCCTGCGCCGACCGCTCCGCCCTGCGGGCGAGCCGCCGTGCCCGAGCCAGATGCAGGCTCCGGCGCTCGGCTCGCGCGTTGTCGAGGCGCTCGCGACTATGCGCTCGCGCCAGTTCTTCGTACATGAGATTCATGATGATGCTCCTAATGCGAGTCTTTGTGTCGTTCAAGTTCATGTGTGCGAATTCCTGCTTTCGAGCGACGGTCAGGCCGCCTCGTTCTTACGCGGACGGCCGCGAGGGCGCTTGCGAGGGATCACAACTCCCTGCAAGAACAGCTCACCGCCCCAGACGCCCCAGGGCTCGCGCCGCTCGAGAGCACCGGCGAGGCACTCGGCACGGACCGGGCACTCCCGGCACATCGCCTTGGCCAACTCCACGTCGGCGGGGGACTCGGCGAAGAACAGCTCCGCATCGTTCACCCGGCACGGCAGCTGATCATCGTCCACCGCTTCAAGCGTGGTGCTTGCGAACGGATCGAGGACGCTGATGGTCATCTGTCACCTCCTTGTGACTGTCGATCTGACGGCCGGGACCGGCTGGTCCCGGGGAAACTCGGGTGTCTTCAAACACTTGCGTCTTCCAGATACAAAAAGGCCGCGGAATCCGGTGTGGGATTCCGCGGCCTGGAGGTGCCGGCTTTTAAGACAGTCAAACCGGTGGACTCCAGGCTCGGTCTCCCACGTGGAAGGCCTGCAGGGTCGGGACGTACGTCGGGCGCACACCGAGGGAATCGCTGGCGTCGACGGACATACCAATCCCGTCGATCCGGTGGGCCGCGGCTGCGCACGTGACGCCGCCTGGCAGCGAGGCGCCAGCGACGACACGCGGACGCACAGCCGCATCAGACGGCGAAATCTTGGTCTTGATGTTCATCAGTGGCACCTCCTTCGGTACTCCGCGATCAGTAATGGGCGGTCCGGCATCGATCCCTTACGGGGTCGATGCCGAAATGCTACGCCCCCTCTGAGGAGGCGCGCAAACCTTTTTCGTCTGCTGGGTCAACTTCGCCGAAATTTTCGGTCTGACCAGCACAGATCGCGATGACATCGGCGCCGTACTTGTCGAGCTTGGCGCGGCCGACACCGGGCACGCGCATCAGCGCCGAGGAGTCGGCCGGAAGCGTCTCGGCGATCGCCGTCAGCGTTGCGTCGGTGAAGACGCAGTAGGCCGGAAGGCGTTGGGAGCTGGCCTGTTCGCTTCGCCACGACCGAAGCCGCTCGTACAGTTCCTCGTCGTAGGTGGCCGGACAGGCGTCGCACCGACCGATCTTGCGCTCTGCTGCCCCGGTGAGCGGCCGACTGCAACTGCGACACCGGCGCACCTGCTTCGGTGTCCGCGACGCCTTCTCGGCACGGCCACGGGACCCTCGATCGATGGCGTCGGCCGGCAGGATGCCGTCGAGGAACCGGGTCGCGCTCCGACTGCCTCGCGCCCCCGGCGACCGCGCCGCCGCCCACGACACGTGCAACCCGTCACGGGCACGGGTCACCCCGACGTAGAACAGCCGCCGCTCCTCTTGGATCGCCGCCGGTGTCTGGGCATAGACGAACGGCATCGTGCCCTCGTGCATCCCGACGAGGAACACGTGACTCCACTCGAGCCCCTTGGCCGCGTGCAACGTGGCGAGCGTGACTCCGTCGGCGACCGGGGCGTGCTGTGCTTGGGCCCGACGCTCGAGCTCGGTCGCGAGCCCGGTCAGGTCAGCGGCGACTCCCGAGGCGGCATGCTCCTCGGCCAGCCCGACAAGCGCCTGCAGCGACTCCCATCGGTCGCGCTGGGCACCGCTGCCCGACGGCGCCTCGGTCGTCCATCCCATCGTCGACAGCACCGCGCGTACGTCGCCGACGAGGTCGCCGGTCGTCTCACCCGCACGAGCCGAGCCCCGAAGCAGCGTGATCGCCTGGCGCACCTCGGGCCGGTCGAAGAACCGCTCGACGCCGCGGACGACGTAACCGATGCCACGCGCCGCCAATGCCTCCTCGTAGGCCTCCGACTGCGCATTGACGCGAAACAGCACCGCGATGTCGCGCAGCGGCGTACCCCCGTCGCGCAGCCCGCCGATGGCGCCGGCGACCGCCTCGGCCTCCTCGACCTCGTGGGCATAGCCGGCGCAGTGGACGGGGACACCGGAGGTACGTTGCGCCTGCAGCACGACCGCATCGGAGCGACGCTGCCCCCCGTGCGCGACTCGGTTGGCGGCGGCGATCACTTCAGGGGTTGAGCGGTAGTTGCGGACCAGCTCGATGCGCCGGGCGCCGGCATGCCGAGCGGCGAAGTCGGTGAGGAAGTCGGCCGACGCCCCGGCGAAGGAGTAGATCGTCTGCATCGGGTCGCCGACGACACACAGGTCGTCGCGCCCGCCGAGCCACAGGTCGAGCAAAGCAACCTGGATCGGGCTCACGTCCTGGAACTCGTCGACGACGAACCAGCGGTATTGCCGGCGCACGGTGGCGGCGACCCGCTCGTCGGCGGTGAGCAGCGCGGCCGCGCAGAGCAGCACGTCTTCCATGTCGATGCGGTCGCGGTCGCGCTTGACAGCCTCGTAGGCAGCGAACACCCGCCCGATCGTGGCGTGGTCGAGACCTGCGGGATCGCGACCCTCGGTCGCCGCGAGCGTCGGGTAGGTCTCGGGGGTGACGTTGCTGACCTTGGCCCACTCGACCTCACCCGCGAGGTCGCGCAGCTGCGAGCTGTCGGTCGACAGCCGGCATCGCGACGCGGCCTCGGCGAGCATCGACAGCTTGGAGACGACGAGCTCGGGCAGCTCACCGCCGTAAACCTGCGGCCAGAAGTAGCGGGCCTGCCGCAAGGCCGCCGAGTGGAACGTCCGCACCTGTGCGCCGTCGACACCGAGCTGGCGAAGACGACCGCGCATCTCGCCGGCGGCCCGCGTGGTGAACGTCACCGCCAGCACCTGCGCTGGCGTGTAGATGCCCGCCGCGACCCCGTAGGCGACCCGATGCGTGATCGCCCGGGTCTTGCCGGTGCCGGCGCCGGCGACGACGCACACCGACCCGCGCAGTGCCGTCGCGACCTCGCGCTGCTCGGGGTCGAGGGCCTCCAGCAGCTGGTCGGGATCGGACACGGAGTCTCCTTGCTGGTCGGAATAGTCGCGACATGTGGCATGTTGCACTGGACGCGCGACTCCCTGAACACTTTAGGTCGCCGAGAGGACAACAATGCCGGAGCGTCCACAGCTCACGATGTACTCCACGTCATGGTGCGGCTACTGCCATCGGCTCGCCGGCCAGCTCGACCGCGAAGGAATCGCATACGCGGTCGTCGACATCGAAGCCGAACCGAACGCCGCGTCGCTCGTCGAGCAGGTCAACGCAGGCAACCGTACGGTGCCGACGCTGGTCTTCGCGGACGGCTCGGCGCTGACGAACCCCTCCGTACGCGAGGTCAAGGCCAAGCTCTCCTGACGCTTACCAGCGGCCCGGCAGCTCGGTGCCGTGCCAGCTCTCGATGAGCCAGCGCGAGATCGACACGACGCCGGGCAGCATGACCTCCCGGTTGGCCGTGAGGTCGGTGAGTTCGTCGCGCGTGAACCACCGGGCGTCGGCCATCTCGCGACCGTCGACGTCGATCTCGGTCGTCTCCGCCGTCGCGAAGAAGCCGAGCATCAGGCTTGACGGAAACGGCCAGGGCTGACTCGCGGCGTAGGTCACGTCGGCGAGATGCACGCCGACCTCCTCGTGTACCTCGCGACGGACCGCGTCTTCGAGCGACTCCCCCGGCTCGACGAAACCCGCCAAGGTCGAGTAGCGACCCTCCTTCCAGGACGGTTGATGGCCCAGCAGGGCTCGGTCCTGGTCGTCGGTGACGAGCATGATCACCGCTGGGTCCGTACGCGGGAAATGCACCGCCTGACAGCTGGGACAGCGGCGTACGTGACCGGCCTCGGCAACCTCGGTCGGATCGCCGCAACGAGCACAGCGCGGATGGGTGCGATGCCAGTTGGCGAGGCCGAGAGCGTGTACGAGAAGGCCGCCGTGGGTCGAGTCGAGTGCGACGCCGGCCTGCCGTACCGGCGTGGGCACGAGGTCGTCGGCCAGGTTGTCGGCGAAGACCGCGAGGTAGGTCTGGCCGTCGACCGTGCCGAGCACGGCCCGCTCCCCCGCTGGGGCTTCGCCGGGACTCAGCAACCGCAGCCGACTGCCATCCATCGCGACCACCCCGTCGCCGACGACGAGGACGCACGGATCGGTCCGGGTCCACTGCGCCGCCGCCCACTCGGGATCGGTGCGATGGCGACCCTGTCGATCGTGGCCGCTTCGCGCGAAGTGGAACGGCGTCGGAGTACGGCGATAGGAGGCGGTCACGCCCGCCAGCGTAGGGGGCCGTCTAGGCTGCCCCATCGTGAGTACGCACATCGAGGCCGAGCCCGGCCAGATCGCGCCCCGCGTCCTGATGCCCGGCGACCCACTGCGAGCCCAGTGGATCGCCGAGACCTACCTCGACGACGCCAGTTGCTACTCCCGGGTGCGCAACATGCTCGGCTTCACCGGCACCTACCGCGGTGAGCCGGTCAGCGTCCAAGGGTCCGGCATGGGACAGCCGTCGCTCGCGATCTATGCCAACGAGCTCTTTCGCGAGTACGGCGTGCAGCAGCTGGTCCGGGTCGGATCGTGCGGCGCGCTGGCCGAGTCGCTGCGGACACGCGATATCGTGCTGGCGATGAGCGCCGCCACCGACTCGTCGATGAACCGGCTGCGCTTCCACGGCCTCGACTACGCGGCGACCGCCGATTTCTGGCTGCTGCAGGCGGCCCACGGGGCGGCGGCGTCGCGAGCGATCAAGCCGGCCGTCGGACAGATCCTGTCGACCGACACCTTCTACAACCCGCGTCCGGAGCTGGTCGACCTGTTGGCCGAACACGGCGTACTCGCGATCGAGATGGAGGCCAACGCGCTGTACACCTTGGCCGCGTCGTACGGCCGGCGGGCGCTCGCGATCTGCACGGTGTCGGACCACATTCGTACCGGGGAGTCACTGTCGGCCGCCGACCGGGAGCGCTCCTTGGGCGACATGGTGGAGATCGCGCTGGAGGCCATGATCGATCGGACGCCGCCGGAGGTAAGCCGCGGAAACATCGAGACGTGACAGCCGCCCTCACGTCTCGCCGGTGACGAGGCGCTCCAACTCCCCCCGGTCGGCCAACCCCTCCGGACGGAGGACTTCACCGGACCGTACGTAGTAAAACGCTGCCCCGACATGGTCCAAGGGCAGATCGTGCATCTCCGCCCATGCCAATCGGTAGATCGCCAACTGCAGCGGGTCGGCGTCGTGACTGCGGTTGGTCTTCCAGTCGATCACGTCGAAGCCGTCGGCCGTCTCGTATACGGCGTCGATCCGACCGCGGACGACCTGGCCACCGAGCAGCAACGCGAACGGCGCCTCGACCGCATGGGGCGCCCGCTCCCCGAAGGGCCCGGCCCGAAACGCCTCGACCAGGGCCGCCAGATCGGCGTCGTCGTCGATGTCCGACTCGGCACGGCCTGGCAGGTCGGTCGGGTCCCACAGGGTCTGCTGCCCGAAATGGGCCTCCACCCAGGCGTGGAACCAAGTGCCGAAACGCGCCGCCGCCGAAGGCCGTCGCGGCATCGGCCGAGCGAGCTCGCGGGCGAGCCGATCCGGATCGTCGCGCAGGCGTTGTACCGCCGTGGCCGACAGCGACGTCGGCAGGTCGACCTCGATCCGATCGGCGCTCGCGGCGGCGGCCTCAGCCAGGAGGGGTTCGAACTCGTCGTCGATGCGGTCCAGGGCCGCCGCGACCGCCTGGTCTCGGGGCGACAACCGACTAGCGTCGGCCGCCGACGCCGACGCCCCACCGTCCATCGCGTCCCGCACCGCCTCGGCCGCCAGCCGCCGCCGCTCGAGTCGCTCCTCGTCGAGTCGACCGGGAAAGGCGGCGGCCGGCCGGTTGGCCACGATCGGATTGGCCACGCCCTCCGCGGGCGGATCGGCCATCGGCACCGGCGGCCGCTCGACCTGGGCCGCGATCTGACGCCACAAGAACGACGGGCCGCGCGGCCGGGTCTGGATCCGGCCCCACCAGTGCGCAGTGCCGATCAGCACCTCCTTGGCTCGCGTGACCGCGACGTACCCCAGCCGCTGCTCCTCCAACAGCCCGACCTCGCGACTGTCCTCGGCGTACGCCCGAAAGCCGACGGTGTCCCACGACTGCACCCGCGGCAGCGACTCGGCGTCGCCGCGCAGCGGCCCCGGCACCTCCGACGGCACCCACGGCCATCGCGGACGCCCCTGGGACGACGGAAACACGCCATCGCACAGAAACGGCAGGACGACCACCCGCCACTCGAGCCCCTTCGCCATGTGGACGGTCAGGAGCTTGACCGAGTCGGTCGTCGTCGGCGACGCGAGTTCGATGCCGCGGTTGAACTCCACCTCGGCGTCGAGGTAGGCGAGTAGAGCCGGTAGCGAGGCCCGTGGCTCGCGGGCGACGAAATCGGCGACCGTCTCGACCAGCAGGGCGAGGTTGTCGCGGGCCTGCTCGGCCTGCGGGCCTGGCAGCGCGGCGAGCTCGACGTCGAGGCCGATCGTGTCGATGACCCGCCGAGTGAGCTCGACCAGGGGCTCGCCGGCGTGGCGTCGCAGCATGGTCAGCTCGACCGCGAGCGACGCGAAGCGCTGCCGCGCCGCATCGGAGTAGGCCAGATCGCCCGGGTCGGCGAGCGCCTCGGACAGCGACAGAATCTCGGTCGGATCGACGCCACTGACAGCCGCGTCAAGCGACTCGTCGAGGCCGTCGCGCTCGTGGCGGGCCGCTTGAGCGAGCTGCTGAGCGCGCTTGCCGAGCAGCGCCAGATCACGGACACCGATCCGCCATCGCGGGCCGGTCAGCAACCGCAGCACGGCCGCGTTGGCCGTGAGGTCGGACACCGCCCGCAAGGTGGCGACGACGTCGGACACTTCCGGCTGGACGAGAAGCCCGGACAGTCCGACGACCTCGACGGGGATGCCCCGGCCACGCAGCGCCGCCGACAGCTCGGCGATCTCCTGCCGGTCGCGCACGAGCACGGCGACGTCGGACCACGGGATCGGTTGGCCGTCGTCGGTGGCGAGCTCGTCGGGCAGCCAGCGCACCTGATCGGCCACCCAGTCGATCTCGTCGACGACCGTGTCGTGCAGCGCCAACCGGATCCGGCCGGGCGGCGCCGAGTCGCGCGGGCTGAGCGCCTCGGCTCCTTCGTGCACCGCATAGAGGTGACCTGCGATGTCGTTGGCCGCATCCAGCACACGGACGGCGCAGCGCCGGTTGACGCTGAGGTGATGTCGGACGGCCGGCTCGCGGTCGGATCGCGGAAAGTGCCGCGGAAAGTCGTCGATGTTGTCGACCGACGCGCCCCGCCAGCCGTAGATGCCCTGACAGGGATCGCCGACCGCGGTCACCGGATGACCGAGTCCGGAGCGGTCGTCCGTTCCGCTGTAGAGGCCCTGGAGCATCAGGCGTTGCGACACCGACGTGTCCTGGTATTCGTCGAGCAGCACGACCCGATATCGGTCGCGCTCGCGAACCGACACCTCGGGGCACTCGATCGCGAGCCGCGCGCCCTGCGCCATCTGGTCGGCGAACTCGATCACCCCCGCCTCCGCCTTCGCCGATCGATAAGCCTCGACGAGATCGAGCAGCTGGTCGCGGGCTCGGCTGGCGTTGACCGCGCGGACCACGTCCTTGAGGGGCCGAAGCCGCTCCAGCGCCTTGCGCAGGTCGTCGTCGAACGTACGCGCGGCCTCGACCTCGACGAGGTGATCGAGGAGCTGGTTGTCGAGCTCGATGACGTCACGGACCAGCGTGGGCAGGTGCGACGGCAGGTCGGGCAGCAGACCGGGGTAGCCGGCCACCGCCCGGGCGGCGAGCTGAAATCGGGTCGCGTCCGCGACCAGACGCAGGTCGGGCTCGAACCCGAGTCGGAGCCCGTGTTCGACGATCAGGCCGCCGGCGTACGCGTGGTAGGTCGACACGGTCGGCTCGCCGTCCTCGTCGAGCAGATCGGGCTGTTGGGCGGCATGGGTGAGCTGGCGCAACGCGGTTCGGACCCGGGCGCCCAGCTCGGCGGCGGCCTTGTTGGTGAACGTCAGGCCGAGCACCTGACCGGCAGCGACCTGGCCAGTGCCGACGAGCCAGACGACGCGGGCCGTCATCACGGCGGTCTTGCCGGATCCGGCGCCCGCGACCACGACGGCCGGCTCCATCGGCGCAGTGATCGCGGCGAGTTGCTCGGCGCTGAACGGCACCCGCATGACGTCGCAGAGATGCTCCTCATCGCGCAGCAGCGGCTCGGGGAGCGCCAGCTGGCCGGGCATCTCCGACCGTCTAGCCATCGTCGGTCTCCGGTGCCGGCGTCGACAAGATGTTGGCGCCGTCGGGCTGGGCGGGGCAGCTGGCTCGAAACTCGCACCACCCGCAGTGGCCGCCCGGTGTCGCGGCGAAGTCTTCGGAGCGGATCGCCTCGACCGCGGCGTCGAGCTGCGCCTCGGCGGCCGAGTCCGATCCCGGTGGGTCCTGGCGCTGCACCCGTACGCCGCCGCGGACCTCCTGGCGCAGGTGGACCAGCTCGGCTCCACCCGGCTCGGCGGCGTCGCCGGCCAGCTCGTCGGCGGCGCCGTGGCGGACGGCGAGCTGATACATCCCGAGCTGCGGGTGCTCGGGCAGGTCGAGGTCGCGAGGCGCCTTCTTGCCGGTCTTGAGGTCGACGACGACGATCCGGCCGTCGCCGTCGCGTTCGACCCGGTCCATCGAGCCACGGAGGATGGCGGTGTCGTCGCCGACGGGCACCTCGACCTCGAAACCGTGCTCGGCGGCCAAGACCTCGCGACTCCATCCGGCCCGATGCCAGTCGAGCAGGCGACCGAGCGCTGCCTCGGCCTCGGCCCGCTCCGCGGCGGCCTGCCACGGCGCCGCGAAAGCGAGCTGCGGCCAGACCCGGTCGAGATGATCCAGCAGCGCCGGCAGCTCCGGCTCAACGTCACCGTCGACCAGCGCCGCCGCCAGAGCGTGGACCACGTTGCCGAACCCCTGCGCGGTCGTGTTGGCCGCCTGCCCGCCGGCCTCGCGGGCGAGGAACCAGCGCAGCCGGCAGTTGGTCAGCGCATCGACCGCGCTCCCCGACAGTCGCACCGGCTGGTCGGTCGCGCGTACGGGAGGCTCGGCATCCGTCGGATCGGCGATCGCCCACCATCGGTCAGGGTCGGCCGCGGGGAGCAGCCGGCCGGCCGAGCCCTCCGCCGCGGCGAGTCGCGCGATCCGACGCGCGATCTCGGCTCGCAACTCCGGGTCGTCGGTCTGCTCGATGAGGGCCCGCAGCTCGCCGAGCAGACCGCGCAGCGACAGCGGCCGCGGCGGCCGACCGACCGGCGGACCGACCGGGATCTCGAGGTCGTCGAAGAACCGCGATGGCTGCTCACCGTCGTCGTGAGGACTCGAAACCGCTGTCACCACAAGGCGCTCGCGGGCCCGGGTCAACGCGACGTAAAACAGCCGGCGCTCCTCGGCCAACAGCTCCATCCGCGTCGGAGCCGGCCGCAGCCCGTGCGGGCCGAGCCGATCGGCGGCGAGCAGCGAGCCTCTATGCCGGACGTCCGGCCACAGTCGTTCTTGGACGCCGGCAACGACGACCAACCGCCACTCGAGGCCCTTGGCCCGATGCGCGGTGAGCAGGCGTACGACGTTGCCCCGCACCGGTCGCTCGGCCAGCGTCTGAGCCGGAATCTGCTGCGCGTCGATCTCGGCGAGCAGGGCCCGCAGGCCACGGCGCTGCTGCCGCTCCTCGGCTCGCGCCGCGAGGTCGAACAACGCGCACACCGCGTCGAGGTCGCGGTGGGCCGCCCGAGCGGCCGGTCCACCGGCGTCGACGGCGCCACGTAGCCGACGCGGCCACGCCGATCCGGACCAGACCTCCCACAGCGCGGACTCTGACGGCGCGCCGGCGGTGAGCTGCTCGCGGGCCTGAGCCAGCAGCTCGGCCAGCGATGCGGCCCGCCTCGCGTCGCCGCCCTCGGTAGTCGCCAGCCCGAGTGGGTCGGTGAGGACCTCGGCCACCAACAGGCCCGACGGCCGGGGCGTCGCCCGCCCTTCGGACTCGGCCGTGGCGTCCCGGTCGGCCTGCCGCAGCCGGCGAGCGAGCCGGCGGACGCCGCCGGGGTCCATCCCGCACAACGGCGAGAGGAGCAGCTGCTCGGCTACGTCGGGATCGATGAGCGTCGGGTTGTCGCGCTCGGCATCGGTGAGTCGGTCGTGTCCGGTCTCGGGGTCGACGTCGGAGCGATGCAGCAGGTCGGCCACCCGCAGCGCGGAGATCAAAACCTGGACGGCCGGCTCGCTCCGCAGCGGCAGCTCGTCGCCGGCAACCTCGGCGGGTACGTCGGCCGCGGCGAGCGCGCGCCGCAGCCTCGGGATGGATCGCACACCCGAACGCACCAGGACGGCCATCTCCGACCACGGGATGCCCTCGTCGAGATGGGCGTGCCGCAAGAGATCTGCGATCCGCTCGGCCTCGGCCGTCGGCGTCGTGAACGTCTGCACCTCGACGCGGCCGTCCCCGTACGGCGGGTCGACGATTCGGGGCCGGCGAAACCGTTCGTACGTGGCCCGATCGATGCTGCCCGGGATCGCCAACCGGTCGACGATGCGGCGCGACACGTCCAAGATCGCGCTGCCGAACCGTCGGGTGGCATCGAGCGCGATCACCGGCGCCGGTGCGCCGGATGCGGTCGGGAAGTCGCGGGGGAAGCGCAAGAGGGCACGCACGTCGGCCCCGCGGAATCCGTAGATCGACTGATCTGGATCGCCGACCGCGATCACGTCGCGACCGGCGCCGGCAAGCGCCCGCAGCAGATTCACCTGTACCGGGTCGGTGTCCTGGTATTCGTCGACCACCACGCACCGGAAGCGGTCGCGCAGCTCGGCCTGGTGTGCTGGGTCGGCCGCGATCAGCCCGGCCCGGTGGATCAGCTCGGCGTAGTCGACGAACCCCTGGGCGTCGAGCACCTCGAGGTATTCGTCGAACACCTGGCCGGCGGCCTCCCACTCGGGCCGGCAGGCCGATCGACCGGCCACCACCAGGTCGTCGGGGTCCCAGCCGTGCGCCCGTGCCTGGGCGAACAGAGCCTGCATCTCGTGGGCCAGGCCACGGGTCCGGATGGCTGGGACCAACGTCTCCGGCCAACGCACCGTGCCCATGTCGCGGCTGCCGACGAGGAGCTCGCGCAGCCGGACGTCCTGCTCAGGCGCGCTCAGCAGCGAGATCGGGTCGACGAAGAGATCGGCCGGCGCGTACTGCCGAACGAGGCCGTAACAGAACGAGTGAAACGTCGCCGCAGTCGGCAAGATGCCAGTACGCCCGAGCCGGGCCGTGATGCGGGTCCGCAGCTCCTCGGCCGCCTTACGGCTGAAGGTGAGGACGAGGACCTGGTCGGGTCGGAGCCCGCGTCGTTCGATCCGGTCGACGACGGTCTCGACGAGGGTCGTGGTCTTGCCGGTGCCGGGGCCGGCGAGGATGAGGAGGGGTCCGCCGGGATGCTCGACGACGGCTCGCTGCGCGGCTTCGAGCTCCGGTGCCTGGACCGGCGCAGCTCCGCCGCGGCGGAGCACGTACGAAACCGGCATGTGCTCATCACAGCAGACGCCTCCGACGGCGTCACCCAGTGGAGGCGTAACGGCGGCGGCCCGATGCCTGTACCGCACACAGACACCGGGCCGCCCCCGAGCATAGACGACAGCCGATCAGAGAAGCGGGGAGAACGGCTTCGTACCGGGGACAACCTCGAGGCCGGACATGCCGTGGTGGCTCGCGTAGGCGACCTCCTTGGCGAGGTCACCGACGCCGTTCGCTCCGACCAGCGGCGCCAGTTGGACCGTCGACAGCACACCGAGCGCGTGCCCCTGGGCGTCCATGAACCCGCTACCCGAGTCACCCGGAATGCCGGGCGTCACCGTGTAGACGTTGTGCGACCACGCGTTGCCCTCGTTGCCGATCGACAGGCCGGTCTTGGGCGACAAAGCCTCGACGCCGCCGCGCAGCGACGAGTTTCCGAAGCTGTAGACCTGGTCGCCGACGGCGGTGCCGTTGCTGTCGAGACCGACCGGACCGCCCCAGAACGGCACGGACGGGTTGACGTCGCCGACGAAGGCACGGTCGACCTTGACCAGGGCCAGGTCGTTAAAGGCGCAGGCGTTGGCGTTGTGGTCGCCCGTCTGCTGCATTGTGAGCCAGGAGGAGTACGCGAGCTCGCCGGTGCCGACCTGCTCGCCGCCGGCTACGACGCTGCCGCCACGGACGAACGACACCTTAGTGCCGAGCGGCAGGGACTTGGTGTTGCAGCCGTTGGTGTCGGTCGCCTCGCCGGTACCCGCACAGTGGGCGGCGTAGCCGACATAGACCGTTCCCGACGAGTCGGTGAAGACGAAGTTGGCCGTGCACTGTGCGCCCTTGGTGTACATCTGGACCCCGGGCGTGATGGCCGCACTCACAGCCGGCGCCCAGGTTCGCGACGACGTCGCGCCCGACGCATCGGCGACCGAGCTCTGCGCGGAGTACGCAGCCGCGGCGGCGATCGCGGCACCGACGGCACAGAACCGCTTGGCCGTGGTCGAAAAGTGCATTTCGGATGTCCCTCCTGCGGTCTTGGTCAAACCGCCCAACGACCGATGGAGGACCGAGTTATGCCCTTGTACGCAAGGTGTCTGAGCCGCTACGGACAGTTCAGTTCGGTACGCCCGAAATGATCCATAATGCCCTTAGAACTCGTGAGTGCCGACGACCTGAAACCACGGCGGGTCGTCGAGCGGATTGCGCCGGATCGTCATGCCGAGCCGCTCCATCATCGCGATCGAGCCCGCGTTGTCGTACGTCGTCGTCGCCACGATCCGATCGAGTCGCAGCTCCTCGCCGGCCCATCGGATCAGCTCCCGGACCGCCTCCGTCGCATAGCCCCGACCGCGATGGTCCGATCCGAGCTCGTAGTAGAGACCGACCTCCGGCGTCCATCGCGTGGGCCGGTGGCCCGGGTCGAGCTGGTCGAACGGCGCGAGGTACGGCACCAGTCCACACGCGCCGATCAGACGGCCGTCGGACCGTCGGACGATCGCGCGGTCGCCGTACGGCGGCTGGTGCAACGACTCGAGCTGGCCGTAGCCGTCGACCGTCCACCGGAGCCAGTTGCGTCGCTCGTCGACACTGACCGGATCGCCGACGTCGCCGAGGACGGCCTGACACGCATCGAGGTCGTCGAGCTCGAACGTCCGGATGACAAGTCGTTCGGTGCTCAGCGTGGGCAGGTGCATGGCATTCTCCCGTCTACACCGGCGGCATCCAGGCGGCCCGCCGCATGTCGATGCGCAGGTCGCCCTCGATCCGCTCGCGGACCAGCGGCGTCCCCTCGCCGAGGTAGCGCTCCCGCGCCTGATGCCGATGCGACTCGGGCAGCGTGCCGTCGGCGCGGACGACCCGCCACCAGGGCACGCCGCCGCCGTACTCCGCCATCACGCGGCCGACCTGTCTCGGCCCGCCGACGCCGACCACCTCGGCGATCGCGCCGTATGCCATCACGCGGCCGATCGGGATCGACTCGACGACGCGCAGGACCGACTCGACGTACTCCTCCCGATCGAGCTGCGAAGCGGCGTCGACCGGCACCGCCTCAGTATGCGGGCTGCGACGGATCGATCTGGTTGACCCAAGCGGACACGCCGCCACCGACATGCACCGCGTCGGCGAAGCCGGCCCCCTTGGCGATCGCAAGCACCTCTGCCGAGCGACCTCCCACCTTGCAGTAGAAGACCGACGGCTTGTCGCTCGACAGCTTGGCCAAGGCCTCGCCGGTCTGGAAGTCGCCCTTCGGAATCAGCACGGAGCCAGGAATCTCGTTGATCTCGCGCTCGTTGGGCTCGCGGACGTCGATCAGCTCGAAGTCGCGCTGACCGTTGTCGCGCTCCTTCAGCCAGTCGGCGAGCTGGTGCACCGAGATCGTCGAGTCGACGACCGCCTCGGCCGCCTCGTCGGTGATCGCGCCGCAGAAGTCCTCGTAGTCGATCAGCTCGGTGACCGTCGGGTTGTCGCCGCAGATCGCGCAGTTGGGGTCCTTGCGAACCGCGAGGGTCCGGTAGCTCATCTCGAGAGCGTCGTAGAGCATCAACTTGCCGAGCAGCGGCTCGCCGATGCCGGTCAGCAGCTTGATCGCCTCGGTGACCTGGATCGACCCGATCGACGCGCACAGCACGCCCAGCACGCCCCCCTCGGCGCACGACGGCACCATGCCGGGCGGCGGCGGCTCCGGGTAGAGGCAGCGGTAGCACGGACCGTTTTGGGCCCAGAACACGCTGGCCTGGCCGTCGAAGCGATAGATCGAGCCCCAGACGTACGGCTTGCCGAGCAGCACACAGGCGTCGTTGACCATGTAGCGGGTGGCGAAGTTGTCCGTGCCGTCGACGATCAGGTCGTACTGCTCGAAGATCCCGAACACGTTGTCGTTGTCGAGCCGCTCGTCGTGGACCACGACCGTCACGTACGGGTTGACCTCGGCGATGCTGGCCTTGGCCGACTCAGCCTTGGACCGGCCGATGTCGCTTTGGCCGTGGATGATCTGACGCTGCAGGTTGGACTCGTCGACCGTGTCGAAGTCGACGACGCCGAGCGTGCCGACACCGGCAGCCGCGAGGTACATCAGCGCCGGGCTGCCGAGACCGCCGGCGCCGATCACGAGGACGTGAGCGTTCTTGAGGCGCTTCTGACCGTCCATGCCGACGTCGGGGATGATCAGGTGACGGCTATAGCGACGGACTTCGTCGAGGGTGAGCTCGGGGGCGGGCTCGACCAGGGGTGGCATCGACACAGTTCAGCTCCGATGAGTCGTACGCGTACGGGTGAACTCTATGGTCAACCGTAGGCTGCGGACCGATGTTCCCGCATGCCGGTCACTCACCGTTGAGGACCCCGACTGCGGGTCACGAGCCGTTCATCGACGTCAGGAGGGCTTGCCAACGCCGGGCGGCCTCGACGTTCGCCGTGGATTCACGGTTGCCGGCACGCCGTCGGTAGGATGCAGCGGACCCCGAACCACAACAGATTGCGCCTCGCCGTGACCGAAACTCCCCCAGCCGAGCGCACTCGCGGTGCGCGGCTGCCGCGCAGCGCCCGTCGGGCCCAGCTGCTCGACGCGGCGCTTGAGGTGTTCGTGGCACGGGGCTACCACGCGGCCGCGATGGATGAGATCGCCGATCGGGCCGGCGTGTCCAAACCCGTGCTCTATCAGCACTTTCCCGGCAAGCTCGAGCTCTACCTCGCGCTGCTGGATCAGTCCTGCGACACCGTGATGGCGGCCGTCCGCCGGGCGCTGGCGTCGACCGAGGACAACAAAGAGCGGGTCGCCGCGACGATGGAGGCGTTCTATGCCTACGTGTCGGGTGAGCGCGCCGCCTTTCGCCTCGTCTTCGAGTCCGACCTCACCAACGAGCCGGCCGTCCGCGAGCGAGTCGACCGCGTCACCAACGATTCCGCGCTCCTGATCGCCGAGGTGATCCACGACGACACCGGGTTGCCGGCCGAGGCGTCCGAGCTGCTGGCGGTCAGTCTGGTCGGCATGGCGCACGTCAGTGCGCGCTACTGGGTCGGCATCCCAGAGTCGAAGCTTGACCGCGACGCTGCGGTCGCGCTGGTCAGCGGACTCGCGTGGCGCGGGATCAGCGGATATCCACGGACCGATGCACCATCCAGTGGAGGGATAGGCTCGACGTGAATCGGCACCTGCGGCGAGGAGGGCCTGTGGAGGTCAAGATCGGCATATTGCACGCCAGCCGTGAGCTCGTCTTCGAGTCGTCGGAAGGTCGTGACGACATCCTGGCGTTGGTGCACAAGGCCATCGGTGACGGGGATGTGATCGAGCTCATGGACTCGAAGGGACGCACGATCGTCGTGCCGTCCGATCGACTCGCCTATGTCGAGATCGGCGACGAAGGGCAACGTCGGACGGGCTTCGTCAGTTAATCTGAGCTGGAAGCGGTCCAAATCGGGAGGTCAACGGTGACCATCGAAAGCATCTTCGGAGCGATCATCATCGGTCTGATTCTCGGCGTGGTCGGGCGCGCGCTGGCCCCCGGCAAGCAGGACATCCCGATCTGGCTGACCATCGTGGTCGGCATGGCGGCCGCGCTGATCGGCACGCTCATCGTCGGGCCGTTCCGCGACACCAGCGGCTGGTTCGACTGGACGGAGCTCGTCGCCCAGATCGTCCTTGCCGTGGTCGGGGTCATCATCGCGGCCGGAATGTACGGCAATCGCAAGTCAAAGACGTGACGAGCTAGGCCGAGAGACCGAGCTTGGCCATCCGCTCGGCATGGTTTTCGGTCAGCCGGGCAAACATCCGACCGATCGCCGCAAGGTCGAGCCCGGGCCGGTCCACGCCTCCGGCGAGCAACGCCGATAGCCCGTCTCGCTCGGCGACGACGAGTTGCGCCTGGCTCAGCGCCTCTCCGACCAGCCGACGCCCCCACAGGGCCAGCCGGCCGCCGACGGCGGGGTCCTGGGCGATCGCCGTGCGAACCCGCTCGACGGCAAACTCGCTGTAGCCCGTTTCGCTGAGCGTATGCAGGATCAGCTCCCGGCTGTCCGGATCGACGTAGGCCGCGACCTCGCGATAGAAGTCGGCGGCCGGACCGTCACCGACGTAGGCCTTGATCAGTCCCTCGAGCCAGTCGGCTGGCGCTGTGTGCTCGTGGAAGCGGTCGAACGTCGCTTCAAACGGCGCCATCGCCTCGGCCGGGTCGGCGCCCAGCTCCACGAGCCGGTCGCGGATCGCGGCGAAATGGCCAAACTCCGCGCACGCCATCGCCGCCAGAGCGGCCTTGTCGGCGATTGTCGGGGCCATTTTTGCGTCTTCGGCGAGCCGCTCGAACGCGGTCAGCTCGCCGTACGCGAGCGCTCCGAGCAGGTCCACGATGCCGACGCGGTAGATCGGATCCTGCAGCGCCAAGGGCGCGTCGTCGTCGGCCATGACAGGCAGCCTACGGCGGATCGATAGACTGGGCGACAAACTGCGGGGCCAGATCAAATTTTACGGGGCCCGCCTGCGGGCGGGCATGCGAATCGAGGAATTACCCTGACCACCTTTCATGAACTTGGCGTCCTGCCCGAGGTAGCCGACGCGCTCAGCGACGTCGACATCGTCGACGCCTTCCCGATCCAGGAGATGACTCTTCCGATCGCGCTGCTGGGCACCGACATGATCGGCCAGGCGCGCACCGGCACCGGCAAGACGCTCGCCTTCGGCATCCCTGTCTTGCAGCGCATCGTGGCGCCGCACGACTCCGACTACGAGGAGCTGGCCGGTCCCGACAAGCCCCAGGCGCTGATCGTGGCGCCGACGAGAGAGCTGGCGATCCAGGTCGCCGGCGACATCGCGATCGCTGGCAAGCGACGCGAGGTACGCAGCCTCACCGTCTACGGCGGAGTCGCGTACGAGCCCCAGCTCGCCGCGCTGAAATCGGGTGTCGACATCGTGGTCGGCACGCCCGGCCGCCTGCTCGACCTCGCCGACCGCCGTGTCCTCGACCTGAGCCACATCAAGGTTCTCGTCCTCGACGAGGCCGACAAGATGCTCGACCTCGGGTTCTTGCCCGACGTGGAGCGGCTGCTCGCGATGACCCCGGAGCTGCGCCAGACGATGCTGTTCTCGGCCACCATGCCGTCGGCGATCGTCTCGCTGGCGCGGACTCATCTCCGGCATCCGGTCAACGTACGTGCCGAGTCGACTACAGATCAGCAGACCGTACCGACGACCGCGCAGTTCATCTACCGGGCGCATCAGTCCGACAAGCCAGAGATCGTGGCCAAGATCCTGCAGTCCGAAAGCAGTGGGCGCACGATCGTCTTCACGCGAACCAAGCGCCAGGCGCAGCGGCTGGCCGACGAGCTCAAGGACCGTGGCTTCCCTACGTCGCCCCTGCACGGCGACATGGCTCAAGACGCTCGGGAGCGAGCGCTCAAGCGGTTCCGCACCGGCAAGGTGCAGGTGCTGGTCGCGACCGAGGTCGCGTCTCGCGGCATCGACGTCGAGGCGGTGACGCACGTCATCAACTACGAGTGCCCCGATGACGAGAAGGCCTATCTGCACCGCATCGGGAGGACCGGCCGGGCCGGTGCGTCCGGCGTCGCGGTCACCTTGGTCGACTGGGCCGACGTGACCCGCTGGAAGGTCATCAACAACGCGCTCGACCTGCCGTTCGAGGACGCGACCGAGACCTACTCCACGTCGGAGCATCTTTACCGCGACCTCGGCATCCCGCCCGGCGTCAAGGGGCGCCTCAAGGATCCGACGCCGACGCCGAAGTCAGAATCAGAGTCGGACCCGGACTCCGACCGGAGGGGCCCGGCGTCCAAGCCGGGCAAGAACGGCGTCGACAAGGGATCGGACCGGCCGCGGCGTCGCCGCAAGCGTCGGCGTACCCGCGCCGGTCAGCCGGTCAACGAGTCGAGCGCCTAGGCGAGCACGCGCACGGTCGTGTCGATGTCGGCGAAGTACCACATCGCTTTGGCATCGACCGGCCGCTGTCGGATACAGCCATGCGACCGCGGCGCTCCGAGCTGGGCGGCCGACTGCACCGGTCTGCCGTCGACGTCTTCGGGAATGTCGTGGAAACCGATCGCGGCGTTGTCGCCCTCGGTGAACCGGACCATGTAGTCCATCGTGCTCAGCTGGTCGAACGAGACCGCATGGCGCGACCGCGAATAGACCCGGTACGAGCCGGGATCCAGGTTGTCGTAGACGCTGCCCGAGACGAGGTAGCTGCGCTGCACCGAGCCCTTGGGACCGACCAGCCAAACGCGCTGGTCCGACATGTCGTAGATCACGCGACGCCCTTGGCCGGAGCGCTGCGGAGCCGTTGACGGATCACCGTGCTCGGGAGGTTTGGCCGCCTCATCGCGACTCGGGTCGGGCGTCGCGCTGACCACTGGCGGCGTGGGCGTTGGCGCCCCCAGAGAACCGTCGGGGACGTCCTCGGCGGCCTCGATCGCGTCGTCATCAGTCGAGCCTTCGGCCGGGCCCTCGGCGCCACGGTATGGCACCAGCCCGACCGCGGCCCCCGCCGCCGCGATCGTCAGAGCCAATGACCCCACGAGCACCACGATGCGGCCATAACTCGGCCGCTTACGATGACTCCCCGTCCCTCGTTGATCCACCACGTCATCGTATGCGCCGGCGCCCGAAATTCACGTGAGGCGAACGGCCCTATCGCGTCTCCCGGAGCCGAGTCGCTAGGTCGCGATAGGCCTGCGCGCCCGGATGCGAGCGAGCCGTCTCGAGGATGGACCGACCGATCGCCGGCGCCTCGGCGAACCGAATCGTCTTCGGGATCGGTGGCTCGAGTACGGGCAGCTCGTAGGCCGACTCGATCGCGTCGAGGACCGCCCGAGCGTGCTTGGTGCGCGCGTCGTACAGGGTCGGCAACACGCCGAGAACGGTCAGCTTCTGGTTGGTGTATCGACGTACGTCATAGATGGTGTCGAGCAGTTGGCCGACCCCACGGTGCGACAGCGTCTCGCACTGCAGTGGGATCAGCGCCTCGTCCGCCGCCGACAGCGCCGCCACCGTAAGGAGCCCGAGCGACGGCGGACAGTCGAGGAAGATCCAGTCGTAGTCGGCGAGCACGTCCTCGAGGCCGGTGCGCAAGACCTGCTCGCGTCCGGGCCGGGTGAGCAACGCTGCCTCGGTGCCCGCGAGCTCGATCGTCGCGGGAAGCAGGTCGGGCCCGTCCTCGGTCGTGACGATGACGTCACGAGCCGAGCGCTCCCGGAGCAGGACCTGATGGACCGAGACGTCGAGATCCTCCGGGTCGATGCCGAGGGAAAACGTGAGACACGCCTGCGGGTCGAGGTCGACGAGCAGCACCCGCTGGCCCTGTCGAAACAGGGCCGCGCCCAACGTCGCCACCGTGGTCGTCTTGGCGACGCCACCCTTTTGATTGGCGACCGCGATCGTCCGGGCCATTTGGTCATTGTGCCGGACTCTGGTCTCCGCCCTTGCCGGCAGGAACGCGGGTCCGGAATGCTGAGGCGATGCCCGAGACCGCCATGATCACCGGAGCGACCGCCGGAATCGGCCACGCCTTCGCCACTGAGCTGGCTCGCAAGGGCCACGATCTGGTCATCGTGGCCCGCGACACCGAGCGCTTGAAGGCGGTGGCGAAGCAGCTCGCCGACAAGCACGGTGTCGACGTCCGCACCCGTACCGCCGATCTCTCCACGACCGCCGGCATCAAGCGGGCCGCGAAGGACCTCGACGACCCAAGCCGTCCGATCGGCATCTTGGTCAACAACGCCGGTTTCGCGCTCCGCAAGCCCTTCGCCGACAATCCGATCGCCGACGAGGAGGCGGTGCTCAACGTTATGGTGCGGGCACCGATGCACCTCACGCACGCGGCGATCAACGCGATGCAAGGGCGCCGGCGGGGCAAGATCGTCAACGTCTCGAGCGTGTCCGCCTTCACGCCGCGCGGCACCTACGGGGCACACAAGGCCTGGATCGTCAGCTTCAGCCGGTGGGCCAACATCGCGTACGCCGACCAGGGCATCCGGGTGATGGCGCTGTGCCCGGGCTTCGTCCGGACGGAGTTTCACCAACGGATGAACGCGCGGACCGACAACATCCCGAACTGGATGTGGCTGGATGCCGACGAGCTCGTCCGACGCGGGCTCGCCGACCTCGATCGCGGCGCCGCCGTCTCGATCCCGACGCTGCGCTACAAGGCCCTCGCGACCCTGTCCCGCCTCACTCCCCCACGCCTAGTCGCCCGGATCGCCAAGCTCGGACGCTGACCTCCCCCTGGGAGGACCCACCTTGCGCGACACGCTGGCGTGTCGGCGCGAATTTGGTCCTCTCAGTGGGACGGGCGTTCAGCCGAGGTCGACGATGGCAGCGACCGGGCCGCCGCCGTCCGGGCCTTGATGGGCGGCCGAGACCGATACGAACACGGCCGGATCGCCGGTCACCGCAGCCGCGACGCCACCGACACAGGCCTTGATCTGCCGATGCCAGTGCACGTCGGAGTCGTCGAGCATCGCGTTGCGCCGGCCCCGCACCTCACCGTCCTGGCTCACCTCGCACTTGAGGAAGACGTTGACCAATCGGTCCTGCAAGTCTGACGTATGCGGCCGCTCGGGCAGGTCGAGGCCGGCATCTCGGATCGCCGCCCAGATGCCGTCGGCGTCGAGGGCATCTCGCATGACCGAGTGCCCGATGCGATAGCGGCCGCCGATGCCTCGTGCATTGCCGACGACGACCACCTGCGCCCGGTCGAGCTCGACCCCGGACGAACACGACGCCACCGAGGAGTAGAGCCCGCTGTTGTGCATCACGTCGGCATCGGGCGGCATCTTGATCTCGCCCAGCGCCACGGCGACGCCCAGCGCCGTGCACCCGTTGGACAGGTCCATCGACTCGTGGGTGTGCTCGGTCCACACCGTCTGTCCTCGGCTCTTGGCGTCGCGGATCGTATGGATCGTCAGCAGCGGGGTCTTGGTCTGGACGTAGTGCACGTCGCCCGGATCGGTGATGCCGGCCTCGACCATCGCGGCCCGCACGCCGTCGGCGACCTTTGTGATCATGCCGGCCCGGCCGATCTCCTCGGGCAGCAGCTGCTCGCTCATCGCGTAGCCCGCCGTGAGTCTCGGCTCGTCGGTCGCCGGTGCCGACCCCTCCGGCAGGGTGGCGAACACCGTCGCATGAGGGCTGATCACGCCGTCGGTGCCGCCGGACCACACGATCGGGACCTGCTTGACCTCGTCGTCAGACCGACTCCCCTTGGCGACGAGCGCCTCGCGAAAGGCCCGGTCGGCGATGATCCGGGTGTAGTCGTTGACCCCACCATTGCCTTCGGTCTTGCCGATGATCGCGATGACACGGTCGGCGTCCATCACGCCGTCGTCGAAGAGCCGCTCGAGTTCGCTCGCGTCGGCGACCGAGTGGATCGGGATCTTGCGTACTTCGATGGCCGGAGGCATCGCGGCGGTCACCTTTCGTCGGGTATGACGACCGTACCGGCCCTGCCGTGCACCGCATCGACGATCCGGCCCAACGACGTGATCGCCGCCGGCCTACCCGAACGCTCGACGAACCGGCAGGCAGCCTCGACCTTCGGCCCCATCGACCCGCTGGCGAAATGCCCCTCGGCGGCGAGTTTGCGCAACTCGATCACGCCGACCTCACCGAGCGCCCGGGCCTGCGGGGTCTCCCACCCCACCACCGCCGCGTCGACGTCGGTCGCGATCACGAGCCGGTCGGCCATCAACTGCTCGGCGAGCAACGCGGCCGTGAGGTCCTTGTCGATGACGGCCTCGACGCCGACGTAGCCCTGCTCCGCATCGTCGACCGTCGGGATGCCGCCGCCTCCCGAGCAGACCACCACCCAGCCGTCGTCGAGCAGGGTGGTCGCCGCCGCGACGTCGAGGCAGGCCCGCGGCTCCGGTGACGCGACGACCCGACGCCAGCCGCGGACGCCACGATCGACCCAGTGCTGACCGTGGTCGATCATCACCTGCGCCTCGTCGTACGGCAGGTAGCGTCCGATCGGCTTGGTCGGATGCATGAACGCGGGATCGTCCCGGTCGACCAACGTCCGCGACACCAGCGCCGTCGATCGGGTCGACGAGCCCCGCGTCGCCAGGGCTCGGTCGAGCGCATCGAGGGCGAGCATGCCGATGGTTGCCTGGGTCTGCGCGCCGCACCAGTCCAGTGGCACCGGCGGCACGATCTCGGCCGCCAGCTCGTTCTTGAGCAGCAGGTTGCCGACCTGCGGGCCGTTGCCGTGGGTCAGGACGATCCCGTATCCGTCGACGACGAGGTCGGCGACGGTCTCCATGGCGGCGGCGATCGCCGCCCGCTGATCCTCGGGTCCAGCCTGCCCGTCCGGGCCGGTCATGGCGTTGCCGCCGAGGGCGATGAGCAGTCTCATGAGGCGAGGCTAGACATACATCTCGACGGAATCCGCGGTGGGGCCGTGGACGGCAAAAAACGGCGCCCCAACCGCGTACGGTTGGGGCGCCGTCGACGTGGATCAGATCAAGCGAACGCGATCGGCCTGCTGGCCGCGATCGCCCTGCTTGATGTCGAACTCGACGCGCTGGTCTTCCTCGAGACTGCGGAAGCCGCTGGCCTCGATGGCCGAGAAGTGGACGAACACGTCCGTATCACTTCCGTCGACGTCGATGAATCCGAAACCCTTGTCGGCGTTGAACCATTTCACGGTTCCCTGTGCCACGGGCATCTCCTTACCTTGATGGTTGTGCGACCCACGGACTGTGGATCTCGGCCGGGCTTTCGGAGCGGCGGCCACACACCATCGCTGGCAGGCAGCACACTCGCGAGTGACTCCGCGAGCGTGACGGTAAACCACGTACACAGAAATCTAACGACCGTTGGCCACAACCATGTCACATTCGGCAATATTCCGCGGGTACCGCCCCCGCTCTGATGATTTCCGCGGCGTCGCCTGGTCTATATCGCCAGACGCTCGCGACGAAAGGGACACTCATGTCGAACGCCGACATCGTTCGCACGCTGATGCAGAGCTACCTCGCCCAGGATCGGGACGCCGCAGAGCGGCTCATCGCCGACGACTTCGTCTTCACCAGCCCGCAGGACGATCACATCGACCGGGCGACGTTTTTCGAGCGGTGCTTCCCGGCGTCGACGCACCTGGCGACCCAGCAGCTCCTCGAGATCGCACCCGCAGCCGACGACGGGATATTTGTGCTCTATGAGTACGACTCGATCACCGACGGCCAGCGATATCGGAACGCCGAGTTTCATACCGTTCGTGACGGCCAGGTCGCCGAGATCCAGGTCTTCTTCGGCGGCCGCGTCAAGGACTAGGTCAGCTGGCGCCGGATGTCGAGGGTGTGATGCCGCACCTCGTGGACGGTGTGGGTCGCGACCCAGCCGAGCGTGCGCTCTGACGGTGTCGGGTAGGTGTAGATCACGACCCGGACCCAGTCGGACGCCGCCAGCCGATCCAGATCGCGGCCGAGCAGCGCGGCCGCGTCGATGAGCTGGCGAGTCACATCGGCCGGGTCCTGGTCGGCGTAACCGTCGTGCTCCACCCGCTCGTCGCGGCCCATCGGCGTGCACATCACCGGTTCGGTGCTGCGGCGGGCGGCCAGCACGCGCTCGCGCTGCACGAGGAGCATGTCGCGGAGGTGGCAGCCGTACTCCAGCGGCGACCACACGCCCGGGTCGCGCCGCGACCGCAGGTCGGCGCCTGGTGAGCCGAGCAGCTCAACGAATTCGACGACGCCGGTCCGGATCGCCTCGCCGGTGGTCTCGGCGGCGTCCAGGTCGTATTCGAAGCCACACTCGTCGCATCGGTTCACGGCTGCACGGTAGCGCGTCGCGGTGACTCAGCGTGCCCAGAAACATCAGAGCTCGCGCCGCCGCCGTCGCAGCAGCCGCCGCTCGGCCTCGTTGTCGGTGCGCTCAATCGCCGTGTCGTAGGCGGCTGCCGCCTCGGCCCGGCGATCCAGCCGACGGAGCAGGTCCGCCCGGATCGCGTGGAAGAGGTAGTAACCGTCGAGCGGGTCGAGATCGTCGACCAGATCGAGTGCGATCGCGGGGCCCTGGACCTCGGCGACCGCGACGGCGCGGTTCAGGGCGACGATCGGCGTCGGCGCTAGCGCGAGGAGCTGGTCGTAGAGCCGAACGATCTGCACCCAGTCGGTCGCCTCGACGGTCGCCGCATCGCTGTGGACCGCGTTGATTGCCGCCTGGATCTGGTACGGACCGGGCCGATCGCGTCGCAGGCACCGGCGTACCAGCGCCTGGCCCTCCTCGATGAGATCGCGATCCCAGCGGGAGCGATCCTGGTCGGCAAGCAAGACGACCTCGCCCTCGTCCGTGGTTCGGGCGGACCGCCGCGACTCGGTCAGCAGCATCAAGGCCAGCAGCCCGAGCGCCTCGGGCTCGTCCGGCATCAGGTCGACCAGCAGGCGGCCGAGCCGGATCGCCTCGGCGCCGAGGTCGGCCCGATCAAGCTGGTCGCCGGTGCTGGCGGTATGACCCTCGTTGTAGATGAGGTAGACGACCGCCAAGACGGCCTGCAACCGATCCGGCAGGTCGGGCTCGCGTGGCACACGGTAGGGGATCCGCGCGTCCCGGATCTTGCCCTTGGCCCGGACGATCCGCTGCGCCATCGTCGACTCCGAGACGAGGAACGCCCGAGCGATCTCGGCCGTGCCGAGTCCCCCGAGCAGACGCAGCGTCAGCGCGACCCGCGCGGCCGGCGCCAGCGCCGGGTGACAGCAGGTGAAGATCAAGCGCAGCCGATCGTCTCGCACGGCGCCCACCTCCGTCGGTTCGGCTTCGGCATGCAGCAAGGCTGCCTGCGCCTGCCGGTCGTCACGGGTCGCTTCTCGCCGCAGCCGGTCGATGCCGGCGTTTCGGGCGGTGGTGATGATCCATCCGGCCGGACTCGGTGGCAGCCCGCCGGACGGCCAGCGGAGTACGGCGGCGGCGAACGCTTCCTGAACGGTCTCCTCAGCCAGGTCGATGTCGCCGAAGACCCGAGTCAGGACGGCCACCGCCCGCCCGTACTCCGCACGGAAGATCCGGTCGATCTCGTCGCCGCCGATCGCCGGCCGTTCGGTCATCAGTGCTCGTTCACGCCCTGAAACGGCCGGACCTCGATCGGCAGCAGCGCGAGGGCATCGGCCAGCTTGCGGCCCCACTCGAGCGCGGCGTCGAGGTCGGGCACGCGGATGACCGTGAACCCGCCCACGTGCTCCTTGCCCTCGACGTAGGGACCGTCGGTCGTGAGCAGTTCGCCTTCCTGGCGTCGCACGACGGTCGCGGTGCTCGGTGGATGGAGTCCACCGCTGAAGACCCAGACACCGGCGTCTTGCATCTCTCGCTTGACGGCGTCGACGTCGCGCATGATCGGATCGAGGACGTCAGCGGTCGGCGGCGGGCCGTCGGGCTGGTAGATGGTCAGCAGGTAGTGCTGCATCGGCTCTCCTCTCACGGCCAGCCCACTTTGGGCGCGGGCGCTTGCGCCGTCAAGACCTGGCCGGTGTACGGCTTGGCGAACATCTGCTCGAGACCTCGCCAGTGCGCGGCCAGCATGTACAGGGTGCGTCCGTCCGGGCCACCCAACGTGCTGGCGAAGCATTCCCGGTCGAGTTGGACCCGGTCGGTTACCTCGCCGCCTTCGTGCACCCGGCCGATCAGTTGCTCGCCGAACGCCCCGACACCGGCCCAGATCGCGCCGTCGGCGTCGATGCAGATGCCGTCGGGCCCCACGCCGTCGGCCCAGACCCGCCGGTTGCGGAGGCCCCCGTCGGCCCCGATGTCGAAGGCCGTCAGCCGGCGTGCGAACGACTCGGCGATGATCAGCGTCGCGTTGTCCGGCGTCACGACCATGCCGTTCGGGAAGGCGATCTGGTCGGCGACCTGGCGTACCTCACCCGCTGGTGTCACCACGGCGATGCCGCCAGGCGCCTCACCCTCGGCCGGCTCGAAGCTGCAGCCGCCGTTGACATAGACATAGCCACGGCCGTCGACCACGATCTCGTTCAGCCCGTCGAAGTCGACGCCACTCAGATCGGCGTGGTCGACGAACGACCCGTCGGCCTCCTGGCGCAGCAGCCGCTCACCGGCCGTGACGAGCAGGCGACCGTCAGGAAGCCAGTCGATCGAGAAGGCGATGTCGACAGGCGCTTCGGCCATGACCTCGCGGTTGCCCTCCATGTCGACGGCGACGACGTCGTGCGTGCCCCAGTGGGCAAACCACAGCCGGCCGTCGTGCCAGCGCGCCGACTCGCCGACGACGAGTCCGTCGACGAAGACGTCGGGTGTCAGCATCGTGGGCCTCCTCACGCCGTGGTTCGGTAGGTCGCGATCACGACACCGGTGGTCGTCGTCACCGAGTCGACGAGCTGGAGCGCGGCGTACGTGCCGTCGTCGTCGAACATACGGCGGCCCGTGCCCAGGACGAGCGGGTAGATCAGCAGGACGTACTCGTCGACCAGGCCGTGCCGTATCAGGGTCCGGAGTAGCTCGCCGCTGCCGAGAACGCCGATGTTTTCCGGTCCCGCCTTCAGCGCCGTGACCGCGTCGACGACGTCGCCGGTGAGCACCGTGGAGTTGGCCCACGGGAGCGGCTCGGTCAGCGTGGTCGAGGCGACGTACTTCTGGACCTTGGTGAGCACGTCGGTGTACGGGTTGTCGGTCTGATGGGGCCAGTAGGAGTAGAAGTCCTCGTACGTTCGACGCCCGAGCAGCAGCGGCCCGGGGTCCGCCATGCGCTGGCCCATGACGCGACCCATGACCTCGTCGCTGTACGGCGCCGCCCAGCCGCCGCGGGTGAACCCGTCACGCGTGTCCTCGTCGGGGCGGCCCGGCGCCTGCATCACCCCGTCGAGGCTGAGGTTGTTGACGACGATCAGCTTGCCCATGTCGATGCCTCCGTTCGGTGTCTTCACCCCCTACACGAACGGACTACGGCGGGATCGACAGATGTCGCCGCTGACTGACCCCATCCGCGCGACGCCCGCACCACGGATGCGGTTTCTGACGGCTCGGCACCTCAGCACGGTCAGCGGCAGAGGGTCGTTCCGCGTCGGGGTCTGCGCACAAGGC
>Ga0190270_10000130_pt1 | contig 33036 bp, 31 predicted proteins | sample Popmic320T_FD_133748 | JGI IMG/M metagenome (GOLD analysis project Ga0190270, IMG submission 133748) | Populus adjacent soil microbial communities from riparian zone of Weber River, Utah, USA - 320 T | ecosystem: Environmental > Terrestrial > Soil > Riparian zone | place: USA: Utah | collected...
GCCGCTCTCGCCGGCGGTGGCCGCGACGGGCGCGGCGAGCGCGGCGACGAGCGCCAAAATGACGAAACCCCGTCCGGGCTTGCCCCAGAGCGCGCTCGAACGAGACTCGCCCTTGGGCTTACCCCAAAGCGCGCTGCCTCGCAGATTGCGCCTCGTGCCGTCGACCTGCCGCATGTGGTCTTCGCCTTCCTCCGCGCTCCTGGCGCGGGCCGCATTTGAATTCAGTCCCCATGATCGGCGAGAGCGGGCGTTTTCTCCCCACCCCGTTCGAGGGACGGTCGCGAAGTTCGCTCGTTCGAGTGAGCGAAGGGCGCCCGTAGACTGGCTCCCGTGCGGCTCCGAGTCGAAATCGCGCTCTCCCGGGCAGCAGGACGGCTTTCACGGCTTGCCGGCAGAGGCGGCGGTACGACGATTCCCGGAAAGATCCTCGCCACGGTGGACCCCGGCGCCGTCGGCAAGCTCGCCCGCCGCCTGCCGCTGGGATCGGCCGTCATCTCGGCGACCAACGGCAAGACGACGACCGCCGCGATGGTCGCGGCGATCGTTGGGGACCGCGTGAAGCTAGCTCACAACCGCGCGGGCGCGAATCTCGTCTCGGGTGTGGCGTCGGCGCTCCTCGCCTCCGACCGGGCCGACCTCGGGCTCTTCGAGGTCGACGAGGGCGCGTTTCCGGACATCGCCGGCCGCATCCGGCCGCAGGCCGTCTGTCTCGGAAACCTTTTCCGCGACCAGCTCGACCGCTACGGCGAGCTCGAGCACATCGCCGAACGCTGGCGCACCGCCGTCGCGGAGCTCGATCCCGCGGCGTGGACGGTCGTGAACGCGGACGACCCGCTCCTGGCCGACATCGCGCGCGGTCGCGCCGAGGCGGTCCGGTTCGGGATCGACGACCTCTCGGTGGCGCGCGACCGTCTCCCCCACGCCGCCGACTCGAAGTACTGCCGCACGTGCGGGGCGCCCTACGACTACGCGGCCGCGTATGTCGGCCATCTCGGCGACTACAGCTGCCCGCGCTGCCGCGAGGCCCGGCCTTCGCTCGACGTGGCTGCGAGGGCGATCGAGCTCTCGGGACTCGAGGGCTCCTCGTTCGACCTCGTCACCCCCGAAGGGACGCGCCGCGTGTCGCTCTCCCTCCCCGGGCTCTACAACGTCTACAACGCCCTCGCTGCGGCCTCGCTCTCCCTCGTCCTCGGTGCCGGCCTGGACGACGTCGAGGCCGGGCTCGCGCGGTTCCGTGCGGCCTTCGGGCGCTTCGAGCGCATCGCTGCGGGCGACCGCACCGTCCTGCTCCTCCTCGTCAAGAACCCAGCGGGTGCGAACGAGGTCGTCCGCACGCTCGTGGACGCCGGCGCGCCGGTGCGCCTGCTCGTCGCGCTGAACGACGCGATCGCGGACGGACGCGACGTCTCGTGGATCTGGGACGTCGATTTCGAGCCGCTGGTCGGCCCCCTCCAAGAGCTCGTGGTGAGCGGCTCGCGGGCCCAGGAACTGGCTTTGCGCTTCAAGTACGGCGGGCTCGATCCCGCGAAGATCGCGCTCCTGCCGGACCTCGCGGAAGCGCTCGCGTACGGGGTCGAAGGAACCCTGCCCGGCGGCGAGCTCGTGGTCCTCCCCACGTACACCGCCATGCTCGCCCTGCGCCAGATCGCCTCGGAACAGGGCCTCGTGCGCCCGTACTGGGAGGAGGCCGTCGCGTGAAGCTGGTCGTCGGACACCTCTATCCCGAGTACCTGAACATCTACGCGGACCGCGGCAACATCGCCGTCCTCGAGCGGAGGAGCGCGTGGCGCGGCATCGACCTGGACTACCGGACGATCGGTCTCGGCGAGGCCGTCCTGCCCGGCGAGCACGACCTCTTCTACGTCGGGGGGGGCCAGGACCGCGAGCAGGCGCTCATCGCCCCCGATCTCGCCGCCAAGGGCCCCGCGCTCGTCGAAGCCGTCGAGGCGGGAGCGGCATTCCTGGCCGTGTGCGGCGGCTATCAGCTCCTCGGCCGCTTCTACCGCGACCGCTCAGGAGCGGAGCTTCCCGGGATCGGCCTTCTCCCCCACCACACCGTTGCCGGCGAGCGGCGCATGATCGGCGACGTCCTCCTCGAGTGCGAGTTCGACGGAGGTGCGCCGAGGACCCTGGCCGGCTTCGAGAATCACGCCGGCCGCACGTACCTCGACGAGGGCGCGGAGCCGCTCGGTCGCGTGGTCTCAGGCTTCGGGAACAACGGCAAGGATGGATTCGAAGGCTGCCGCGTTGCCGGCGCGGTCGGCACGTATCTTCACGGCCCGCTTCTGCCCCGGAATCCGTGGCTCGCCGACTGGCTCATCGCCCGCGCCCTGACACGGCGGCTCGGCGAGCCGCCGGAGCTCGATCCGTTGGGGGACGAGCTCGAAGCGGCGGCGAAAGCCGTCTCCGCCGAGCGAGCGCGTAGCCGCGGCGGGCGCTTCTAGGCCGTCGGGGCCCGGCGACGCCTGCGGGCGGCCGCCTGGGTCGCCCGGTCGGCGCAGTAGTGGCAGCAGTAGCGCCGGCTCCGGTTACGCGAGCGGTCGACGAACACGCAGCAGCAGGGCGAGGCGGCGCAGAGCCCGAAACGGCTCCAGCCGCCCCCCTCGATCACACCCAGGAGCGCGATGCTCGCGCGTCCGGCGAGCTCATCCACCAGAGGCCGCCGTCCGACGCCGTAGCGAAAGCTCCAGCCGCCGTTCTTCGGCACCAGCTGCGGAATTGCGCCGGCCTCGCGCGCCAGGGCGTTCAGCTCTTCGACCGCCGCGGCTTCGTCGGCCGCTGCGAACGCGGTCCGCAGGCGGTCGCGCATCGCGCGAAGCGGCGCCAGGTCGCCGTCCCTGGCCTGCTCCGCCTCGTCGTCCAGCCCGAACGCTCGCAGGATGAGCCGCAGCATCTCGACGTCGTCGAGGTGCTCTGGCGGGTCGTTCAGGACGTCCCACGTGTTCGCCAGAGCGACGGCGAGGGCGATCGAATCTCGTTCGTGCGGAAGGACCACTGGACTTTTCTCCGGAATCAGTCTAACTTCGTCAGTCCCGTAACGTCTTTTGCTACTGATGGCCGTCGACCACCGAGAAATCGCCCTTCCCCACGGAGAGCTCGGCGGCGAGACCCAGGAAGCAGCAGGCAGGCCGCTCCGGCGAACAGGCCTCTGGCAGGACGCATTCATCCGCTTCACGCGCAACCGCGCAGCCGTGGCGGCCTCGGTGATCTTCGGCGCCATCGTCCTCTACTGCGTGATCGTGCCGTTCGTGTCGCCGTACGACCCGAACGCGGTCAACTTCAAGGACGCCTACCTGCCCGCGAGTCTCGACCATCCGTTCGGGACGGACAAGTTCGGCCGCGACCTCTTCACCCGCATCGCCGTCGGCGGGCGGATCTCGATCGCCATCGGCTTCGCGGGGACGATCGCGATCCTCACCGTCGGCGTCGTGTACGGCTCGATCGCAGGCTTCCTCGGGGGGACCGTGGACGACGTTCTCATGCGCCTCCTCGACGCCCTCTACGGCCTCCCCTACCTCCCCTTCGCGATCATCACGACTCAGATTCTGAGCCCGAGCGGCGAGGTCACGTTCTGGACAATGGTCGCGGCGCTCACGATCGCGAGCTGGCTCACCACCGCGCGGATCGTCAGGGGCCAGGTGACGACGCTGAAACAGAACGAGTACGTCAGCGCCGCCCGCGCCGTCGGCGCGCGCTGGTATCGGATCCTCAGCCGCCACCTGCTTCCGAACACCCTCGGCGTGCTCATCATCGCGGCCTTCCTCGACCTGCCCGGCGTCGTCCTCGGCGAGGCCTTCCTGTCCTTCATCGGGCTCGGGATCAACCCGCCGACGGCCTCGTGGGGCTCGATCGCCCAGGACGGCCGCGCGGCGTTCGTTCTCCACCCCCTTGTGCTCTTCGTTCCGAGCATGGCCATCGCGACGCTCGTCCTTTGCGCGAACTTCATCGCGGACGGCCTGCGGGACGCGCTCGACCCCCGCACCCGCACGGAGCGCACCTGAATCGCACCCGCCGCTCTCGTATCATCGGGGCGAACGGGAGGCCGGAACGCTCAAACGCAAATCGAAGGTCTCGGTGGACGAGGAATGGCGACGCGTCCTGACGGGTGAGAAGAGCGGCCACTTTTGCTGGAACCCGACGGTGCGGCGGATCAGCCGCGCGATTCCCTCGGATCCGCGTTGCAAGCTGTGTGACACTCCCTTCGGGCGACCGGGAAACGTCCTCCGCTTCCTCGGGTTCGGCCCCTCCCGCATCAACCGCCGCATCTGCAGCGGCTGCATTCACGCGCTCAAGAAGCGGCCGGGGGGCGCCGAGGTCGAGGCCACGTTTCTCTTCGCCGACGTCCGCGGGTCGACTGCGCTCGCCGAGAGCGTCGGCGCGGAGGAGTTCCGCGGGCTGATGGCGCGCTTCTACGCCGAGGCGGCCGCCGCAGTCGACGTCCGAAACGGCATCGTCGACAAATTCGCAGGGGACGAGCTCGTCGCGCTCTTCATTCCCGGCTTCGCGGGCCCTGACCATGCGGCCAACGCCGTGGAGGCCGCCCAAGATCTCCTCGTTCGAACCGGCCACGAGGAGGGCGCGCCCTGGCTTCCCGTGGGCGCCGGCGTGCACGTCGGCTCCGCCTACATCGGGACCGTCGGCGAAGACGAGGCGCTCGACTTCACGGCACTGGGCGACCCCGTCAACACGGCCGCGCGCCTCGCGGGCGTTGCGAACGCCGGCGAGATCCTCGTCTCCGCGACCGCGGCGGCGGCGGCAGGTCTGGACACCGATGGCCTCGAGACGCGCAGCCTGGATCTACGCGGCCGGTCGGAGGCGCTGGAAGCCGTGATGCTCGGCGTTACGGGTCACGGAGCCCAGAGCGCACCGAGGTAGACGACCGGGTCTCCCGGTTGCCAGCGCTCCAGGAACCGCTGGATCGGCGGGTGCACCGGGAGCCCCAGGAGCTCCTCCCCGCCGAAGAGGCGATGGCCGCGAACGGCGGCATCCTTCGACGTGACCGCCTCGAGGGAATGGCCCCCCAGGTAGCCGGCGAAGATGATGTGGACGACGTGCTTGGCGGGCACGCCCTGCGGCGCGATCGACTCGACGACCGCGATCGGCCCTTCGAGGGGAAAGTCCTCGTCGATCCCGCACTCCTCGGCGAGCTCCCGCTTCAGGGCCTGGAGGAGGGTCTCCCCCGCATTGACGCCGCCGCCAGGCAGCATCCAGTACTCCTTGCCCGGCTTCTCCTGGCGGATGAGGAGGGTCCGGCCCTCGCGCCGGAGAACGGCCGACACCCTGATTCTCGGCTCCATCACACGGTTTGCGACGAGCCGAAGCCGCGCACGCCCCGCTCGCTCGCCGACAGCTCGTCCACCTCGCGGACGGCTAGCTCGGGAACGGGCAGGACGACGAGTTGGGCGATTCTTTCGCCCGGCTCGGCGACGAACGTCCTCTCGCGGTCGGTGTTCAGGAGCACGACCTTGATCTCCCCGCGGTAGCCCGAGTCGATCAGGCCCGGCGAGTTGACGACCGCGATCCCGTGCCGGGCAGCAAGGCCCGACCGCGGTTGGACGAAGCCTGCATACCCCTCGGGGATCGCCACGGCGAGCCCCGTGCCGACGAGCGCTCGCTCCCCGGGCCCCAGCCGGACCTCGTCGCAGGCGGCGAGGTCGAGGCCGGCATCGCCGTCGTAGGCGCGGTCAGGGATGCGCGCGTCCTCACGGAGGCGCTGGATCTCGAGCTCGATCACCGGCCGCGCGCCTTCGCGCTGGCGGCGGGCTCGGCGACGAGGTACGGCGCGAAGCGAGGCACTTCCCGCTGCGGAAGCTGGGCCAGGACCACGACTCCCTCGGGCGTGTCCAGCCGCTCGTCGATCGGCGCACCGAGCTCGTAGAGCTCGGCGAGGACGCGACCCTCGTCGAAGGGGACGAGGAGGCGAACCTGGCGCAAGCGCTCCGCAAACCGTGTTGCGATGCGGCCTTTGAGCTCGTCGAGCCCTTCGCCGGTGAGCGCCGAGACCTCGACCGCGCCCGGGAAGCGGTTGGCGAGGCGGCGCCGCCTCAGGGGATCGACGGCGTCGATCTTGTTCAGGACGAGCTCGACTGGAAGCTCGGACCCGCCGATCTCCCCGAGCACGGACTCGACGGCGGCGATGGTGTCGTCCAGGTGCTCGTCCGAGGCAGACGCGTCGGCCACATGCAGGACGAGGTCGGACGTGAGCGTCTCCTCGAGGGTGGCGGAGAAGCCCTCGACGAGCTGGTGCGGGAGGCGCCGGATGAAGCCGACCGTGTCGGTCACGAGGTAGCGGCGGCCCTGGTGGGCGAAGCCGCGCGTGGTCGGGTCCAGGGTCTCGAACAACCTGTCGTCGACGGACACCGAGGCGTCCGTGAGCGCGTTCAGAAGCGTCGACTTGCCCGTGTTGGTGTAGCCGGCGAGCGCGACGACCGGGGTCTCCGCGCGGCGCCGTGCCTTGCGCTGCGTGTCGCGGCGGCGCTCGAGCTCTTTGAGCCGGCGCTTGAGCTGGCCGATCCGGCGCCGTGCGAGCCGACGGTCCGTCTCGAGCTGCGACTCGCCGGGGCCGCGCGTCCCGATGCCGCCGCCGAGGCGCTCGAGATGCTGCCACATGCCGCGCATCCGGGGAAGGTTGTACTCGAGCTGTGCCAGCTCGACCTGGAGCTTGCCTTCGGCGCTCGTCGCGTGTTGGGCGAAGATGTCGAGGATGAGCTGGGTGCGGTCGACCACGCGCAGCTTGAACTCGTCCTCGAGACGGCGCTGCTGGCCCGGGTCGAGGTCGTCGTCGACGACGAGGGATTCGGCGTCCGAGCCGGCGACCGCCTGCTTCAGCTCGACAAGCTTCCCCTTCCCCACGTAGGTGCGCGGATCCGGCGCGGGCCGGCGTTGCAGGAGCTCCCCGACGGGCTCCACGCCCGCGGTGCGCAAAAGCTCCCGCATCTCGGCGAGCTCGTCCTGTTCGTCAACGCCCTGGGCCAGCACGGCGACAAGGAAGCCGCGCTCCGGCTCGGCCCCGGGCGCGGGATCCGGCTGGTGGTGGGTCACACCCGGATTATGCCCCCGCCTCGACGCGGAGCGAAGTCGCGATCCTCGAGGCCGCCTCCTCGAGCCGCTCGTCGGCGATCGTCAGCGAGATGCGGACGTACCCCTCCCCGCTCGGTCCGAACGATGGGCCCGGCGAGACAACGACGCCCGCTTCCTCGAGGACGAGCTCGGTGAACGTCTCCGACGTGTGCCCATCCGGGACGTGCACCCAGATGTACGGCGTCGCGTGCGGCGGATCGGCCGGAATGCCGATGCCTGCGAGCGCCTCGATCATGAGATCGCGACGGCGGCGATAGACCGCCGACATCTCGGCAGGGAAGCTCCGCGCCTCCGTCAGCGCGGCGGCGCCGGCCAGCTGCAGCGCGTCGAACATGCCCGAGTCGAGGTTGGTCTTCAGGCGGTGGAACTGCTCCACGACGTCGGCGTTCCCCGCCACCCAGCCGACGCGCCAGCCGGTCATGTTCCAGCCCTTCGAGAGCGAGAAGATCTCGACGCCGACCTCCTTCGCACCGCTCGTGGCGAGGAAGCTCGGTGCCTCGTAGCCGTCGAAGACGATCTCGGAGTACGCGCTGTCGTGGACGACGATGAGGTGGTGGGCGCGGGCGAACTCGACCGCCCGGTCGAAGAAACCCGGCGCGGCCACGGCTCCGGTCGGGTTGTTCGGGTAGTTGAGGAAGAGCAGGTTGGCCCGAGCGGCCACGTCTCCCGGGACCGCTTCCAGGTCGGGCATGAACCCGTTCTCCGCCTCGAGCGGTAGGTAGTGGACGTCCGCGCCGGCGAAGAGCGGCCCCGACGTGTAAGGCGGGTAGCCGGGTTCCGGGGCGAGCGCGACGTCGCCCGGATCGAGGCAGGCGAAGGCGATGTGGGCGACCCCTTCCTTGCCTCCCAGGACGGGCACGACCTCGGTTGCCGGGTCGACGACGACGCCGAACCTCTCCCTATAGAAGTCGGCGATTGCGCCGCGAAACGGCCCCAGCCCGCGGTTTGTCGGATACTGGTGCGTCGTCGGGTCCGCGGCAGCCTCTCGGAGTGCGCGGATCACAGGCTCGGGCGTCGGGAGGTCTGGGTCGCCGATTCCCAGGCTGATCACGTCGACGCCCTGGCGCCGCTTCTCCTCGATCTTCCGCTCCAGCTCGGCAAAGAGGTAGGGCGGGACGAGGTCGAGTCTCCTTGCGAACCTCATCCGGCCAGCCACTCGGTGCTCAGGTCGCCGGTGCAGATCTCCTGTGCCGACCCCGTGAGCCGCGCGTGCAGGTCTCTGTCGAGTTCGACGAGCAGGTCGCCACCGGCGAGGTGGACGGTGACCGGACTGTCGCACCAGCCGTTCACCACAGCGGCGCCGGCGACGGCGCAGGCGCTCGTACCCGAGGAAAGGGTCTCCCCCGCTCCGCGCTCCCAGACGCCTGCGGTCGCGTCCGTGCGCGAGTCGACACGGACGAGCTGCACGTTCGTCCGATCGGGAAAGCGCGGGTGGTTCTCGACGAGCGGGCCGAGGCGCAAAAGCTCTTCCCGCGCCGGATCGCGGGCGATTACGGCATGTGGATTTCCCACGGATACCGGCGTGAACTCGAGCTGCGTCCCGTTGACGTCGAGCGCCTCGGTCGGCGCGACCTCGACCGCGCCCATGTCCATCTCGACCTCGAGGCCGCCGCGCATGCGGGCGTGGACCTCGCGCTCGCCGACGGCGATCGTGACCTCGGCGGTGCCGGCACGGCGCGCGAGCCAACGCGCGGCGATCCGCGTCCCGTTGCCCGAGAGCTCCGCCGTCGAGCCGTCAGGGTTCCAGATGACGATCTCCGCGCGCGGCCCGTCCGCGTCGAGCACCTCGAGGACGCCATCCGAGCCGACCCCGAAGTGGTAGTCGCAGAGCCTCCGGACGAGATCCGCCTCGAGCGGGGCGCCGAGGTCGTCCCGCTCGACGAGGAGATAGTCGTTGCCGAGCCCGTGCCATTTCGCGAACCGCAAAGCGCCGACAGCGTAACGAAGCGGTCTCCGGGCTCAGGCTTCGTGCGCCCGCGCGAGGACCTCGGCTGCGGTCTCCGCGGCCGAGCGGTCGGCCGAAACCGCTTGAACGCTGGGAAGCCGGCTCATCCACTTGCGCTGGTAGGCCGCATATCGGCGCGTTCGGAGCGCAATCGCGGCAACCGCCTCGTCGCGTGGGAGCTCGGCGATCTCGCGCAGGCCGATGATCTGGCTCGCGGTCCGCGAGACCGGCGCCCGGAGCGCGCGTGCGACCTCCTCTCCCACCCCGCTTTCGAACATCGCCTCCGTGCGCTCGCGGATGCGCTCCTCGAGGACCTCCTTCGGGACGTCGAGGCCGAAGATCTGTGTCGGGTGGCGGGTCTCCTCGCTCCAGAGCCGGTCGCGCGGGGGTGCGAGCGATCCGCCCGCCTCGTGCAGCTCCAGGGCGCGGACGACGCGCCGTCGGTCGTTGGGGTGAACGGCTAGTGCCGCCTGCGGATCGCGCTCGGCGAGAGCGGCGTGCGCCGTCCCTGGCCCGAGCCGGTCGTAAAGGCGCTCCCAGCGCTCGCGGGCGCCGGACGGCGGTGCAGGCGGGAGCTCCAGGTCGGCGAGGGCAGCGCGGAGATAGAGGCCGGTTCCACCGACGACGATCGGCGTACGCCCCTGGGAGAGCGCGCCGTCGACGGCCTCGTGTGCGAGACGCTGGTATTCGGCGACGGAGCCTTCGTGGTCGAGCGGCCAGATGCCGACGAGCGCGGTCGGGCGATCGGGCTGGTTCGTGAGGATCGGCAGGCCCTGGTAGACCTGCATCGAGTCGGCCGACACGACCTCGGACGGGACGGCGTCTGCGATCGCCTGGGCGACGGCCGTCTTCCCGCTGGCGGTGGGGCCAAAGATCGCAATGACCATCCCAGACAGGTCAGCGGCGAACATGACACCGGGGCCGCCGCGGGCCTCCCTCCGCTTCCAGCCTAGTGGGGAAAGGCGCGCGGGTGGCGCTCCGAATGTCAGGAGAGCGAGTCAGGCTGCGGCGAGGGCTGCCTGCGTTCCGCGCAGCGTCGTCGACGTCGAGCCCTCGATGCGGACGTCGACGAGCGCACCGGGCTCGGCATCTCCGCTGAAGTTGACGGTCGTGTTCCGCCTCGTCCGGCCGCGCAGGACCGCGGGATCGGTCCTGCTCGGGCCCTCGACGAGCACCTGCTCGATCCGGCCGACACGCTCAGCGTTCCGACGGGCGGCGAGCCCCTGCACGACCTCGATCAGGCGCTCGATGCGCTCCGCCTTCACCTCCTCCGGCACCTGGTCCGCCATCGACGCAGCCTCGGTTCCGCTGCGTGGGCTGAAGACGAAGGTGAAGGCGCCGTCGTAGCCCACCTCCTCGACCACCTCGGCGGTCTCGGCGAAGTCGTCCTCGGTCTCGCCCGGGAACCCAACGATGAGGTCGGTGGTGAGCGCGAGGTCGGGAATCGCGGCGCGCAGCTTGTCAACGAGCGCGAGATAGCGCTCCCGGCTGTACGTGCGCCGCATTGCCTTCAGGATCCGCGTCGACCCGGACTGGAGCGGGAGGTGAATGTGCTCGCAGACTGCGCCGCACTCCGCCATCGCGGCGATCACGGGGCCTCTGAAGTCCTTGGGATGCGGGCTCGTGAAGCGGATCCGGTCGATGCCGTCCACTCGGTCCAGCGCGCGCAGAAGCTCACCGAACTCCGTCGTGAGCTCGGGTTGGAGGTCGCGGCCCCAGGAGTTCACGTTCTGACCGAGGAGCGTCACCTCGCGGACGCCGTCACGAGCGAGCTCTGTCACCTCCGCGACGATGTCGCCGGGCCTTCTGCTCTGCTCCCGGCCGCGCACTGCAGGGACGATGCAGTAGGCGCACTTCGAGTTGCAGCCCATCGAGATCTGCACCCACGCCTGAAAGCGTCGCTCGCGCCGCGCCGGCAGGTCGGCCGCGAACTCCTGCCACTCGGCGAACCTCCCGCGCGCAATACCTTCGCCGCCCGCCCCGACCCAGTCTGCGAGATGCGAGATCGAGCCCGGGCCGAAGGCCACGTCCACCTCCGGATAGAGCTCGAAGATGCGCTCGCGCTGTGCCTCCGCGTAACAGCCGCCGACTGCGATCACCTTCTCCGGGTCCCGCGCCTTGAGGGCCCGCGCCTGGGCGAGGTGGGCCGCGAACCGCTGGTCGGGCTTCTCGCGCACGGTGCACGTGTTGAAGACGATCACGTCGGCCGCGTCCTGCGACCGCGCCTCCCCCAGTCCCTGCGACTCGAGCATGCCCTTGATCCGCTCGGAATCATGCGCGTTCATCTGGCAGCCGAACGTCGAGACGAAATAGGTCCGCACGCCGAGACTGTATCGCTGTCGTAAACGGCCTTGTCCCCCTCGAGCGGCCGCACTTGGATCGCCGAGTCGTCTGTGTCGAATCTGAGGGACATCAGCGTGCCTTTCCTGAGCTCTCGCCGGAAGCGCCTGCTTGTCGGTTTCATCACTCTGATCGCGGCGCTGTCGCTCGTCGTCTCCGTCTCGAGCGCAGCCGCGACGCCGACCGACCTCTTCTTCTCGGAGTACATCGAGGGGTCGAGCAACAACAAGGCGCTGGAGATCTTCAACGGCACCGGTGCAGGAGATCAACGAGCCCGTGTCGACGTCGGGCGCCGACCGCACCGGGTTCATGCGCTTCGCGGACAGCTACTACCTCTACAACCTCTCGGGCAGGGCGCTGCCCGATCCGAGCGGCACCTACCGAGTGGAGATGACGCTGCCGAACGGCCAGGTCGCGACCGCGTCGTTCGGGGTCAAACCCTGATCATTTCGCGAACTCGGTCGCTCGAGACTCCCGGATCACGGTCACCTTGATCTGACCCGGGTACTCGAGCTGTTCCTCGATCTCGCGGGCGATCTCGTGTGAGAGGAGGACGGCGGTGTCGTCGTCCACCTCCGTCGGCTTGACCATTACGCGGATCTCCCGGCCGGCCTGGAGCGCGTACACCCGCTCCACCCCCTTCTTCATCGAGGCGATCTTCTCCAGCGACTCGAGGCGCTTGATGTAGTGCTCGAGACTCTCCCCTCGCGCGCCGGGGCGCGAGGCGGAGATTGCGTCCGCGGCGATCACCAGCACGGCCTCGACGGTCTGGGGCTGCACCTCGTAATGGTGCGCCTCGATCGCATGGACGACGTGCTGAGACTCTCCGTAGCGCTTCGCTTGCTGCGCAGAGATGAGCGCGTGCGAGCCCTCGACTTCGTGCGTCATCGCCTTGCCCAGGTCGTGGAGAAGAGCCGCCCGCTTGGCCGTCTTCACGCTCGCGCCGAGCTCCGAGGCCATGATTCCGGCGAGATGGGCGCACTCGAGTGAGTGCTTGAGAATGTTCTGCCCGTAGCTCGTCCGGTAGCGAAGCCGGCCGAGTACCTTCACGAGCTCCTCGTGCATCTCCCCGCAATTGGCCTCAAACACGGCCTGCTCGCCGGCCTGCTGGATGTGCTCCTCGATCTCCGCCTTGGAGCTGTAATACATCTCCTCGATCCGCGAGGGGTGGATGCGCCCGTCCTCGACGAGCTTCGTAAGCGTGAGCTTCGCCACCTCCCGGCGAACCCCGTCGAACGATGAGAGGACGACCGCCTGTGGGGTGTCGTCGATGATGAAGTCGACGCCGGTGAGGTTTTCGAGGGCACGGATGTTTCGGCCCTCGCGGCCGATGATCCGGCCCTTCATGTCGTCGGACGGGAGCTCCACGATGGAGACCGTCGTTTCGGCCGCGTGGCTCGCGGCCACACGCTGCAACGCATCCGCGACGAGGTTCCTCGCCCGCCGCTTGGCGTCGGTGCGGGCCTCTTCCTCCATCTGTCGCACCATCCGCGCCATCTCATGGCGGACGAGCTCCTCGGAGCGCTCGAGCACGTGCCTCTTCGCCTCGTCGACGGTGAGGCCCGAGATCCGCTCGAGCTCCTTCATCTGCTGCTCTCCTGCCGCCTTCGCCTCCTCCTGCATCGCCTTCAGGTGCGTCTCCCGGTCGGCGAGGCCCTGCTCGCGGCGGTCGAACTCCGTCAGCTTGCCGTCGACATCCACTTCCTTTGCGAGCACGCGCTCCTCGACCGTGATGATCTCGGCCCGCTTTTCCCGCAGCTCGTTCTCGACCTCCGCACGGAGCTTGAGCGCCTCCTCGCGCGCCTCCACTTGCGCCTCGCGGCGGATCGCCTCGGCGCCTCGCTTGGCCTCCTCGCTGAGGCGAAGGTTCTCGGCCGCCGTCGCGCCGGCGCGGCGCGAGGACAACAGGCGCGATCCCACAAAGATGCCGACAGCCAAGCCTGCCCCGATCCCGGCGATCAGGAGACCGATGAGAATCACCATTCCTCGCTCCTACGCGGTCAGGCCCGTAGGAACGGGTTCGTCGATCGGCGGTCCAGAACCGGCAGGCCTACGCCCGCCTACTAGAGGCGCATCCTCCGGGTCTCAGGGCCGTTGGTCATAGAACTGGGCTTCGAAAGGTCGTTGGTCGCAGATTTCCCGATTCGAACGAAAAACCGTTCCGTGCAGGCTTTTTTTGTGTGTGGTGATGCAGGGCTATCCTAGCCCCTCGGCCCCGCTCACGTCCAGGCCTCCGAGGACGGACTCGATCGTCTCGAAGTCGAACCCCCGGCGCTGAAGGAGCGCCCGGGCTTTCTGCGGCGTCAGGCCGGCGACGAGTGCGCCGGCCCGGTCGGTTTCCGGGTCGAGCTCGGCCACCGCCGCTTCGACGTCTGGCTCTCTCAGCCCCTCACCCGTGAGGCGCGCTTCGATCGCCGCGTCCCCCCACCCTCGTTCTGCGAGCGCGGCCGCGCGGCCGCGAGCGAGCCGCCCGTCGTCGACGTAGCCTGCCTCGATGAGGGTGCCGACGGCGGCCTCTTGGGCGTCCGGGCGGACGCCACGGTTCTTCAAACGCTCGCGCAGCCGCTGCTCGGACATTGGCCGGGCGCGCAGCGACCGTACCGCGGTCCCCAGAGCGCGCTCGCGCCTCAACTCTCTGGCCAGAGACCGCGCGAGGGGGCGGTCGAGCACGACGCCGGCGCTGAGCGAGCAGCGGACGACGAGTCCCTCCGGGACCGTCCGCCACGCCTCCCCGTCGAGCTCGACGGCCACACAGCCGGGACCCGCCCTGCGAAGCGCGGTGATTCTAGATGGTTGAGCGGAAAGTGTGGTGTCGTCGGGGGCGCTCATGACCGAGCAGTGACGCCGCGATCATTCCGAGCTCGTACCGTGCGTACGGGCGAGGAACGAGTGTGGCGGCAGGCAATGTGTCATGGGCGTCATCCGGCGGTGCCACGGTTTCCGGTCAATTTTCGATCAAGCATCTAGGCGGCTGCGACCTCGTCCGCGGCCTGCTCGGCCGCCTCGGCCGCCTCGGCCTCCGCGTCCGCCTTCGACGGCGTGCTCGCGTCGTCGCTGATCGGGAGGAGCCGTGACGAGACGACAGCGTCGGGGCCGAGCTCCGTTTGCAGGGCGCGAAGGATCTGCTCGGCGACATCGGGGTGCTCGCGCAGGAAGGCTGTCGCGTTCTGGCGTCCCTGGCCGAGTCGCTCGTCTCCGTAGCTGAAGTACGAGCCCGATTTCTGCACGATCTTCTTCTCGAGGCCGACCTCGAGAACCGTCCCCTCCCACGAGATGCCGTCGCCGTAGATGATGTCGAACTCCGCCTGCTTGAACGGCGGCGCGACCTTGTTCTTCACGACCTTGACGCGGACGCGGTTGCCGATCGCCTCGACGCCTTCCTTGAGGGTCTCGATGCGCCGGATGTCGAGCCGGACCGAGGAGTAGAACTTCAGCGCGCGGCCGCCCGGTGTCGTCTCGGGATTGCCGAACATGACGCCGATCTTCTCCCGCAGCTGGTTCGTGAAGAGGGCGACGGTGCCGGTGCGGTTCAGCGTGCCGGCGAGCTTCCGGAGCGCCTGACTCATGAGGCGCGCCTGCAGGCCGACGTGGCTGTCCCCCATCTCGCCTTCGATCTCGGCCTTCGGCGTCAGCGCGGCGACTGAGTCGACCGCGACGACGTCGATTGCGCCGCTGCGGATGAGGAGCTCGGCGATCTCGAGCGCCTGCTCGCCGTTGTCGGGCTGCGAGACGAGAAGATCGTCGATGTTCACGCCGATGCGCCTGGCGTAGGCCGGGTCCATCGCGTGCTCTGCGTCGATGAAGGCGCAGATTCCGCCGCGACGCTGGGCCTCGGCGATGACGTGGTAGACCAGCGTGGTCTTTCCCGAGGACTCCGGGCCGAAGATCTCGACGATGCGGCCACGGGGCAGGCCGCCCACTCCGAGCGCTACGTCGAGCGAGAGCGAGCCCGTCGAGATCGAGGGGATCGCAACCTGGGCCTGATCGCCCATCTTCATTACCGTGCCTTTGCCGTACTGCCGCTCGATCTGGCTCAGAGCGGCGTCGAGTGCTTGCTCACGCTCCAAGGCGTTCAACCTCCTAACGACACCGATTCGAAGACTTCATACTGCGCACCGCCCGGACGCAGACGAGAGATCATCACGGCTGCGTCGGACGGAGCGACCTCGCCGAGCTCGGGAAGCGACGGGCTGAGCCGCGGACGGTCGCGAAAGCGAGCGATCGTGACGTGCGGAAGCCAGCGGCGCTCCTCCCGCCGGTAGAGATCGCGCCGTTCGAGGGCGCCGAAGAGCGCATCCGCGATCCTCTCTCCGCGGCCTCCTTCGTCCGTGAGCGCGATCATCGCCACGCTCTTCGTCTCGCGGTAGCGGCCCACGGCGAACAACGGGTGCTCGTGGCCCGTACACGCCTCCCGCAGGGCCTCGGCCACCTCCCCCGCTCGAGCCGCGGGCGTCGAGCCGAGAAACGCGAGCGTGACGTGGAGGTTCTCCGGGGAGACGAGGCGCAGCTTCTCGCCACTCGAGGCGAGCTCGGCCGTCTGCCACGCGACGAGACCGTCCACCGCAGCGGGAGGGAGGAGCAGGGCGCAGAAGAGCCGGAGCCGCTCATCGCCTTCCACCCTAGCGCCCGTTCTCAGACCTCTTCGTGTCGGAACGCGACAACTCCCGCCGCAGTGTGTGCAGAGCCAGCGCGGTCGCCCGCGCCCGGACGGTCTCACGGTCTCCAGGGAGCTGCAGGCGCGTCGTGTGGGCTCCACCGGGCCCGTCCACGGCGAGAAAGACGAGGCCGACGGGCTTCTCCGGCGTTCCTCCGCCCGGCCCCGCGATGCCCGTGTCCGCGATTGCGAGGTCGGCCCCGAGGGCCGTGCGGGCGCCGGCGGCCATGGCGGCTCCCACCTCCGCCGAGACCGCCCCGTGTTCCCGGAGAAGGTCCGTGGGGACGCCGAGCTGCTTCTCCTTCACCTCGTTGGAGTAGGCGATCACGCCGCCGAGGAAGACGTCGCTCGCGCCCGCCACCTCGGTCAGCCGCGCGCCGATCAGCCCACCCGTGCAGGACTCCGCCGTCGCCAGGGTCAGTCCTTGCTCCCGGCACAGGTCGAGGACGATCTCCTCGACCGGTCGTTCGTCGTCGCGGGCGAAGAGGTCACCGCTGAACGCGGCGACGAGGGCATCCGTCAGCCCTGCCGCGGCGGCCTCCCCGCCGGGCCGCACCACGAGGTCGACGTGGATCTCGAGATCGCGCGCACAGACGGTCGCTTCGAAGCCCTCCTCCGCTCCCCCGTTCTCGTCGAGGACGCGGGCGACGGCGGACTCCGTGGGCCCGAAGAAGCGGAGCGAGCGCCGCGTCGGCGCGTCCGCCGTCCGAACGAGCGCTTGCACAGCCGGATGAGCGACGGCGTTCGGCCAGAGCCGCCTGAGCTCGGCCGGCGGACCGGGAAGAGCGATCGCCAGACGGCCGCCGTCGTGCTCGAGGAGAATCGCCGGCGCCGTCCCGGCGAGCCCGAGCGAAACGCCTCCCTTCGGGAGGGAGGCCTGCTTGCGGATTCCGGGCATGAAGTCGCCGAAGGGGCGCTTGAGGCGTTCGGCGACACCGCGGGAGAACGCCTCGATCTCGGCGGCGAGGTCGTCGTCGAGCGAGAGCGCACGTCCGGCGGAAGCCGCGAGAACCTCGACCGTGCGATCGTCGTGAGTAGGCCCCAGGCCGCCCGAGACCACGCAGAGATCCGCCCGGAGGCCGTCCGCGAGCGCCGCGGCGAGCTCTTCGGGCCGGTCGCCCACGACGACGATGCGGTCGGGCTCGAGTCCGAGGCGTGTGAGCTCCTGCGCGAGGAAGGGGCCGTTCAGGTCGCGACGGTCGCCGCGGACGAGCTCGCTTCCGGTGACGACGACGACGGCCCGCGGAGGAGCCAACTACGCGATCGAGACGACTTGAAGACCCTCTGGCTTGACGACCGCGATCGCCGGGCCCTTGGGCATGTTGCGGATCCGTTCGCCGTTCACGGTGCCCTGCAGATAGGCGGGCGCTCCGAGCTGGAGCCAGATGCGCTTGTCGTCCACGAACCGCTGGGTCTGGCCGGCCTGCAGCGTGCCCTCGTAGAGGAGCTTGCCCGTCGCCGACTTCGAGCGCACGCGGAGCCAGCAGTCGCCTCCGTCGGCGTAGAGGACGAGCCTGGTCTTCTTCTTGCTCGCGGGAGTCCGGGTGACAGGTTCCTGCTGGGTCGATGTCCCCGTCGAGCCCGTCGGCGTGTTGACCGCCGGCGGGATCCCCGTAGAGGGCTCAGGGCTCGCGGAGCCGAACTTCCACGCGACGACGACGAGGATCGTCACGGCGATGATCCCCGCCAGGGCCACGATGACGAAGTTGGACTCCACCGCGCGCGAGCGGGCGGGCTGTTTCGTCGGCCTGGGAGGCGCGAGCGGCTCCTCCTCCCGCGTGAAGCGGGAGTTGAACTCGTCCACGTAGAGCTGGCCGTCGAGGCCCAGGTACTCCGAGTACGTGCGCAGGAAGCCCTTGACGTATGTCTCGCCGGGCAGGACCTCGAAGCGCTCCTCCTCGAGCGCCCTCAGGTACTTCGCGCGGATCTTGGTGTCCGCTTCTACCCGGGGGAGCTCATAACCTTGGCGCAGCCGAGCTTCACGCAGGCTGTTGCCGATCTCGAACACGAGAACCGTGATTGTAGCGCCCGGGGCATGTCGCCCTACTGCGAAGCCAGCGTGAGCACGGCGAACACGCCGAGCGCGAGTGCGCCCGTGATCGCGAGAAGCAGCGCGAAGCCGCCCAGGATGCGCGCTGCGGTGGCGAGCCCGCGTCCCCAGATGCGCCCGAGCGAGCGGTCGTGCTCGAGCCGCGCGCGGCGGGCCATACGGACCGAGAAGAACGCCAGCAGGAAGCCGATCGGAACGGCGGGGATCGCCTGGTAGAGGCCGACGGCGCCCGAGTAGTGCGCCGCCGCGAGCCCGCCCCCGAGCACGGCGAGCGCCGCGAGGGCCATCAGGAAGGCCCACACCGCCTGCGGGTTTCGGCTCACTGCTTGATGTACGGGCGGCCCACGGCAGCCGGTGGTGTCGACCGTCCGATAAGACCCACAAGAGCGATCAGGGTGAGCACGTAGGGAAGCGTCGAGATGAGATTCTCAGACACGTCCGCCTCGCGCTGAAGCGGGATGGCCAGAGCGAAACCGAAGCCGAAAAGCAGGCACCCAGCGAATGCCCAGCCGGGCCGCCACTTCCCGAAGATGACGGCGGCTAGGGCGATATAGCCACGACCGTTGGTCATGTTCTCCGCGAAGCTACCGACGAAGCCGACCGAGAGGAATGCCCCGCCGAGGGCAGCGAGGATGCCCGAGGTTACGACGGCCGCGTACCGCACGGCATAAACCGAGATGCCCACGGTATCGGCGGCCTTCGGATGCTCGCCGACGGAGCGGATCCGCAGGCCGATCGGAGTCTTGAAGAGGATCACATAGGCGAGGATGACAACCGCGAACATCACCCAGACGAGCAGGTTGAGGTGTCCGAAGACGCCCTCGAGAAAGTCGCCGATGACCGGGATGTCGCTGAGGAAGTCGAGGTTGATGTTGGGCACGCGATCGACGTCCGAGGGGATTCCGTCGGGGTAGATCGAGGTGAAGAGGTAGCCGGTCAGGCCGAGCGCGAGAAAGTTGACCGCGAAGCCACTCACGATCTGGTCGGCGCGGAAGTGGATGGAGAACACAGCGTGGACGAGCGCGAGGAGTCCTCCGAAGACCATCGCCATGAGGAGCCCAACGACCCAGCTCCCGCTCCACACAGCCCCCCAAATACCGAAGAAGGCTCCGGTGAGCATCATCCCCTCGAGACCGATGTTTACGACGCCCGAACGCTCAGAAAAGATGCCGCCGATCGCAGCGAACACGAGCGGGGTGGCGAAACGTAGGGTCGATGCGAGGACGCCCGCCGTGAGGACGCTGTCCAGCGTCGAGGCCTCCTTGCCCTGCAACCAGATTGCGCCAAGCGTGCCCGCAATTCCGAGCCCGACCGCCCACCAGCCGAGCTTCCGCTCTCCGCGAGGCACTGCGGCAAGCCCGCAGGCAAGCGCCACGAACCCGGCGGCCAGCGGCCAGCCGACCGCGCGCGTCGTCCAGGGCGGCAGCGCGAGCCAGAAAGAGAAGATTCCACAGCCGACACCGAGGAGTCCGATGGTTCGAGCGTCGGTCAGCCGCTGGACCGCTTCGCTGACGCGTGCTTCCCGAGACTGAACCCTCAACTCTCGAGCTCCGGTCTGATCCTCGCCTGCGGCCGCACATACCGACGTGCCCGCCAGACATAGATGATGATCAACTCAGCGCCGACGAAGAAGATGACGAGCGCTTGGATCATCGTGGCCAGGTTTGTCGCAAGCTCCGGTTCGAATACCGCAGGATCAAGCTGGCGAGTCGAAGTTCCGATCTCGAGCGCGGCGAACAGGAGAGCCGCGAAGAGGATGCCGACGGCCTTGTTGCGGCCAAGCAGCGCGACGGCAATGCCCGTGAACGCAATCAGGTTCGTGCTGAAGTCACCCACGTCGACGCCGAATTTGAAGCCGAGGACGTCGACTGATCCGGCCAGGCCCGCGAACGCACCTGAGATGGCGAGCGCGAGGAAGTAGTTCTTCGCGACCGAGATCCCGCCGTACCGAGCGGCTTCAGGGTTGAACCCCACCGCGCGAACCTCGAAACCGAGAGTGGTTCGGTTCAGGAGCAGGTGGTATACGAGGAGCGCCGTTAGAGCGATGAAGATCCCCGCGTGCAGCGCGGGCAGACTGCCCCAGATCGGCCACAGCTTGGCCGAATCGACCACACCTGCGGACGATGGGATCGACTCCTGCGACCCTTGGAGCGGCCCACCGATCTCGAAGAGATAGCTGCCGCCGAAAATCGCGATCCAGTTCAGCATGATCGTCGTGATGACCTCATGGGCTCCGACGGTGGCCTTGAGCAGGCCGGCGATGCCACCCCAGATCCCACCGGCAACGATCGACACCGCGATGGCAAGCAGAATGTGGAGCGGTCGCGAGAGTCCTTCGAGATGAGTCCCGACGTAGAGGGCAGCGATGAATCCAACCCAGTACTGACCCAGCCCGCCGATGTTGAACAGGCCGCACCGAAATGCGAAGGCCACGGCAAGGCCTGTCAGGACAAGCGGTGTCCAGAGAACAAGTGTCTGCTGAAGGTCGTTGGCGGCGGCGTCGCGCGCCTCGCCCGTGACCCAGGGGAAGAACCAGTTGAGCCCGGTCCCCTCGAAAATCGCCTTGTACGTGCTGAACGGGTTGTGCCCTGTGATCGCGACGACGAGGCCGCCGATGAAGAATGCGAGCACAGTTGCTGCCAGCGGAACGAGGACTCCGCCGATGCGCGTCCCAAACCACGCCGTGACGGCGCTCGTGCCGTCGCCCGGCCCTACCGGGTCGGCCGTCATGCCGCGCGCCGCGCGCCAGTCATGGCGATCCCGAGCTCTTCTTCGGAGACGGTCGGCGGATACTCGCCGACGATGCGTCCTTCGTAGAGGACGATGATGCGATCGGAGAGTGACAGGATCTCCTCTAGCTCGAAGGAAACGAGCAGGATCCCGCGGCCCTCGTCACGTTCTTCGACCAGGCGCCGATGGACGAACTCGATCGCGCCGACGTCGAGCCCCCGCGTCGGCTGGGCTGCGACCAGAATGCGCGGGTCACGGGAGACCTCGCGGGCGATGACGACCTTCTGCTGGTTGCCCCCGGAGAGCGCCGATGCGAGCGTCTTCGGCCCGCCGCCACGAACGTCGAACTCTTTGAGCAGGCGACCGGCGCGCTCGATCAGGCGCCTCGGGTAGAGCCAACCCCATTTCGATTCGGGTTCCTGCCTGAAGTCGTGGAGCGCCAGATTCTCAGCCAGCGTGAAGTCGAGCACGAGCCCGCGGACCTGGCGGTCCTCTGGAATGTGGCCGACTCCGAGATCGAGGACGTCACGCGCGCTCGCACCCGTGATGTCCGTCCCGGCGGCGATTATGCGGCCGCCAGAAGGCCGGCGCAGTCCCGTGAGCGCATCGATCAACTCTGTTTGGCCATTGCCATCGACGCCCGCGATTCCGAGAATCTCTCCCGCCTTCAATTCGAACGAGACTCCCCGGCAGGCCTCCAGACCCCTGTCGTCGAGAACAACGAGGTCCTCGGCGGTCAAAAGCGGCTCTCCCGGCTGAGCCGGCGGCTTCTCGACGCGAAGCACGACCTCGCGCCCGACCATGAGCTTCGCGAGTCCTTCGACGGTCGCGCCGGCTCTGGGAACTGTGTCCACGTTCTTGCCCAGGCGGAGGACGGTGATTCGATCGGCGATCTCGAGGACCTCGTTCAGCTTGTGGCTGATGAAGATGATCGACTTCCCATCAGCTTGCAGCGAGCGAATGATCTCGAAGAGTTCCTTTGCCTCCTGAGGAGTGAGGACTGCCGTCGGCTCGTCCAGGATGAGTATCTCAGCGCCTCTGTACAGCGCTTTGAGGATCTCAGCTCGCTGCTGCATACCCACGCTGATCGAATCGACGCGTGCATCTGGGCGCACCGCGAGTCCGAACCGCTCCGACAATTCGCGGACGCGTCCTTCCGCTGCTTGCTCGTCGAGGAACGGCCCTCTCTTCGGCTCGGCGGCGAGCACGATGTTCTCCGCGACGGTCATGACCGGGATGAGCATGAAGTGTTGATGCACCATCCCGATGCCGGCGTCGATCGCTTCCCGTGGCGAGCTGATCCGAAGCGGCTTTCCATTTAGCCGCAACTCCCCCTCGTCGGGGTGATAGAGGCCGTAGAGGATGTTCATGAGGGTCGACTTGCCCGCGCCGTTCTCGCCCAGCAATGCGTGCACCTCGCCCTTGCGCAATTCGAAGTCGACGCCGTCGTTGGCGATCACCCCCGGGAACGCCTTTGTGATGCCTCTGAGCTCGAGAAGGGGCGCTACGTCGACCATCACGGGCGGGATTGTAGGGGCGGGGGAGTCACCCCGCCCCTACACGGTCCTCTATTGCACTTCTATTGCACTTCTTCGAGCGTCGCCGGAGGATCGATCTCACCGGATCGCAGCTTCTCCTCGGCCGCGGCGACCGCATCCTGTGCTTCCTGGGGGACCGCATCTGTGAACGGAGTCACCAGCTCGGCGTCGGGGAAGTCCTGGACGCCGAAGAGCCGGTTCGCACCACCCTGGAAGGTTCCATCCTGGGCCGCTTTGATCGTCTCGAAGACGGCGACGTCGAGCGGCTTGAGGGCGCTGAAGATGACGCAGTCGCCTGCGGCCGACTGATCGGCATCGACTCCGATAGCCATTACCCCTTCCTCGCAGGCCGCACTGATCGCGCCGAGCCCGCAGAGGCCGGCCACCTGGAAGACGATGTCAGAGCCCTGAGCGATCTGGTCGAGTGCGATCTCCTTGCACTTCGCCTGGTCGGTAAAGGTCTGGGAGTAGACGGGCTTCAAGACCTTGACGCTTGACTTCGTGTCTTTCACGCCCTGTGTGAAGCCCGCAATCCAGTTGTTGACGGAGGGGATGTCGATGCCTCCGACTGTCGAGACGGTGCCCGTCTTGGTCGTCAGCGCCGCCGCCACGCCAGCGAGATAACCGGGTTCCTCCGAGGGGAAGACCAGGCCGAGGACGTTCGGCTTTGCGCAGGTGTCGGTATCCTCGCATTTCTCGGGACCGCCCTCTACGTCGTCCCAATCCCCGTCGACGTGAGCGAAATTGACGTCGGGTGTCGCGGAGGCAACCTCGCCGAGTGCCGGCTTGATCAGGAAGCCGATCGCGATCACGAGGTCATTGCCGTCGTCAACAGCGGCGGTCAGATTCGGCAGGTAGTCGTCCGCCGACTTCGAGGCGTAGACCCGGCCCTCGATTCCCAGCTCGTCCTGCGCCCGCTCGAAGCCGTTGATCGAGAATTCGTTGAAGCCGCTGTCATTGAGCCCACCGGTGTCGGAAACCACGCCCACCGAGATCGGCTCCGCGGCTGTTGTCTCTGTTCCGGCTGTTCCGGCTGGCGTCGTCGCCGCGCTCTCGTTGTCATCACCGCCGCAACCAGCGGCGGCCAGTACGAACACCGCAAGGAGAGCAACCACCCACGGCAACCTATGTCTCACGCTCAACGGAACCTCCCTGTTCGGTTATCTGTCCCAAGCTTGGATCGCACGATGCTAACCCTTTCCGGGATCCAAAATCTAGGACGGGCTGGGGAGAGCTTCGTTAGGAGGGAACTTCGCTCACAACACGTTCGAGGTCGCCTTCGCCGATGAGCACGCGGCGCGGCTTGGAGCCCTCGTAGCCGGAGATGATCCCGCGGCGCTCGAGCATGTCGATGAGGCGGCCGGCCCGCGTGTAGCCGACGCGCAGGCGCCGCTGGATGAGCGAAACGGAGGCGGTCTGTGTCCGGACGACGATCTCGATCGCGCGGTCGAGGAGGGGATCCTCGTCTGGATCGAACTCGCCGTCCTCCCCCTCGTGCTCCCGGGCGCTCGGCGCTTCAAGGAGCGATTCGTCGAGCTGCTGCTCGCGCTGTCCGCGGCACTGCTCGACGATGAGCGCGATCTCCTCCTCGCTCACGTAGGCGCCCTGGACGCGTTGCAGCCGCGACGTGCCGAGCGGCTTGAAGAGCATGTCGCCCTGGCCGAGAAGGCTTTCGGCGCCCGCAGTGTCCAGGATGACGCGGCTGTCGGTCATGCTCGAGACGGCGAACGCGATCCGCGACGGGACGTTCGCCTTGATCATTCCCGTGATCACGTCCACGGACGGGCGCTGCGTCGCGAGGACGAGGTGAATGCCGACCGCGCGCGACTTCTGCGCGAGGCGGATGACCGCGTCCTCCACATCCTGGGGCGAGACCATCATGAGGTCTGCGAGCTCGTCGATGACGACGAGGAGGTACGGGAGGGTCTGCTCGCCGCGCTCGGAGAGCACGCGGTTCAGCTCGGGGAGGTTGCGGGCGCGCGCAAGGCTCATGCGCTCGTAGCGGTGCTCCATCTCCGTCAGGACGTTCGTGAGCACCGCGGCAGCCGTCTTCGGGCTCGACACCACGGGCGTGAGAAGGTGCGGGATCGACTCGTAGAGGCCGAGCTCGACGCGCTTCGGGTCGACGAGGATCATGCGCACCTCATCCGGGGTCGCGCGGAGGAGGATCGAGCAGAGCATCGTGTTGATGCAGCCCGACTTGCCCGAGCCGGTCGTGCCGGCGATGAGGATGTGCGGCATCCGCGCCAGGTCGGCGGGCACGGACGAGCCCGAGATGTCCTTTCCGAGCCAGACGGACAGCGGGCTCGAGCCCGAAGGCAGATCCGCGAAGATGTCGCCGAGGGTGACGACGTTCGGGGAGAGATTGGGGACCTCGACGCCGACGGCCTGCTTGCCGGGGATGGGCGCGAGGATCCGCAGCTCGGTCGTGGCGAGCGCGTAGGCGAGGTCGTCTTTCAGCGAGGCGACCTTGCCGACCTTCGTGCCCGGTGCGAGCTGCAGCTCGTAGCGCGTCACACGCGGCCCGACGACCTGGCCGATCAAGTGCGCCTCGACCCCGAAGTTCGAGAGGGCCTGGAGCAGGGCCTCGGCGGTGCGCTCGATCGCCTTCTCGGGCTGGCCCTTCTTGGAGTCGGTGCGGGAGCGCTTGAGGACGCCCGCGTCGGGAAGCTTGTAGCCGGCGTGTTCCGTCGAGGGCATGTCGAAGACGGGCGCGGGCCGCTCGGGGAGCTGCGACTCGAGGTCGTCGAGCTGGTCGACGAGGACGGCCGACGGCTCGGGGTTCTCCCCCACGACATCGGGATACGCCGAAGCGCCGTCCACGGGTGGCGCGTCCGGCTGCGTGATCGGCTCGTCTTCGAGCGGGATGCGGACGCGTTCGACGGAGCGCCGCGCGGCCACAGCCGTCTTCTGCGCCGCGCGGGCCGAGTGGCGGACGAGCGCACCCAGCGATGCGCCAGAGACGAGCAGGGCTCCCGTGACGACGAGGAAGAAGCCCAGGACGGCTGTGCCCGTGTCGCCGAGGAGGCGGCCGAAGATGAGATCCAGCGCCTCGCCGGTGCTCCCTCCGCGCGATTCGCCCAGGATGGTCATCACGCCGAGGCCGAGGATGACGAGGCCGGTTCGGAACGGCCTCACGTCGATCAGCTGGGCGCGGGCGACGAGGAGGCCGCCGACGGCGAGCAGGACGAGTGGGACTCCGATGCGCCCGGCGCCGACGAGAGCGTCGAGGGCGGAGTCGATCCGGTCGCCGGCATAGCCCCCATCCCAGCCGAGCCAGAGCGGAATGGCGAGAAAGATGCCCAGGAAGACGAGTGCGAGCCCGAGAAGCTCGTGGTGCTGCTGTCCCCGGACGCCCTTCGAGCGCGAGCGCTTCTTCCTGCGCACGCGGGACGGGGACTTCGGGCGTAGGTGCTTGGGACGCTTCCTCGGCGCCATGAACGCCAGTTCGTCGGAACGGGAAGCCCTCCTCCCTCGTATCTTCAGGGTGTGAGAAGCGGCGCCACCCTCTTTCTCCTCGCTGCGGTGGGCATCCTGGCCGCTTTCGCCCTCGCCGACGCGCTCCGGAAGGACGATGCGCGGCCCGCCGCCGGCCCGGCCACGACGTCGGCGACGACGACGCGGCCCAAGCCGCCGACCCTGGTCGAGACACTGCGCGACGAGGCGGTCTCGGGCTTCGTCCTCTACTCGGACCAGGACTGCCTGCTCCACTCGCTCCTCCTCCCGCGCATGGTCGACGACGTCGTCCGGAGCGAGGACGGCGGGGACGTCTTCCGCTGCCGCTTCCACCTCGCTGGAGGCAGGCTGGTCCCCGGGCGTGCGAACGCCGCCGGCAGTCTCGCGTTTCGTGACAGCGAGGTCGTCTCCGGGGAACGTGTCGTGCTCACGCACGCAGATCTCGTCCGCGCGGCGAGGCGGCATCCCAACCTCTCCGGGTACGACCGGAGCATCCCGCTCCATATCGCGGTCGACGACCTGGCGAGCCTGGGAGTGCGGAGTCCGGTCGTCGCGATGACGATCTCCGCCCGCTTCCTCGAGCCGCAGTACCTGATCGCCCTCTTCGACGGGCACACAGTCCGCGCAGTCGCGGCGCGCTTCCTCGGCCCGTACCGCCATCTATTCCTCAGCAACGACGGCGCGCTCGTCGGCACCGAGGACGGAACGGTCATCACCCGCACTGGGCGCACCATCGACCCGCAGCAGGCCGCCCCTACCGGCCGCGCCGTCGCCTTATCCCCGGACGACCGCTGGGTCGTCGTGCTCAACGGGACCAGCACTTTCCTCGTCGGGCCTCCCGAAGGGGGTCAGCCGGCGCGCATCATCCGCCTGCCGATCCCCGCGCGCGATCTCGTCTGGGAGCCGGTTACTTCAAGGACTTCAGTCGGTCCACCAATTCGTCGATGAACCCGGGCCCGTCGACGTCGACGCAGACGTGGCAGTTCGCCTCCTTGCCCGTCCGCTCCCAGAGATCGACGTAGGTGCGGCCGCGGCCCGGCTCAGGGCCGATGTCGACCTCCACGTGGCGGTGCTCGGTCTGTAGAAACTTGTCGCTGATCACGTGCGCAACCGCGAGCGCGTCGTGCACGGGCGAGCCCTCCCAGCCGTACATGCGCTGGTGGTGGCCGTGGTAGAAGTCGTAGAGGGCGGCGACGAGGCCCCCCACGCGCCCGGCCTCGCGCAGCTCGTCCACCTTCTGGGGGAACAGGAGCGCCTTGTGCGTGACGTCGAGCCCCACCATCGTCACGTCGATCCCGCTCGTGAAGACGCGATGCGCGGCCTCCGGGTCAGCCCAGATGTTGAACTCCGCGGCCGGCGTCACGTTTCCCTCCGCGATCGCGCCGCCCATGAGGACGATGCGCGCGATGCGCTCCTCGATGCCGGGATAGCGCGCGAGGAGAAGTGCGATGTTCGTGAGCGGCCCCACCGGGACGAGGACGACTCCGTCGTTCTCCTCAACGGTCTCGGCGATGAAGTCGATCGCGTGCCCCTCGGCGGGCTTCGTGGTCGGGTCCGGGAGGTCGGGGCCGTCGAGCCCGCTCTCGCCGTGGACGTAGGCCGCCGCCCATTGCTCCCGGACGAGCGGGCGGTCGCAGCCGACATGGACTGCGATGTCCGTGCGGTCGACGAGCTCGAGGATCTTGAGCGCGTTCGCCGTCGTCTTCTCGAGCGTCTGATTTCCCGAGACCGACGTGATTCCGAGTACTTCGACCTCCGGCGAGGCGAGGGCGAGAAGAAGCGCGATCGCGTCGTCGTGGCCCGGATCGGTGTCGAGGACGATCTTCGTGCCCATCAGCGGCCGAGTATGTCGTCTATCTCCGCTGCGGTGGGCAGGGAAGGCTGAGCGCCGAGCCGCGAGGCTGCGATGGCTCCCGCGGCGCACGAGCGGCGAAGCGCCTCCTCGCGGTCGCGCCCTTCGAGCAGGGAGACGACCATGCAGGCGGTGAAGGCGTCGCCGGCGGCCGTGCCATCGACGGCGTCCACCTTGGGCGGTGCGGCGCGGGCGACCTCCTTCCCGTCCTCGAGCAGGACCGCGCCCTCGGCACCCAGGGTGAGCGCGGTCAGGCGCGGGGCCTCGGGCAGCGCGTCGAGCTCGTAGCGGTTCACGACGACGAGGTCGGCGCGGCCGAGCACCTCGACCGGGACGGGCTTCGAGGGCGCCGCGTTGAGCGCGAAGAAGCCGGTCGCCGAGCACGCGGCGGCGGCAACCGTCTCCACCGGGATCTCGAGCTGGCAGAGAAGATTCTCGACCGGCCCGGAGGTCGTCACTGCGGCGTTCGCTCCGGGCGCGACGACGATCTCCGTCTCCCCGTGTGCGTCCACGTAGATGAGCGCGACGCCGGTCGGCTCGGCCGCATGCGCCAGATCGTGGTCGATTCGCGCCTCGTCGATGCCCTTCAAGGCCTCTTCGGCGAAGGGATCCTCTCCGACTGCGCCGACAATCCGCACGTGAGCCCCGAGCCGGGAGGCGGCGACGGCCTGGTTCGCGCCCTTGCCGCCCGGGAAGCGCGCGAAGCTGGCGTCGGTCACGGTTTCGCCGGGCTGCGGCAACCGCTCGCACCGGGCGACGAGGTCGAGGTTGATGCTACCGACGACCGTGAGGGAAACGCTAGGCGGCAAGCGCGCGCAGGTCGTCGACCGCGCCGTTCAGGAGGTTCTCGCGCAGGTCGAAGAGGCCGGCCCAGAGCGACTCGCGGTCGGGCATCGATGCGAAGCGGGCCGACGCCGACAGGCCTTCGAGCGCGCGCACGAGAACGGCGAGCTCGAGGTAGGCGTGCGAGACACGGGCGGGCGGGGCACCGACTCCGGCCCGGCGGAGGACAGCCTCCCACTCCACGACCTCCCCGGCCCCGGGCTCGCCGTACCAGGAGCGGCCTTCCGCCTGGTCGGACTCGAGCTCGATGAGGAAGCGGCCCAGCGGCCGCTCCAACCCCGCGAGCGCGGTTTCGGCCCTCTCGGCTGCCCGGCGAAGCGCAGCTTCGCGTTTGGGGGCGGTGCACGGCTCCGGCTCCCCCTTCGCCCAGCGCTCGAGCAGGCGGCAGAACGCGAGCGCAGCGACCTCGCTCGCGGTCAGTGAACGGACGAGTCGCTCGGCGGTCGCGTCGGACACGCCATAGGAGCGCATGAGGCCCGCCCAGCCGTTGCCGTTGGTCTCGCTCATCTCTTCCTCTACTAGTACACGAACTTGTGGTTGTGCGTACGGTTCCGTGGATGAACACGTACTCACTCGTTTCCACCCTTCCGATCGAGATCGACTCCTACGAGCTCGAGGGGCTGAGCGTCGAGGTCTCGCCCGAGTTCACGCGCAAGACGACGGTCATCCGCCTTCGTGGAGGCGGCGAGGAAGGCATCGGCGAGGATCCCACCTACAGCCCCGAGGACCAGGAGGCTTTTCAAGCGGAAGGCCTGACCCTTCCACTCTCTGGTTCGCACCACACGATCGACTCCTTCTCCGAGCTCGTCGAACGCCTGTCACTCTGGCCCGCCGGCCCGGCTCTCGACCAGTTCCGCCCCTATCGCCGCTGGGCGTTCGAGAGCGCAGCGCTCGACCTCGCCCTTCGCCAGGCGGGCAAATCGCTGGCGGAGGCGCTCGAGCGCGAGGCCAAGCCCCTTCGCTTCGTCGCGTCGATGCGGTTCGGCGACCCTGCGACGATCGCGCCGCTCCGCGCCTGGCTCGACCTCTATCCCGACCTGCGCGTGAAGCTCGACCCGACAGGGACGTGGGACGACGCTCTGGTCAACGAGCTCGTCGAGACAGGCGCGGTCGACACGCTCGACTTCAAGGGCGCCTACGAGGGGACGCCGGTCGACCAACCGCCGGATCCGACCCTTTACGCGCGCATCGCGCTCGCGTTTCCGGACGCGTGGCTGGAGGATCCTGCGTTGAACGACGAGACGGATCCCGTCCTCGAGCCGCATCGCGACCGGATCACGTGGGACGCCCCGATCCACTCGGTCGCCGACATCGTCGGCCTGCCCTTCCCGCCGCGGACGCTGAACTTCAAGCCGTCGCGGTTCGGGAGCATCAAGCGCCTCTTCGACGCGTACGACCACTGCGCCGAGGCAGGCATCGCGATCTACGGCGGCGGCCAGTTCGAGCTCGGCCCAGGCCGCGGGCAGATCCAGTACCTCGCCTCGCTCTTCCACCCGGACTCGCCGAACGACACGGCGCCTGCGGCCTACAACGCGAAGCCGGCCGGAGGGCTGCCGACGAGTCCGATGACGCCTCAGATCGAGGCGACCGGCTTCCGCTGGAAGTCCTAGACCTCTAGGACGACGGGCAGAATCATCGGCCGGCGGCCGGTGCGCTCGCGGATGAGCTGGCCCACCGCGTCGTGGATGTGCTCCTGCAGGAGCTTGAGCTCGGAGATGTCCTCGGAGAGGCAGTGCGCGAGGGTGCGTTGGGCCTCGTCCCGCGCCTCGTCGAGGAGAGAGTCCTCCGGCTCGGCGAAGCCGCGCGCGATCACCTCGGGCGACGCGATCTCGCGGCCGTTCTGCGAGCCGACGGTGACGACGACGATGAGGACGCCGTCTTCGGAGAGGTGGCGCCGGTCGCGAAGCGCCACGTCCTGCACATCCCCCACTCCAAGCCCGTCGACGAAGGTCGCGCCGGCCTCCACGACGCCCACGACTTCCGCGCGCTCGTTGGCGAGCTCCACGACCGAGCCGTTCTCGGCCAGGACGATGTTTTCGGAGTCGACCCCGGCATCGCGGGCGAGGCGGGCGTGAGCCGCGAGCATGCGGAACTCCCCGTGCACCGGCATGACGTTGCGCGGGCGCAGGACGGCGAGGATCGTTCGCAGCTCCTCGGCGTGGCCGTGGCCCGAGACGTGCACCGGCGCGATCTCCTGGTGCAGCACCTCGGCGCCCGACTTGGCGAGCCGGTTGATCGTGTCGTGCACTCGCAGCTCGTTCCCCGGCACCGGCTTCGCCGAGATGATCACCGTGTCGCCCTCCTCGATCTGGACGTGCTGGTGGTCGTTGTAGGCCATGCGCGTGAGCGCCGACATCGGCTCGCCCTGGCTCCCAGTGCAGAGGATCATCGTCTCGTCGGGCCGGAGCTCGGGGAGAACGTCGGGCTTGACGAGGAGATCCTCGGGCACGTCGATGTAGCCGAGGTTCCGCGCGATGTTGACGTTCTTGCGCAGCGAGCGGCCGATGAGGCACACCTTGCGCCCGTCCTCGAGCGCGACGTCGATCGCCTGCTGCACGCGGTGGACGTTGGAGGCGAATGACGCGATGAGGATGCGGCCGCTCCGCTGGGGGATGATCTGGCGGAAGACCTCCCCGACCGTGCGCTCGGACTGCGTCACCCCCGGGCGCTCCGCGTTCGTGGAGTCGCCGAGGAGGAGGTCGACGCCGCGATTCCCGAGGTCTGCGAGGGCGCCGAGGTCCGTGCGAAAGCCGTCCACGGGCGTGTGGTCGATCTTGTAGTCGCCTGTGTGGACGATGCGCCCGCCCGGGGTCTCGAGGACGACCGCCACCGCGTCCGGGATCGAGTGCGCCATGCGCACGAACTCCGCCGTGTACGGCCCGATCTGAGTCGGTCCGTCCTCGGGCACTGCCTCGATGAGCTCCGCGTCTTTCATCAGGCCGTGCTCGTCGAGCTTCGACTTGACGAGCCCGAGCGTGAGTCCCGTCGCCCAGATCTCCGGGATCCGCACTTCCCGCAAGAGGTACGGGAGCGCGCCGACGTGGTCCTCGTGCCCGTGGGTGAGGACGACGGCGCGGATCTCGCTTTCGTGGTCTTGGAGGTACGAGAAATCCGGGAGAACGAGGTCGACGCCCAGATGTTCGTCTCGCGGGAATGACAGGCCGGCATCGATCACGACGATGCCGTCGTCGCTCTCGACGACCATCATGTTCTTCCCGACCTCGCCCAGCCCCCCGAGCGGGATCAGCCTCGTGGAGCCCGCCACGGGCTAGACCTGCGCTGCCTGGAGGACGCCGGCTCGCTCGAGCACCGCGCGAAGCTCGGCCTTTTGAGCCTCCGTTGCGTCGACGAGCGGTAGCCGCGGGATCCCGACGTCGTGCCCGGCGATCGCCATGGCCGCTTTGACCGGGATCGGGTTCGAGTCGATGGCGAGCGCGTCGATCACGGGCCGGAGCTCCGCCTCGATCTCACGCGCTCCGGCGGCGTCTCCGTCGCGGTAGCGGGTGACAAGCTCGCGGACGCGACGGCCGACGAGGTGCGTGAACACGAAGACGCCGCCCTTCCCGCCCACCTCGAGGAACGGCAGGAGAAGGTCGTCGTTGCCCGCGAAGAGGGTCAGGCCGCTCTCGTTCACGATCCGCTTTGCCTGGTCGATGTCCGGGGTCGCCTGCTTCACGTACTGAATGTTCGGGATCTCGGCGAGCTCGGTGAGCGTGTCCGGCTCGATGTTCACGACGACGCGCTGGGGGATGTTGTAGACGACGATCGGCTTGTCGGTGACCGCCGCGATCGCGTCGAAGTGGGCGACGATCCCGCGCGCCGGCGGCTTCGAGTAGTACGGCGTGACGACGAGGAAGGCGTCCACGCCGATGCCGTGCGCCTCGCGGGTCAGGTGGACCGAGTGCGCGGTCGAGTATGTGCCGGTGCCCGCGACGACGCTCGCGCGATCGCCGACGGCCTCGACCGCCGCGGTGAAGAGCCCGAAGCGCTCGTCGTCGGTCAGGGTCGGCGACTCCCCGGTCGTCCCCGCCACGACGACGCCGTCGGAGCCCGTGTCGACGAGGTGCGTGCACAGGCGCTTGAACGCCTCGTAGTTGACGGATCCGTCGGCGCTGAAAGGCGTGAGGACCGCTGTCAGAACTTCGCCGAGCACCGGACGAATCTTACTCCAGCAGGCTTTCGAGCCCCACGGTGACGCCGGGCGGAAGGCTCGAAAGCTTGTCGAGGGCGAGGAGGACTCCGGGCGCGAATGCCTCACGGGAGAGCGTGTCGTGCCGGATGGTCAGGAGCTGCCCCTCCCCTCCGAGCAGCACCTCCTGATGGGCGATGAGTCCCGGCAGGCGCACGGAGTGGATGGGCACGTCGCCGGGCATCGCCTGGGCGGTCGCCTTCGCAGTGCCCGAGGGCGCGTCGACCTTCGACTCGTGGTGAAGCTCCACGATCTCCGCCCCGGGGAGATACCTGGCGGCCTCGGCGGCGAAGCGTATCATCAGCACCGCCCCGACCGCGAAGTTCGGCGCAACGAAGCAGGCGATGTCTCGCCTCCGC
>Ga0190270_10000131_pt1 | contig 33023 bp, 52 predicted proteins | sample Popmic320T_FD_133748 | JGI IMG/M metagenome (GOLD analysis project Ga0190270, IMG submission 133748) | Populus adjacent soil microbial communities from riparian zone of Weber River, Utah, USA - 320 T | ecosystem: Environmental > Terrestrial > Soil > Riparian zone | place: USA: Utah | collected...
ACACCGTAAACCGCTGTCGGGCCGGGCTCTGGAGATCCTCGCGGTGCAGCGAGAGTACGTGAAGTATTTCCCCAGTCGACATGTATTTCCCGGCATGCGTTTAAACGCACCGGTACACCGTACTATTATGTACGAGCTAATAAGGCGTATGCAGAAGCGCAGCATGCAATCGAATGCGTTTACGGTGCATGGGTTTCGTTCTACCTTCCGCCAGTGGGCGGCAGAGGCGACGCGGTTTCCGCGCGAGGTTGCTGAGATGCAACTGGCGCACGCGCTGGGTAAGGTCGAGGCGGCGTACCAACGCAGCGATTTATTGGAGGAACGCCGCCAGCTCGTTGACGCATGGGCGCGGTATATCTACGCCGATACGTCAACGGTGGTCGACATGCCTATACGGGCGGCTCGAGGCTAGCGAGGAACTCACTGGGCGGCGTCACGATGATTCGTGCGTTGCCCAGTTTTACCGTTTTAATCCTGCCTGCCTTAATCAGACGAAACGTCCAGGCGCGCGAGATGCCGACCTTGGGATGCCATTCGGCTATCCTCCAACCTGCCTTATCGTTGTCACTCATAGTGATCTCCGGGGTGGTGGTTGCATTGCCGGTGCTTGAGGGATCATCGTTTCTGTTGGTTTCGTTATTGTCGATGCAGCTTGAGCGTTCTCCAGTATCAACGACAGATCGGGGCAATTTAGATCCAGCTCTATAACACGCGCTTGATACCCTAATGTTTTTCCGTTGGTGTGGCTGCCGTTCATACTGCTGCCGATAGTAAAAGAGCGGTTGTCTTTGGCACGCCATTGTTTAATCATATCTCGGCGATGCTCGCTGGGGTTTATATCACGTAGTCTGCACCAGTCGTTATACGTGCCACGGCTAATTCTCATTTTCTTTTCATCGACGGCGATATGAACCTCGACCTTTTTTGCCGCGAATCCGATCCGTCGATACGCATGCGGTAGCTTGTTGCGGTTAGAAGGTAGGTAGTCGGTAATCACCGTTTCTTGTTGGTAGTCAGAAAGAAACCGATTCAGTATTTCGATCGAATCCATACGAGTAGTTACTTCGTCACTACGCTCTTCCCGTAAGTTGTTGAACGCTTCGTAGAGGAGCGCCGCCATACCTTGAACGTCAAACTCGACAAGCCCAAGCCGACGGGCATATATCGCACCAAGTAGAATGCAGGTTATAAACCCGATGTAATACCGCTCCCCCTCAGTCGGGTGTAGCTCCGACCTGATATCAGTCGCAAGTATCACGTACTCATCACGTACCGTTTTGGCGTTGCGCGCCAGCCACGCCGCGTACACCGCGCCGGCAGTACCACAATTGTCCTCAAACATCTGGGTAAAGTGCGTGTTGGTGTCGCCTTGGTATTTTGTCTTAAATGGGAACGAGAATAGCCGCAGCGCCCCAGCATTGGTTGTATTGCCGGTTTCGTCTACGACGGTATCCATTATTTCTACGTTGGTCGTGATAATGCACATACTTTGCCAACGCTCAACCTTGCGCGCGTTGGAGTTACGATCGAGCCGGCGCTTATCACTCCCCTCGGATACACCAAACAAGATGTCGAGGGTGCGCCGCCTCCCCTCGTCCCCGGTTATTCGCCACTCGTCGATGTACTGCGGCATGTTGTGCCACGTACCCAGCCGGTTGCTGATCGCATTGACTGTGTCGTTGAGCTTGAGCTTGTTGGCATGCCACGTCGTCCACACCGTCTGGCCGGCGGCTGCGGCGGTAGACTTGCCGGTGCCCGATGCGGAGGAATACGTCGATGCGATAAGTCCACCGCCAAATGCTCCTACCTGCACCAGCGGCGCGGCGAAGCCGGCGGCGACAACGATCTGCACATCGGGCCTGCCGGCGATCATCGCGTTAACCGCCTCGGTCCACGCCGCCTGGGTACCGCGCGGGGTGAAGTCCGCCGCCATCAGCGGGTCGGGGCAGACGATAGGACGCGTTGACCCGTCGGGCTGATAGAGGGTGGGGCCGACCGCGAAACCCGCCTCGGTCCACGTACATGGTTGCACGTCGTCGTGAACCATCATCATGTTTTGTAGATGTTTGATCCACGCCACGATAAACCTCCTGTATGCTTTCGCGACTTCTTCCTGTATCGTTATATGTTTACGAGCAAAGTAAGCGGCAATGGAATTGGTGCCTTGCATATCGGCGTCGTCGAAATACACATAGTGTTTTTCGCCGTGGTAGTACGACAGCCGGTAGCCCTCGGCGATCCGCACCAGCCGGGGCTCGGCGGCGATTGTGTCGATCACCGGAATCCAGTCGGTGTTGCCGGCCTTGTCGACCGACACCTGCTCGAGCCAGCCGCGCTCGCGACGGTACCCCTCGGGCAGATCGTAATTCTCGACGCCCAGGCTGTAGGGGGTCTTGATGTGCCCCCAGTGCGGGCAGCTCTCACAGATACCGCGCCGGTACCCGTGGTACTTGACGCATGTCGGCAGCCCCACGCCCTTGCTGGCGCGCTCCTCGCGCGCGAGCGCCAGCGCCGCGTCGGTGTCGGCCTTATTATAAGTCTGGTGCTCCTGGCTCAGGCGGTGCGCGTAAGCGTCACCGTCGACACAGCCGCTCGCCAGCGTGATGTGGCCCAGGTACCAGAGATCCCGTCCGTCGCCGGCACCGCCGGAGGCTAGCGAGGTGCCGACCTGGGCGCAGCGCTCGGCGATTGCCGCCATGTAATGCGGGCGTACTGACGGCCCGATCCCGGCCTGGAGCGCGGTGTTGGCACCGTGACCGGCGAACGCGGCGGCGGGTGATCCCGCCAAGCCGCCGTTGGGTTTGCCTTGATGCTCGACGACGAGGTGTGCGTAAGCGTTGAGGACCGCGTCAAAAGCATCAACGTCAGTCAGTTCCATATCGTGCGCCTTGGGTAATCGTATCCCGCACGATCGTTACCGGCACTGGTTGGTCTTGGACTTTGTGGTTGCGGGTATTTGGCGGGCGCAGGATGCGACTGGCGTCGCTGGTAATACCGACATCACCGGGAGCATTATGGTGTATCAGTGCTGTTTTGAGTAGCTGCGCACGCGGTTCCCACTCGTTTCGCGTCAATGGACGATTGATAACCCAGTAGAGATGTACTCCATATCCGCTACGGACCCATAAATTAGGCGCATTAAGTATATCGGGTAAAGTTTTTACCCACCCCTCGACAGCGCCATAACTAGCGAAACACTGCGACGGATCTTTTCCATCACCGTCGCGTTTGATATCGGCATCGTACCAAAAACATGACAGACGATCGACATTAGCGTGGGTACGTTCCCCTTTAAATATTATACTACCCCGTTGATCAGGTTTCGCCTCGGCAAGTTTAAAGGAAGCCGGTGCATACCATACATCCATCGCCTTGCCGTCAGCCCAGTGAATAAAACCAGCCGCCTCTTGTGTATTAGTTCTCGGAAAGAACCGCTGCACCATCGGTTTGCCGGCGGTTTTAAAGCATATCGCCATATAATTACCGGGCGCGACAACGCTTGCCAGAAATGTGGCTGTGTCCATCAGATACCCCTGGAAAAAAGAGACGGGGCGGCAGCGCCCCGTCTAATGAATTACTCGGTCGGCTTGGAGAGTAATTCGGTAATACGCTTCTGCATGCCGGGAGGTGCCGTGGACACTTGTCCTGCAGCCCCGTTAGGCGCAGGCGTCTCCGCAGCCGCCTCTTCAGGTTCGGGCTGGTGCTGCCCAGCCCCACCAAATGCCGACACGTTGCGTCGCGCCGGAGCGGCTGACGGCGGTGGTACCGGCACTGGCCCGCGCGCCGGCATTTGCTGCGGCTGCGGGCGCGCCTGGGTTTGCTGGCGAGCCTTCGTCGCCGCCTCGGCGTCGGCTTGTACCTTAGCCGCGTAGGCGGCAGCCTCCTGCGCCTTGCGCACCGCCTCCTGCACGGGGGTTTCCTGCACCTTGTCGATCGCCTCCTGCAGATAGGTCTGCTGCGGCGCAGCTGCGGCGGGCGGCGGTGGTTCTTCCTCTGGAGGGGGCGGTGGCGGGGCAGGGGGCGGTGTCGGCGGCGCGGGTTCCGGCGCGGGTTCCGGCTCCGGCTCACCGCCGCCCGGCATCGGCATGGCGACGCTGTCGTAGAGGATGCGGGGCACCACCGGGTGCTGCATCATCCCGCCCTTGCCGTCAGGCCCGACAACCAGACGCGCCTCTTCGTCGGTGAGCCAGCGCTGCGCCTGGAACACCAGCTGCGGGTAAGCCTGATCGGCGTTAAACCCGACCTGGGTAACGAGGCTCTCGCTGGGTGCGCCGCGCCGGTCCAGGCTGGCTCCGTACATCGAAAGGTTCGACAGGCTGGTCGCCGGCACCCGCATCAGCATCGGCCCGCCGAAGCTGGTATTCTCGAGATCGCCGCTGGGCACCACGGCGAGGCGCTTACTGTCCTGGCAGCGCTTGGCGCGGCGACCGTCATCGGTGATCCGGCTACCCCACTGGTTCTGCGGGCAGGTATCGCAGATCGCGTTCTGCCGCTGCGGCGCGTTAGCCTCCGGCTTCTTGCCGTCGAGCGAGTAGCAATCCGGCCCGCTGTCGCTGCCCTCGACGTACGGCTTGGCGTAGTACTGCTTACTGACCGCAGTCGCCGCGCCAATAATAACGACCTCGACAACCGGTGACGGAAGCTCCGGTCGGTGTCGATCCGGCAGAACGTATTCCTCGCCCTGGTACACAACCCGCCAGACCTTGCCCCTATAAGTAACGACAGCGAAACCAAGGTTGATGTTTGCTTGCATCGACGCGTTCAGCGCCGAGGCTCGATTGTGAAAAATGCTCGGTGGCCGTCCCTGGTCTAGGACGGTAAGAGCGTCAGCCATTTTTGACTTCTCCTGCTGTACGCTGGCGTACCTATGCCAGCTATAGTCACTCAGCTCCGGCGCACGCGCAACACCATTTCCTGCACCACCGACACACCGGGGATGGGGTCGCCGGTTTCTTCCATCACCGCCATCGCAGCGGTCTTCGACACTCTCGCTTCAAGCAACTCCCACGCTTGGTTTTCCATGATGTACGAGAGTGTCTTCGGCCAGTCTTTAACGGTGCAGGATGTCTCGGTGCTCTTATAAACTGTACCATCCGGCCCCGCCATGCTGGATACCCCCGCCTTGTTCAACTCACCGAGGATGAGGTTGGCGAGGGTAGCGAGCATAGCGCTGAATGGTGCCAGTTCCTTCTTATGTCGATCGCCGAGTTGTTCTTTCTTGCGCCGCAGTGCCAGATACTTTTGGATCATCTCGGCGACTGTCATCGGCACTTCTGCTGGTTCCGGCACTGCGCGCTCCTGCTACCAGAATTGCATTAGACGGCGGAGCCGGCGTCGCGCCGCCACTATTGGTTGCGGTGACGAGGCAGGTGATGGACTTGCCGGCATCGCCAGCGGCTACGACGTAGGTGTTGTCGGTACCGGATACGTTCGCACTATCCGCCGCGAACTGGTACGCATAGTTTTCCGGCGCACCCTCCCAGTTACCCATCGTGCAGTTCAGAGTCTGGCCCACATCGGCGGGGTTGATCCCGTTGGGGCCGGAGAGCAGCGGCACATTGACGTTGACTGGCGGACCTACCACTGGCCCCGTGTAGGTGACCTCGGTAATGTGATCCCCAGCCGGCTTTTCTGCGGTCGCCGGAGCTACCTGCACTTGCATCTGGCGTTGCCGGTAAGCGGCGACTGATGCATCGAGCCAGCGCGTAATCTTGGACGCACCGTCAGGCTCGGCCAGGATGTGCGACCACAACGTCAGGTACATCACCTGCGAGTTGTCGAAGAGGAAGGCGATGAACTCCGGCGCGGCGAGCTTGGTTGGGTCGAGCCCGGCAGCGTCGAGGTCGAGCAGTGTCATCGGTTGTAGGTCGGACATGGTACTAGCTCCTTGGTAAGTTGCTGCAGGTGGGGCTTGAGAGATTGCCATCAGGTGAACCTCAGTGCACGAATTAGAAAAGCGTTGCTTCTATCCCACTCCTCCATCTCATCAATGTCTGCTTGGGTTATTTTATCTTTCCAGTCCTCCATAGGGTGCATCGGCTCCAGCGGTCCATCGGGGTCGAGACCGTAATTGCGACAACCCATGCTATGGTAGTGATATTGTTCTGTACTCATTGCTTCGCGCAATGTTTCTGATGCCTCGGGCCAGCCGATTAACATTCCTTCCTCGGTGCGCGGTGGCTCCTCTTGGTCGTCATCCACGTTGTAACCGAGCCTAATAAGGTCGTCAGCACTAAGGTGTTTTCGCAGTAAACGACGGTGTGTTTCACTAGGCATGTTGTTCTCCTTTCGGTACCAGCATGTAGGTGACACCCTCGAATGTCATCTCCTTAAACTCGCCATCAACTTTCTCGATCGTGGGGATACCCTGAACGACCGTTACAATGTACCTGTACGTGTTGGTATCCGGTACATATTGACGCAATAGCCACTCAGCTGCGTTCTCGGTGACTTTAACGATGGTACCTGTTTTTAGCGCTTCAGGGTAAGCACCGTCGGTTTTATATCCGAAGGCTAGGCTGAAATTCTGCGGGGTCATGCCGATGTGCTTGCGGATCTCTTCGCACCTGTCAGCAGGAACAAGATTGCGGTGATGGGTTCGTGGCGGACGCGAGGGTGTGGCAGGTTCATCAAAGGATCGCGTAAACATATCGAATGACGAGGCGGGCATATCAGAACTCCAACTCCTGGTGGTGGAAAAGTTCTAGCAGCATACCCTGCATGCGTCCGCGCGCCTTCAGGCGGGCGTAGGCGATGCGCTCAACCGGCGTGCCGGTGAGATGCACGATCAGTTGTTTATTCTTCTGGCCGGGCCGGCGGATACGACCATTCGCCTGCTCATAGTGCTCGGGGTTGTTCGTGGCAGTGTACCATACGATTGTAGAAGCAGCAGTGAGGGTAAGCCCGTGCGCCATGCATTGCGGGTGCGCGACGATGACTCTAGGGGCAAGCGGGTTCTTCTGAAAGTCCGCGAAGATACGATCGCGTGTACCCTTGGATGTGCCACCATAGACCAACTCCACACTCTCGCCTTGCTTACTGAGATAGTCTTTGATCGACTGCAAGGCATGAACGAACGGTACAAACACGATCACTTTATTGCTTGACGAGGCTACAAAATCACGCAGCGCCTCGAGGCGGGACTGGTTCGGCAGCGTCAGTACCTGCCGGTCGTCGGTGTACATAAAGCCACAAGCCACCTGCAGCAGCTTATTTTGTAACACCCCTTCATTTGCCGCCGTGATCTCGCCCTTGTCCGACATCATGCGCAGCTTGACGAACATCGCCCGGTAGGCAGCCTGGGCCTTGGGCTCCAGTTCGATTTTGTGGTCGAGCTGCACGACCGGCGGCAACTCCTGCACATCGTCGAGCGTGTAGCGCACGCTGGGCTGCATGGTTTCGTAGATCAGATCGTTCGCACCGCTCCTCTCGGCCCACTTAAACTGTGAAACCTGCACCATGGTGAGATCGCGAAACCGGGTGAAGGTCCGCGTCGTGCGGTGCGGCGTCAGCAGCCGCGCCTGCCCCCAGGCGTCGGTAGGCGACTTAGGGCGAGGGCTGCCGGTCATACCCCACACGTACCGGACGCCGCTGTTGATCAGCGCGTTAGCGGCTTTCCATAGCGCGGTCTTGACGTTGCGCCCTACCGTCGTCAGCTCGTCGAGGATGACCAGATCGAACTTCCTGGCGATCAGCTCATCGAGGAGCAGGGGCAAGCCATGGTGGTTGATGACGTACCACTCGACGTCTTCTGCCAGCATCTCAAGCCGGCGCGCCCGCTTCTCATGATGCAGCACCCGCAGCTTCACGTCGGGCCGGGCGAGGAATAATTCTTTCTCCCACACTGGCGTGAGGGTGCTCAGCGGCGCGACCACCAGAGCGCGCTTCACCTCACCTTGGCTCCGCAGAAACTCGGCGGCGAAGATCGAGGCGAGGGTCTTGCCGGTACCCAGCTCCGACAGCACGTAGGCGCGCGGCGACTCTGTCAGCAACGCGGCGGTGCTGCGCTGCACGGCCCAGGGCTTCAGCCCGCACCAGTTGTAGCGCGTTAGGATGGGGGAGGGGACGGCGACACCCAGATTGCGCGCCAGCCGCAGCTCTTCCTTGCGGTTCGGCACCACCAGCCAGCGCTGCCCTTCGTGGTCGAAGGCGCGCGCGTGCGGCATCACCGCCGCTAGCTCGGGACGGTAAGGGACGACGAGGTGATTAGCGTCGTTGGAAACGTACATCTACCTACTCACATTATAGTTACACCGCACCCAACGACGCAGCGCCGTCCAACCGTCGCCGCACCTCAACGCGCACCACATTACCGGCGTCAGATACCAAGTAGCGCCACGCAGCGGTTCCGGCATCTGCTGCGATGCACGATGCCGGCGCGGGTCGTCGTCGGTCATCGCACTATCTCCCTATTATTACTATAGTTACTGATCACCGCCTGACACCAATCATTAAACATAGTCAGCCCCTCTACACCGTCGATAACAAACACCGGCGTGCGGCTCTTCTCGATATCCTCGATGATACCGCCCTGCCGCTCCGATGGTTTCTTGCCCGGTGCCTTAGCCTCGATCGCGAAGCCGCAGCCCAGGATGAACCCTAAATAGTCCAGTGTCGATCGACCGTAGCCGACCGGCACCGGCATATAATAGTAGAGTACACCCTGTTCGCGGTAGGTTTCAAGCACAACTTTAATCTTCTCTTTTATCTTCCCCTCGGGCGTCATCGTTTAATTGCTCCAATGCCATCTGGCATAGTTTGCTAGCGCCATCTAAAAGTGCCGCTGCGTCGCGGTCGTAGGTTGTGCGTGTCATAGTAACCAGAACTTCAAGGTTGCCGACTATTACGTATATCTGGTTCGCTAGCGGATGCTCCATCATTCCATCTCCTCAACCCGCACAAACCGTATCAGCTTCGTAGGATACCCGGTTTCGTTCTCTACCGTCTTTGCCAGTGGAGCCAAGCGCAGCTCCGCCAGTTCTTTCGACGTGCTGACCAGCGGATACGATTCACCGAGGATATGTGGATGGGCGATCTTCTCAACCCCATTGTCCTGCTGGTACACCCACACATACATCTCGTCGATTTTGTTTGTGGTGGTCATTATTGTCCCCATTCAAGCAGGATTATCGACAGCACCAGGGCGATGAGCAGACCTCCTGCGTTAAGCACGGTAAGCCAGAAGGCAAGCTTCATCAGGCGGGCGGGAGATATCATCGCCGCTCCCGCAGCTGTAGTCTGCCCTGCCGCAGACCCTGGTTTATGGCCGACGCCACGCCGTAAGACAGCGTGCGCTCGCTGCGTACCCCCTCCAGCGCGACAGCGCCACGCACATGCCGCTCGATCTCGGTGCCGCCGACCCGCAACAGGCGCGCCTGCCAGCGCTCGTCGGCTAGGCTCTGACCCGCCGGCATGCGCCGCTCGGCCTCGAATAGCGATTGTAGAATTACCGCCGGGATAGGGCGGTCCTGACACAGCTCGATGACGAGCGGCCATACCCGGCGCAGCGCACGTTCGTCGCGATCAGCACAGCGTTGTATCGCCGAGACGCAGGACAGATGCGTCTTGTCTGATGGTGCCCCTACGGTGCGCCCGGCCTCGCGCGCCAGCTCGTCGACGATTAGCGCCCTCGGCGCGCCGGTCAGCAGCTCAGCCTTATACGCCGCGAGCCGGCCAATGGCGCGGCGCTCGGTGTTGGCGCTGAGAAACGCGATCGCCTCGGCGGTGACCGACGCCATCTCAAACACAAGGCACGGCAGCTCGTTGATTGCCGGCACCTCCTTCGCCGCCGACCAACGATGCCCGCCATCGAAAATATAATATGCGACGTTATCGGTGCGTAGGCTAACCAGCAAAGCCCCGCATGCGGCCCAGTTCCAGTTGTTGGCAATGCGGTGAACGACGCGCGTATTCAACGCACGTTGATATGTTGAGTCGATACGCAACTCCCGTTTTGGCAGCATTACAAACTCGCCCGGTTTATTGACGACCGGGACGAAGTGCCGTGGGTCGCGCGGTGACGGGGAATAGTGTACGCGCGGCGTGATCATGGTGTTTGTCATGTTGTGGTTTCCTTGTGGTGGTGTTGTGTTTTAGTGTCGAATTCCTCCTCCATCTCAGCCCCCCACACCCTGATGCGGACATGACATAACAGAGCACCAACGCCGGCACAGCCCGCCGGGTTTTGGTGGGTACTCCTCCTGCTCGCGCGCCTTTTGTAGGCGCTTTACACGCGGCAGGATCTCACCCCAGATCTCGGTGAGGTCCGACCGGATATACTCCTGCGACTCGATAACATCGTGAGTGACGAACACCAGCGCGGCGCGGACCCGCTTCACTGCCGGCGCGCTATGAAATACCAGCGCGGCGGCGAGCTGCATCTGGGTCATGTCCATCGACGGCTTTCCGGTTTTCCAGTCGAACACCACCGCGAAATCTTTTTTGAGCTTGGTACAATCCAACACGCCGCGAAACCATGCCTCGGGCGAGAACCACGCCACCGGGCGGAAGTTCGACGATAACGCCAGCTTACGCTCGCTGTAGGTCTGTCCCTCGTCCGCCAGGATGCCGGCCAGGATCGGCTCGTTGTGGCCAAGGCCCAGCGGCAGCGGCGTCTTAGCCCGCAACCTTGCGTCGAACGCACTGTGCACCCGGTGCCCCTCCTGTATCGCTTCGCTCTCACCCTCCTGCACGCTCTTGGCAATATCGTAGTGGTAATACCGGCGCGGGCAGGTTTCATAGTTGCGGAGTGCCGAGTACGACCAGCTGAATTTACGTTCGGTTGTCATATCTGTTTCCAATCGTCGACCAACAAATCGTCCCAGCTAAACTTATCAGGCTCTAGTCTGTATCTGACATCGTATTCTACCTCAGAACAGGAAGCGTCAATTTCAGTCCGCCAGTTATGTGCTAAATCGACCATTTCTCCTTTGATCAAATCGTCATCACGCTCGCGCGCATTTTCCAGCATGGCGTCATAAAAACTAAAAGTGTCATAGTCGAACGATGGACGATCATTTTCGCTAAATAAGGATCTGTAAGTTGCACGCTGCTGGCGATAGAGTTCAGCCTCGGCTTTATGCCGCGCCTCCGCTTCCTCGACCCACCCCACCCGGTCGCCACCAGGACGGTGAACAAAGGGGGGTCTGCGCTGCTTCTCGGCGGCGATACGTTGCCGTTCCTGTCTCTCCCAAGCGATACGCTGTTGTTGGAGCCGATTTTGCTCTTTGCATTCTTCTTCCCAGGCGATGCGCTGTCTACGCTGGTTCTCTGCGACGGTGCGCTGCACCGCCTCGCGCCGTAAGCGGTTATTATCAGCCTCGTACGCAAGGCGCTTCTGGTACAGCGCTTCCTCGATCTGGCGCGCTTCACCGCGCTGGTAGAACTCGATCACGGCACGGCGGGCTTCCGCCTCGGCCCGCTCATATTCCCAGCCCCAGGTCAGGACGATACGGTCGATGATGGCGTCGATCCACGCACTATCCTCCGCCGACAGATCGACGTAAGGTTTTAAATCGGCTGGATCGACCCACTCGATGATCATCTGCTTGCTTCTTTTTTAACTCTTTGTTGATGAATTTTATTTAGCGTTGCTACCCAGTCAGTAACTAATTCTTTAGGGCCAAGATCATAAGTGGCATCTAAAACCGCATTTACACACATACCTAGCGCAATTAATACCACCTCGGTCTGACTATCGCGCGGTATAACCGACACTACAGCCTCTTTCATACTATCAGATAGAGCCTTAGCGTTTTCCCACGCTGTCGTAAATTCGTCGTCAATCATCGGTTTTCAGCCCTTTCAGCAGATAACAGGTTTAGACCCCAACCACCCTCACTGGCGAGCGGCAGCCCTGGTGCCCAGATTGGCACGATTGAAAACTGATATGCGAGATACTCGTTCCAGTGTTCCACCGCATCCTGCGGTACGCAGTAATCCAGTGAATCATGCGTCGTCAGAAATGGATGATACCCGGTTTCGTCGTACACTCTAAGGGCGATATCGGTCACAACGATGCGTGCCAGTGCCTGCGACAGGTTTTCCACAAACTTAGCACCGTAGATCTTAACCTCGCCGCCATAAGCATTCTTATAAAACATTTCGTCGTTTTCCCAGTGCAGGCCGGGATACGACAAACACATATTGCTGGGCAGCCATACACTATCGACGCCGACGCGCACCGGCACATGTTTACGCAGCCGGGGGAAGTACTGGCTGGAGATCTCACGGGGCGGGTCATCCGGTGCCACCTCGATTACTTGATTAAGCACCCCGCCGCCGGCCCGCCACAAACGTGGAATTTGTGGATAGGCTTCGCGGTAGTGATTGACAATCTCGCCGGCCTCGGTGACGTCGATCTTGTGCGACACGCCGCCGTTGCCGATGAAGAGCATGTGGCGGAACTTGTCGGCACCGCAGCCGTAGCCCAGCCCCAGGATGGCGGTCTTGCCGACGAAGCGGCGCAGCTTGTCAGCCGGTGTCACCTCCAGACCGTAAACGCTCGATGCAAATTCGCAGTAAACGTCCCGGTTTTCGCGAAAAGCGTCGAGCAGCGGCGTACAGCCCGCTGCCCATGCCACGGTCCTAGCCTCGATCTGTGACAGGTCCCGGTGGACAATGCGTTGACCCGGCGGTGCGCAGATGCCGGCGCGTATCGGCGAGCCGCGCGTCAGGTTCTGAAGATTGATCTTATCGTCGCCACCAAGGCGGTGGGTACGCGCCGCTGAGTAGCGCAGGGGCACCGGGAGCCGCCCCACCGCCCCGTCGGGCCAGCGTAGCTGCGACAGCGTCAGGAGGCGCTGACAGCGCGTCTCCTCGAGTGTGCTTTTGGTACTGAGCCGCGCCGCCAGCAGCGCCTGCACCGCGAGCGGCAGTTCCGGGTCTTCGTAGAGTTCGCGGAACTCCCGGTCATTTTTTGACAGTGCCGGGATCATCTCGCCGGTTGCGGTCGACCGCTTCAGCGGCACCTCGACGCCGTGCTCTTCCAACAGCGCAGCAAAGCGTTGCTGTGAGGAAAAGATGCTGGGATCGAGCACCGACACCCGGTCGAGCACCTCCGCCTTCCGCGCCTGCACGTCGGCCAGATGCACCGCTAACGCGCCAGCATCGAGCTGCACCTGTGGCAGCACGAACATGCGCGCGACGAGGTCGATGACGGCCAGCTCGGCGTTGGTGAAGTATGGCAGCAGCGCATCGAACGCCATCCTGGCGTTGTCGCAGTCGCGCTGACAATAAGCCGAATAGGAAGCTAGCTCCGCTGGCGTGAAAGCCTCCAGGCGCTTCCCTATGGCCCGCACCACCTCATCGCCCTTGGGCGGGAGCCCCAAAAACGTACTGATGGCGGCGAGCGAGCTTTTGCCCAGTACCCAGTGGGTGATCGCCCGCGCCATCGAGAGCGTGCAGAGGTACATCGCCGGACGGAAGCCAAAGTGCCACGCCAGGATCGACCCGTCGAAATTGATGTTATGGGACAGCAATGCTGTTTGATCTGGATCAATCTCATTGAGGCGAGCCTGGATCGCGTCCCGGCCCACCAGCATCTCGGTGGGCGCGCTATCGACCTTAAGCGCCATCATGATAGGCTGGAACAGCGGGCTGAGATTGTACTCAGCCGTCGTCATGCGCGTCAGCGAGTACTCGCGCGAGTAGTAGCTTTCGAGATCAACTGTAAGTAGCATCAGCCCTGTTCCAGCCGTTCCGGCCTTTATCCCCAGCGAGGCTATGCGGGCTATCGCCACTGGGTCAAGGCTCCGATTGAATCGATTTTAATTAAAATGAGTGGAGCCATGTGACAGCCTTTTCAGGCTAGCACCTTATGGGTGCTAGCTAACTCTATTAGTATCGTTGAGAATCAAGGATCACCGCCAGCGGATCGCCAATAGCACGATCCCCATTCCAAAGCTCATGCCCGCCATAACCGATCCGTAGACATCCGGCGGCGGGAAGGTGAAGGACGCGACCGCGAGCCCCACGGCAACGAGGTTGAGCGCAGGAATCATTCGATCTTACTTCACAAATAGCTTAAAGAGCACGGCGACGGTCATCGCGAGGTTGAAGCCGACCATCCAGCGCAACAGGTTCAGCCCACCCTCGATATGGGTCAGGTGTAGCTCGAACGTGCTCAGGCGGTTGTCGTAGATCGCGACCTCCTCGGCTGCTTCGATTGCCTGTTCGTCCGGCACGTTGGCGGCGCGTAAGGCGGTATAAAGCTTACCCATCATGATTGCCATCAGCCCTCCTCCTCATGCTGGCGCGGGCAGTCAGCCCGCAGCAGCTCCAAGGTATCCTCCACGTCGAGGTGCAGCGCAGCCGCGAGCGCATCAACGTCTCCGGCGTCGCGGTAGTTGTACGGCTCTACGGAACCGTCGAGATCGACCCAGCCACCACCGGCCTTGTAGACGCGACCGTCGATAAACTCGACGGTGCCGTTGAGCCATCCCCGGATTGTCCCGCCCGCAGCCGTGGGCATGTCGAGCGGCACCGCAAGGCTGTAGTGCGTGTACTCATACCGCGTCTCGGCGATCCGGTGCCGCGCCTCGTACAGTTCGCTCGGTGTCATCAGCCCTCTCCTGGGATAACGCATGAGCGCTCGCGCTCATGGCGGGAGGCGTCCTCCCACAACTCTGTGATGTACTCCATGAAGCGCGGCACCGGGTAGCGACCGCTGACCCAGCGGCGCACGCTGACCGCGTGGATGCCCAGGAGGTTGCCCAGGTCGGTCGCGGTCATCCCGCGACCCTCCATCACGTCGCGCAGCTCCGCGCCGGTCACCTAAGCCCCCTGGCTTCTTCGAGCAGTGCTCTGTTTACGTATTCAATACATACATCGTATGCATCACGCATCAGGCATACATTCTTTCCCGGTGGGCTAAATACCAGCACTAGCATAAACAACCCAAAACATATCCATAAGATCCACGCTTTATTCATCTCAATATCCTCTGAGTGCTTTCTCGAATACCTGACGTTGATATTCGAGCATCAGTAGCCGGTTCTGCTGCTGCAACTCTTCGATCCGCCGCGCCGTCTCGGGATCAGTCATAGGCTGCGTATAGAGGGGCACTGGGGGCGCGTAGGACGGCGCTGTGTAGCGGGGGAGGGAGGGACCGCCGCCGGTATACCCGCCGCCGTAGTCCCCGCTCTGAGCGAGCGCAGGAGCCACACGTGCCGCGTAAACTTGTGCAGCGGCGCAGAGCGCCGCCGCCAGGGTAAGATACTTGTTCATGATACGCCCACCTTCGCGGCAATTTTCAGCGTCAGCCAGATCAGCGTGCCGATGGCGGCGTAGGAACCGGCGATCACGATGTAGACGCCGCCCACCATCCATTTCAGGACCGACATGTCGCGCTCCAGCACGCCGAAACGCGTCTCATACGAGGCTAGCTCGCTCGCCGCCTCCTCCGCTTCCTTCTGCGGTGCCCCCGCCGCGACGAATGCGGCGTAGGTTTTTGACAACATTACAGCCATCTCAGCCCCTCATTACTTAATTAGTCTGGCGACGATTGCGCCAATCCCAGCGCTAGATACAACTAAGGTCAATAGTTGTATCCAGGGGAACCACCACCGTTCCTTGTCCAGTTTACGTTGCTCAGCTTCAAGCTTATGGCTCTCCGCCACAAATTTTTTAGTTTCCTCCAACATTCGTTGAAGCTCGGCTTCATTGCGTATGGAATCACTCATTTCAGCCCTCCTCAAGCAGCGTTACTGATGGTGAGCGCATCCCGGCTGGCGAGCCAGTCCTGGTAGCGCGCGGCGACGAGCATCTCGCGCGTCGGGCGCAGCGAGATCGAAGACCAGCCGCCTTTGACGCGACCGAGATAACTATCCGGCCCGCGATAGCCGTCGCGCAGCGGTGCCGCCGCAGCCTGGGCCGCAGGGCCGTCGCCGGCCATCGGCATCACCTGGGCGGCGCGGAGCCGCGCTATGTCCTGCCGCCGCTCGGCGGCGCGTAGGCGTGTCTTAAGTTTCATCTCAGCCCTCCAGTTGAAGCGGTGTTGCGCTTCCCTATACCCTCCCCAACGCGGCGGGGAGGGCACGGGGAACAGCAATCAGCGCAGTTGGTAATCGTCAACCGTGTGCTTGGCGACGAGGTCGACCAAGCTATCGGCCAACGCGATGGCGTCGGCGATCGTGACACAGTGGAACGCCACGCCGCCCAGCCGCACGTCGAACACCTCGGAACCGTCCGAGAGACGCTCGCTGTCGATCGTAATTGTGTGTGTCATCTCAGCCCTCAGTGTGGGCGGGCCGCAGCCCGCCCGGTTGATGGTTTAGCCGGCGAGGCGTTGCGCTAGCGCGGTGGTGCGGGTCAGCACCGGCTCCAGGCTGACGCCGTGATCGCAGATCACGGTTTCATCGCCGTTGTAAACGAGGTGGACGAAGCTGTAGCTGGGCGAGGCAGCGGGATTGCTGACGTGCAGCACGTCCTCATCCATCGACCCCAGCACGGCCATGATGGCCTTGAGGTCGCGCGAGCGCAGGATGAGGTAGTCATCATCAGCCATTGAGCCGCTGCGGTTATCGACCGAGATGGTGTAGCCCGCATCGATCAAGTCGGCGAGGCACTGGCGGATGATTTTACGTTCGATGGTGTTCATTCAGCCCTCCTGGGGGCGGGCCGCAGCCCGCCCGGTTGCATTTATGGCGCGAACGCTTCCAGATCAGCGATGACGCCCGGCCATATATCCTCGTCTAGTTCACACTCATGGTGCAGCACGTCGAGGCCGGGATTATCATCCCATGAACTACCCTCAGGTAGATGGATCGTAACCGACATGGCGTAGCGCGTACGCCGGTACTCCAACGTGCAACCAAGCTTGGTTGCGAGCCGCTCTGCTGTACGTCTATTCACTTCAGCCCTCCATTAACCAAACAGCCCTAGTGTAACATAACGTTACACTACGGTACATGTGGCAGATTGTCGCACTTACCGGCGACGAGCGATATAGAACGAACCGCCGAGACGCCAGACGCGCCAGAAATACAAACCTCCGGTTCGATGGAAACTCATCTCAGCCCTCCATCAATGACGTATAAGCACGCTCGCCCAACTCAGGGCGCAGCGAGCGGCAGGCGGCACGCAGCGCGGCCAGGACATCGCCGTTGCGCTCAGCGATCAGCACCGGAGCCGGTGCGCCGCAGTAGACGGCGATCACGCCGTTATCACGCTCGACAAGGAAGCCGTAGCGCGCAAGGTCGCGCGCGATCTGGTCGAAGCGGATTGCGGTAAGTTTCATGGTTCAGCCTCGCGTCTTCAGCGATTGCAGGATCAATCGCATCGCAGCGGCGAAATGTGGATGAGCCGCATTGCGTACGGCGAGATTGCGCGCCAACCAAGGCATATCTGTTACGCGCGCGGCAGGAACATCCATCGATGCGAGAAGCTCAGTAAGTGTCATGGTTCAGCCCTCCGGGTTAACGCGGAACGACGGGAGCCGCTCCGGTAGTGGCGCGGCAGCGCGCTGATGCGCTGCCTACGCGGGTTATAGTCAGTGGACGTGATAGGACACGTTGGCGACGGTAGCCGACCAGCAAGCGCGGCAGGGACCGCAATTGTTACCCTGTAGCGGTGCCGGGCAGACGTGAGAGCCGCTCGGGGCTGCGACGCTGTGCACGGTACTGGTATGAGGTAGCGCGCGTGGTGGCGCGCCGTCGATCATCGCTGCCGACACGCGTACGATGAGGTTCGGCGGAAACGTACCGCCGTCGCGCTCATACGCCTTGACGATGCCAACCTCGCGTGTGGGGAGCCAATGACGCAACCATGGCGTGGCGCGCGCGACGGCGACGATTTTGCAGAGATGATCGCGCGATTGCACGTCGCCTGCATCGTGCCATCGATGCTCGCGAGTATCCGTGAGCGCGTATGCGTCGATCAGGCGATTGATTTTAGCTTTGCGGCCGCGATGGGCAATGTGCGACCAGTACAGCGATGCGACCATTGCTTCGACCCATCGATCATCTGTAATACTCGCGAGGCGAGTTGCTTGTGACTTGGCGACCGTCGAGTACTGATAATTACCCTCGAAAGCATAGCACTTAGAACATGTGCTATTGAGCAAGCGACGGAGAATTGATCCTACTTTGCATGCGCTTGCCGGGATGCCATAGCTAGTTCCGGGCATCTTCGACGGATAGCCGAGAGTGCCGCAAATTCTTGCAGCCGCGGCTGCGGATAGTGCCGGCACCGGGATTTCTACTATCAGTGCGACATTGCGACGCACCATGGCGCACGGTGCAACCGACGCGAGAGTTGGGCCGTCGAAAGGCATTTACTGGTCCGATCAAGTAAAGGAAACGACATAGGATGGCCGGTCTAGCACGTCTCGGAGCGAATTGCAAACGTTACGTTACATAGATCTTGTTACGATAGGGTGATAGTCGATAAATAGGTCAAGTAGACTGCCGTTGCGGATTGGCAACATACACACTTGTGGCGGTGTGTAATATGGTGCTAGTTAGCATTGGTGTTATACAAGTCGAGCGGAGGAAAGTGGCGGAAACGCTGGCAGTTAAGTTATACAATCGAAAAAAAAATAGGATCTAGGAAAACGTCGAAACGAAAAATTTATCATCGGGCCGTTTCCTATAGACGGTTAAAAATCGCTGTATAACTGTCTATCTGGTTAACAGAGTTATTATATATTTGCTTTTGTTCGAGTTTCAAACACTCCATCGACCCCACAAAGTACAAATGGGTGGATTAACATCAATCTTTGTCGATAGTTAACCGTCGCGCTTTTGAGCGTTATTGTGGGGTTATTAGCCATATTCTTTCTCACCTCGACAAACAAACGGCGGAAACGCTGGCTTTCATGCGGAGGGACCATCCGCATGGTGCCGTAGTACTAGGCGCAAACGGGCTGGTTTAGGTATTGCCGAGCGCCATCGATGCAATGCATCCGCTCTATCCTTCACGAGTACCTCGAGGCAGGACCTCGAGCAAGTACTAGCGCGCTAGCGCACCGCGAGAGGCCGCGCCGGCCCACCCCCACCCCCCATCTGTCCAGGCGGGGGGCCGGCCCCGCCCCCGGTTAGGTACGTCCCTCCTACAACCACCTTGTAAAGTACCTATAGGGATGCTAGGTTCCAAGTATGGAACCCGCCGACGGCGTCGCGACTCTAGTCGTCACCACCTTCCGTGGTCGTAAATGCTACGCCGTTTATTATGATCACATCCCCCGCGAGTTGTTTACGGTTACCCCATCGCCGATCATCACTACAATAAAGCTCATCGACCGCCACCGCTACCTGACGTTGACCGAGTTGATCTCCCTCTACGAGCAAGGATTACTTCTATGAGTTCGATGTCGACGCTGGAGCGTCTAGCGCGCGCACTGACGGCTGGAAGCTCTTCCCCGCCTCCGACTACCCCGGAGCCGGTTACCCCCTCTCCAGCGCGCTCTGACGCGCCGGCACCCCCATTCTCCCGCGTGTGCTCGCCGTACGTGACCGAAAGCCTAACCCCGCCTCCGACTACCCCGGAGCCGGTTACCCCCTCTCCAGCGCGCTCTGGTGAGCCCCCACCGTCGATCGAAGGCCTACCGGCTAACCCCGTCCGCCATCGTCACGAACCCCGCCCGCTGACCGCGTGGTACATCGATCCTGAAAATCCCGGTGAACCCTACCCCCGGACCCAGTCGATGCGCGCCTGGGCGCAGGAGCTGGGGCTGCAGTACGCCACCCTGCGCTGGCGCATCGCGCACGGCTGGCCCGACATGGAGGCGCTGGGGTTGCTGCCGCACGTCCGCGACTATGGGGCGGAGCAGCGCCCCGCCGGCAACGCCGGGGCAGCGGTGCTCGTCGTCGAGCGCGTCGACCGGAGCGTCGACAGTGCTGCCGCAGGCGCAGCCGCAGGCAGCACTTTGTCTGCAGCCGCAGGCAGCAATTGGCGCGTCGTGCCGCGCGTCGAGGTTGCCGAGTACCTAGGGATCAAACTCGCGTCGGTGGCGCAGCGCCTGCGCCAGTACCGCACCGCTGACGGATCGCAGGCGCGGGTGGAGCTGTCTACCCTCGCCGCACGCGGTCGCAGGCGGCGCACGGATTGACGCCGCGCCGGCATGGCGTGAGGGTGTTCTGGCCCACTGGCTGGGCATTGTGGTGGTTAACTCAGGGCCTGCCCCCCGGCAGGCCCTTTTTTTACACTCGTAGGTAGAAGCTATGCGCCCAGCGCATAGTAGCGAACCTAATATCGTGGCTGGATTCAACACCCCTATTTGTGATAGAAGGGCGAGATGGGTTGGTTGAGAGGCACCCTGTCTTAAATTTCGCAAAAATTGATAATTCCGGCCAATTTTAGGGATTGACCATCGTAGCCGGCGTGTGATAGAGATGCTGCAAGTGCTTGGAATTCATCCTCGGTTTATTACTAGAGGTGCTAATTCCTTAAATGTACGATCCCGTACAGAATCAGCTTGCACCCCTACTGCAGATGGCTCATTATAGGGGTAATAGTTAGCAGGCTTGCATCCGCAGGCTATGCCCGCTATAGTTTCTCCCAACCGCCTTGGGCGGGACTGCCTCTCATGAGGAAGGAGACTAGGGGTGCTAACTAAGGAATGGAACAAGGCAACAGGTCGCCCTGTTAAAGCGTCGGACGCTAGAGGGGGAGCGACGGACGTGACAGTAGGACATTGGCCACCAGTGCCGGAGTATGTTGTCGACGGTCTGGTCGACCTGCTCTACAGTCTCGACGAGAGGGTCTGCCGCCCGCCGCGTCAGGCGGCAAAGGTGCTGGCGTTCGTCGTGCAACTCTACCTCGCCAAGCAGCCATTCCCCACACGCAAGGCTGCTGCCCAGCACCTGGGTGTCAGTATTCCCACGGTCGACGCTGTACTATCGGCGCAAATCGCCAAAGGCGAGCTGACGGTCGAGCATAAGTACATCGAGGGGAACGTAAAACAGCGCGCCGGGTCGATCAAGGAAAAGTACGTGATCCCCTCGCAGGCGCTGGTCGACGTGTTTGCCCACTACTACAGCCCCGACACCCTGTCCCGCTTCTAAATCGATTCTCTGTTTCGGATCGGTCGACGGCTTGCGGGATATATTTCAGTTGTGCTACTATAGTATGCGTAGGCAGCCGCATGAGCTTAGCGAAGCCCGCGCATGAGCTAGCGAGCACGCTCGTATGGGTGTCACATATACCATGTTGTTGCACCATCGCCACTGTCGGGCGATGTCGGGTGCTGTTATTCATTGCGAAGCGGGTAACTATGACCCGTGCTTGAACAGCAGGAGGATCGATGTGGTGCTCCCTTGTCACGTACGTCTGCCGGAGGAGCCGTCACCGGCTCTTAATGTCGAACTGTACGCCATGGCGCGAGCTTACACGCGCCTCTACGATCGTCTGCACGCGGATGTGGTGGCGGGTGACAAGACCGCCGCCCAGATGCACGCGCAACTCCATGAGGCGCAGCATGTCATGGTGGAGTTGCTCGAGGCCAAGCTGGCGCGTTCCCTCGCCGCCTGTCCGGACGGCGCAGTGAAATAACCTAGCGCCGTGTCACTATTCCCTGAGTAGCTACTCAGGTAAATCTGGTAGTGACACTTTCATAAAATACCATCTACCGTGAGTAGGTGTCATCAGCGTCGGCGCGTCGCCCCTCTATGAGGTGCTCTGCTCTTATCTGCCGCCGCGTACTCCCTCGCCACATTCTGCGAAATACCTACTTTTTTAGCAAAATTCGGATTATGTGCAGCGGCCCGCATGGTCCGCGCCTGTTTTGGTGTTTTGCTTGGCATTTAAGTAAACTCCTCGCCATCTATCGTCGACGTCCGGTGTTCTTACAAAACGCCCGGACCCACCGCGTACGCATCGCCCGCGATCGTCGCCAGCGCAGTCGCCGCACCAGTTTCATTGCTCGACGCGCCTGCTTGCTTCGTCTAACAAGCTCCGTACTACGTCGCACGGTTCCACCACCGACAGCACTCGCCCGTCAGTCAGCCAGATGACGCAGCGCGCCCCCGAGGTAATAACTTTTGGCCCAACGCGCGCCGCCGCGTGCAGCGCTGTGATATGCTCCACGGCGACCTGTACCGCGCCACCATCAGCCCGATGCAACAATACCAGAACCAGTGCAACGGCAGGGCAGGTCGCGCGGAACCGGTCAGTCATAAACTACCTTCCCTTGCGTTTCTTCCTTAGTCGCCTCATTCAGCGCTTCTACACTGATCTCCTCGAACCAGTTCGGCGCGTCTACCTCTGCTACTCGCAGAGGTAGATTTAACCAAGCCACGGTGTCGTGCCCGATCCCCACCACAGCCTCGACCCGGTCGACCCCACCGCGCTCCAGCGCCGCCGCGTGAAACAGCGTCCCCTCCGGCACGACGAGATCCTGCTTAAGCTTAAACATACGCGTGGGCTTCTTTGTATAATCCCGCATCGGTTTACTATCCCTCGGGTTGAGGTAGTTCATTTATGACTACTCCACCGCCGCTAGGCGGTTATAGGTAATTCATGTCCACCCCATCGCCGACACCGGTTCGCGCTGCAGCATCGGTCGTTCGCGCCGCAGCACCCGCGCTGTGTAGTTGGAATGCGTCCCCAGACACGCATATTGCAGCGCGTCGCAGACGTCGCTCCACGGATGCAGCTTCTCCGGTAAATCCTCAAACTGCCCGTCGCGCCGCCGCCGGTAGCGGTACCGGTTGCCCAGCGCCTGGATCAGCGTCGGGCAGCCCTCGCGCGAGATCTGGATCGCCGCCTCGCCGACGATCGTCGAGCGGAACAACCTCTCCACCGCCAGCAGGCGTGGTTCAATATTATTGGTCGACGCCGGGTAGGCCAGGAACCCCTCGCTCCGCAGTACCTCAAAGGCGGTTTCCTCGGTGATCTGCGATTTCTGCTGGCCGGCGGGGTCGCCCACGATAAACACCCGGCAGGTGTCAAACGGGGGCTGCAGCAGCGCCGGCTTCAGGTGCTCTTGGATCATCTGGATGAGCCCCATCCCCTCGGTCACGATCTCCTGGTAGACGATCAGCCGGCCATAATTATCGACCTGGGTTATCAGGGCGCAGGGGGTGCGGCCAAAATCGAGGCCGATCATCAGGGGGCGGTAGACGTTGACCACCGGCTTCAAGTCGCGCACATGGCTGGGCGCGTGGAACGATTTCCTGAAAACCGCTTGCCCGGCGTTCGACGTCCCCCACTCCGACTCGACGTGGACGCTGACCCAGCCCTCGTCGCGGTCGCCGCTGAGCGTATTATAATAGCCGTCAGGCAGGTTCTCGACGTTCTCGGCTTGAGGACTAAGCCCGCTGGGCTGGTGGAACAGCTCCCAGCCGGCGGTTTTGTTCAGCACCAGCCGCTCATGATACGGAGAATCGGTGTCCCACGGGTTAGTATCGGCCATCAACCCGTACCAGGAGGGTCCACCCATCAGCTTCGACGGATATCTTCCCAGTCGCCCGATAACCCCCGACACCACCTCGACCGGTACCTCCCGCAACTCGTTGATCCAGGCGAAGGTGAGCTGCATCGACAACAAACGGCGTACGTCTTCCTTGGTATCGAGCGGGATCATGATCCAGTCGGAATGCAGTTTTGTTCCATCCGGCAAGTCGGAGCGGATCTGCACAGTACTATCTGTTACATAGTAGTGCACCATCGGCCCCAGATAAGACTGTACGTCGACCAGAACCGTCTGTCTTAGCTGCTGCAAAGTATTGCGGATCAGTGCCCCCCGCGTGTACCTTACGCCGTTATAGGGTAGCTGCATGGTACAGCGCCGCAGCGCCTCCATAATACACCCCATACTCTTGCCGGAGCCGAGCGGCCCGACGAGAACCCGCACCAGCGAGGCGTCCTGGCAGAACTTCTCGACGGTCGGCGGCGGCTTGTAATCGAGGTTCACATCCCTTCCTCATGCTCGATCACGGGCGGGGAGGGGCGGGCGGTCAGCACGTTCTCCTTGGTGCCGTCGCTCCAGATAAAATTGAGCGTGAAGGTCGGCCCGCTCCCGCCACTGTCGCCAAACCGTGGTGCCGGCGGCGCGCCATCGGTGCCCGCCGCCCGCAGCAGCTTATGAAAGCAGTCGAGCTTCTGCCCAATCGGGGTGCTGGTCTGGGTGATCAGGTGGGCGATGTGCGGGATCGCGTTCTCGACCGATAGCCCGGCCTTGAGGCGGATGCGCTGCTCGACGTTCTCATTACTGTCATAGGCGGTTTTCTGCCGGTGGATCAGCTTCTCGAGCGACGGGGTAGTACGTAAAAAGTGAAACAACACGGCGCGGTTGACGAAGCCGTAGCGCTCGCAGAGTTCATCCCAGTCGTAGAACCCCTGCGCTACGTCGGTGACGAACTTCAGCAACAGCTCTTCGGTGTTGACGAGTTCGCGAGGGACGGGGTTCTCCAGCATTTGAACAACGCCTGTTGACAGAGAATCCAGAAGGAGGATAACTAACTATAGACAGAATAGGAAGGTGCCTTGCAAGCGTTGGCCGGCGTCAGCTCGTCAACCCCGCCCGCGTATAGTCGTGCTGGCGGCAATGGGTTATTGCGGATCGTCAGTCCAGCCGAGCTGGACGAGCAGGATCAGGCTCACCTCGCCGCGCTCTCGGAGCTGAATCGCCCTAACCCGCTCCCGGCGGATCTGGGGGCGTTTGTGCGGACCCGCTGGCAGATCATGCGCAATGCGCGCAACTCGGGCGAGAACAACCTCAACGACCGTCTGCTGCGCGCGCAGCGGATGTTTGAAGGTAAGTACGACCCGCAAAAGCTGCGCGAAATAAAGAAATTCGGCGGGTCGGAGGTATATGCCCGGCTCGTCGCCGTGAAGTGTCGCGGCGCAAACTCTTTGCTCCGCGACGTCTATCTTGGGGCCGACCGGCCTTGGAGTATCGACCCGCAGCCCGACCCGCCCGTGCCGGCTAGCGTCAAGCAGAACATCATCCAGCTGATCCAGTCGGAGGTGGCGAACCTGCAGCTGGGCGGGCAGCCGATCGACGCCGATCAGGTGCAGCAACGCGCTCGCGACCTCTTATACGCCGCCGAGCAGGCGGCGCAGCGGCAGGCGGATCAGCAGGCTGATCAAGCCACCGACAAGGTCGAAGACCTTCTCCAGGGTGGCAATTTTTATGACGCGCTGGCGGAATTCCTCACCGACCTTCCCCTTTTCCCCTACGCGGTGATTAAAGGCCCGGTCGTCCGCATGGTCCCCAGACTGTCCTGGGAAGGCGGGCGGGCGCAACTGCGGCAGATTCCGCAGATGTTCTGGGAGCGCATCGACCCGTTTATGGTTTATTGGACCCCCGGCGCGGCACGGTTCGATCAGGCGGAAGTGATCGAGCGTAAGCGGCTGACGCGGGCCGACCTCAACGATCTTCTGGGACTGCCCGGCTACGACGAGGATGCGGTGCGCGGCGCGCTGCAGGATTACGGGCGCGGACTGCGCGACTGGATGGATGCCTCCGACACCGAGTCGGCGCTGGCGGCGGGCCGCGAAGACCCGAATTTCAACCAGTCGCAGATGATTGACGGCATCGAGTATCACGGCAATGTGCAGGGGCAGATCCTGTTCGATCAGGGCGTGCCGCGCGAGCAGGTGCCTGACCTCGACCGGGACTATCAGGTGCAGACCTGGGTGGTGGGCCGGCACGTTCTTAAAACTCAGCTCAATCCCTCCCCCCGACAGCGGCACCCGTACTACCTGACCAGCTTTGAAAAAGTCCCCGGCACCGTTGCCGGGCACGGGCTGCCTGACATCCTCGAGGATCTGCAGGAAGTAGCTAATGCTACTCTACGATCCCTCGTCAATAACATGGGTATGGCAAGTGGTCCGCAGGTTGTCATCAACGACGACTGCATGGCCCCAACCGAGAATACCGATAGTCTATTCCCGTGGAAACGTTGGCACGTCATCAACGACCCGCTGAATAATACTCGCGAGCCGGTGTCGTTCTTCCAGCCTAACAGCAATAGCCAGGAACTGTCGGCGATCTATAATTGGGTGACTAACCTCGCCGACGATATTAGCGCGATCCCGCGCTACACGACGGGCGAGAGCCTGTCGGGTGGAGCCGGGCGGACGGCTTCCGGCCTGTCGATGCTGATGAACAACGCCAGCAAGGTGCTGCAGACCGTCGCGTCGAACGTCGACCTCGACGTGATGAAGGGTTTGCTCACCGGGCTCTACGACATGATCATGCTGACCGACGACAGCGGCATGCTGTCGGGCGAGGAGCAGATCGTCGTCAGCGGCGTCAAGGTGGCGATCCAGAAGGAGTCCGAGCGGCAGAAGCAGCTTCAGTTCCTGCAGATCACCGCCAATCCGATCGACGCGCAGATCATCGGCGAGCCGGGCCGGGCGCGGGTGCTGCGCGCCGTGTCGGCTAATCTGGGCATGCCCGACGATGTGGTGCCGGATGACCGGCAGATCGCCGCTAAAATAAAGGCGCAGCAGGATCTTCAGAAAGCCATGATGGCTATGGGTGCCGCCCCCGGTGAATCTCCTCCCGGTGGCGGCGGCGAAGGCGGGGGTGGCCCTGCCCGTCCCCAACAAACCACCCCCGCCAGCCGCGCCCAGGGCAGTCAGGCACCAAAACCGACAGAGTCGCGCCTGTCCGACAACGTGCCGGCTCAGAACAATTTTCAGGATCAACCGCAGCAGAGCGGGCTGCGGCAGGCGCGCGACGGCAAGTTCTACGCCCCCGACCCTTCACGCCCCGGCAAGTTCATGATGGCGGTGGGGGGCGGACGTGCCTGAACCCATCAGCTACGTCCCGGTCGACTACGAACCTGATTTCGTCGATCAGCCGCCGCAGAACATCGCTCGGTATGAAGCGATCGATTTTGATCCCTTTGCAGACCAGTACGCTGATCGTTTTGCTGCATCAATTAATCGTAATCTTCCTAACCAAATTCCTGGGCAGGATCGAGTAATCCATCCGCAAAATTCGTACGTTACAGAAGCTCCGGTTTATCATGGGGCAAGCCCTCCAAATATAGAGCCTCTTTCTAAATACCCGTTCGATAGGCCACCTGTGTATATGTATGATCCTGCGAATCCTGAACGCGCGCAGAGTGTCGAGAATCCTGCTGCTCCAGTAATGGAAGAAGGTCCGACGCCGCGACTATACGGTCCACATCCTTCTTTTATTAATTTTGATCTGGGTGAAGCAATTCCAACACAAGGAAGGTGAACCATGGCTGGTTATCAACGCACCGAGTACGGCACCAAGACCGGCAGCGACGGCGACGACAAGCTCGAGTCCACCGGTAGGCTCGAAATGATCAAGGGCGGCGACTCTCGCGGCGGCAATAGCGGGCCGACCGGGTCTTCGCGCAGCTACCCCAAGAGCAGCAATTTGTCGCTGACCCCCGACTTCAACCCGATGCGGTCGGGCAAGCCGGGCTACGGCGTCGACGGCGTCTGAGTAACTATAGCCGGGATAGGCAGATGAAATCTCTACCTAAAGGCGTGCCGCCGGTAACCCACAAATCGCTGAAGGTCGAAGACCTCGGGAACATTACCGGGCGTCGTACTAACGGCATTACGACGGTCGGCGGCGGCGAGCAGCTGACGCACACCCTCAACCACTACGGCAAAGACCCGCCGCAGATGCCCGGCATGGACATGATGTTGGGATTGCCGGGGCTTCGCGGAGGGCGTCTCCGTTGAGCCTCAATCTCGGCAACAACGCGTGTAACGCGTGCAAGAACCTGTCGAACAGCGCCGATTTCATCCTGTTTCGCGACGGGTTATTCGAGCGCGCTCGCGATCACATGAACCAAGCGCTCGATATCGAGCCCAGTAAACGCGACGACGCGATTGGTTATGCCCGCGCGCTGCGTGATTTGTGGCTTGCGATCGAGGCGGCGTCGACCGGCCAGAAGATTCAAGCAGTAACCAGACCAGGGGCTGTTGCAGGAGCAGGAGCCCGCTAAATGTCTGACAACTCCGAATACGCAGCTCCTGTCCCGCGCGCCGTGCGCGAGCAGGCGGAGCGTGCGGAGCAGCTGGCGCGTGAGCTGGGTGCGGTGAACGTGCCGGATGATCCTTCGTCGGTCTCCCCTGGCGGCGAAGGGCAGGAGGGGGGAGACGGGACGCCCCCGTCTCCCCCGGAAGAACAGGAGTACCAGGAGCCGCCGGATGACTACCGGCAGCCGGTGCGCGAGCCTGACAGCTACGAGCAGCGTTATCGTACGCTGCAGGGCAAGTACGATCGCGAGATGGGTGAGCTGCGCGGTCAGCTGACCTCGATGCAGCACCTGATCGCGACGATGAACGCGGCACCGCCGCCACCCTCCGCGCCACCGCCGTACGTCGAACCGATGGTGACGCAGGAAGACCGCGAGATGTGGGGTGACGAGCTGCCCGGCGCGGTGTCGCGCTGGGTCGGCAACGCCCAGGAGCAACGATTTCGTCAGCTTGAAGCCGACCTGCACCAACTCAGAGGCGGGCAGCAGCGCCACGATACAACGCTGACACAACATTCGGTGATGGCTCAGCTTGATATGGACCCCGACCTTGCGGGGCGCTGGCGGGCACTCAACGAAAATACCGAGTTCCACAACTGGTTATCGGAGGCAGATCCGTTTTCAGGGCGGCTTCGTATGGAGCTGCTACGTGAAGCCTACGCCCAAGGCGATGCTCATCGCACTGGGTACTTTTTTCGTACGTATCTCGCAGAGCATACCGCTCCGCCAGCTCGACCAACAACTCCAATCCATACCGGACAGAACGGTTATGCGTCTCGTTCGGCGGGTTCGATGAGGCTCGAGGATCTGGCTGCACCCGGTCGCGCAAGCGGCTCTGGTACAAACGGCGGCGCTTCCCAAGAGAGAGGACGCATGTGGACAAACCGAGAAATCGGCGCGTTCTATCGGGATGTGCAGCGTGGTGTATTCAGAGGCCGCGACGCGGATAAAACCCGTATCGAGCAGGATATCATCACAGCAGCTTCCGAAGGACGCGTCACGCAATAACGCGACGCATCTGAGGGAGTTATGTTATGCCTATTACACAGGGCACCCCGTATTCGGGGTCGGCCCCTAGTCCTGCCTATTCGGGCGCGGCAGCGGGTGGCGTGTTCGTTCCTGAAATATGGAGCGGCAAGCTTATCGAGAAGTTCTACGCGGCAACGGTGTTGGCAGCGATCAGTAACACCGACTATGAAGGCGAGATCCAGAACAAAGGCGATAAGGTAAAGATCCGCACCAAGCCGACAATCACGATCAGGGACTATACCCTTGATCAGTCGTTGTTGGTTGATCGTCCGTCGGCCTCGACGGTCGAACTCACAATCGATTTTGCAAAATATTTCAACGAAGTGCTCGATGATGTGATGGAGCGCCAAGCTGATATGAATTTGCTGTCGATGTGGGCCGACGACGCCAGCGAGCAAATGAAGATCACGATCGATACGAGCGTGCTCGCTCTAATCTCTGCCGGGATTTCCGCCGACAACAAGGGCGCGACCAGCGGCATCAAGTCCAACGACATCAACCTGGGGCAGGCTGCCGCGCCGGCCTCGGTGACGCCGCTCAACGTGCTCGACTACATCGTCGACATGGGCACGGTGCTGGACGAGCAGAATATTCCTGAAACCAGTCGGTGGCTCGTCGTTCCACCCTGGCTCGCCGGCATGATCAAGAAGTCGGATCTGCGCAACGCCTCGATTTCCGGTGATGGTGTCTCGCTCCTGAGAAATGGTCGCCTCGGGATGATCGACCGCTTCACGATGTACTGCAGCAATCTGCTGCCGACAGCGGTTGAGGGGGCGGCGACGGCGACGCGGGTTTTTGCGGGGCATCCGCACGGGCTTACCTTCGCCAGCCAGATCAGCAAGGTGGAAACCCTGCGGTCGGAATCGACCTTCGGCACCCTGTTGCGCGGCCTGCAGGTCTACGGTGCTAAGGTTTTGGATGGCATCGCCATCACAGAACTGTATGCTGTCAAGGGGTAACTATAGCCTGCATAGGGACGTGCCTCGATGCTGGCGACACGACCGACCCTTGGCCGGATGCTGTTGGACGCCCGTGCGATCCTCAACGATGTCGTGCCGATCTCCGGATTGGTGCGGTACACCGATGAGGATCTGATACAGGCGTTCAACTCGGCTTTGTTGGAGGTTAGGGCGAAGCGGCCCGATGCATTTCTCGAAATGGGGATGCGCATCGACGTGCCGCAATTTGTCATGCCTGACGATAAAGGCATGCTGTTTCCACTCGATCAGATTTTTTATCCGCTGTGTGTTTATTACATCGTTGGTAAGTCGGAATTACGCGAAGACGAGGCGGCGCAAGAGGGTAGAGCAGGAGCAACCCTGGGTAAGTTCACCGCTGGTCTATTGCAGGTGGCAAGCTGATGGCCGTACCCGCTTACGATGAACAGAACTATCTGGGTGAAGACCCAGGGCTCACCCGCCTTTATGACAACATCCAGGCGGTGGTGCCGGGGGTATTGACGCCTCTGGTTAAGCTGACGGTGTGGAACGCGATCGAGGATTTTTATCAACGGTCAACATGGAAGCGCGAGCTGTTGAACTGGTGCATGCCACCAAAGGTGTCTTGCATTGATTTTAACCCGTTTAATGGTGACTGGCTGGTTTGTTGGATACTCGAGGTCTACGGGTACGATAACTATGTCGTACGCCCGCTAGCGCAGATTATTGATATTCATGTTCCACCAGTAGAAGGGATACGCCAGGGCAGCGCGTTAGTGGCATTAAAGCCGGTCAGCCTCGATACCGAGCTGGATGCCGATTTGTTTATGAATTGGTTCGATACTATTCTTGATGGTGCGTTGTACCGGCTCTACCTGCAGCCGGCGAAACCTTATACCAGCCCGCAGCTGTCACAGTTTCACGGTAGGCAGTTCCGGGTCGGCTGTCAGCGGGCTCGCGCCATCGCGCAGAAGCAATACACGAATGGTCCTGGCCGGTGGACGTTTAACTACTTTGCTGATGGGCAGCGTAAATCATGAGCGGTCCCACGGTATTCAAAGTCACCGAAAAGATCGGGCCGATCGGCTGGCTGGCAAAAGAGCCGATCGACCACCGTGAGTTTTATCTGGATTTCACACGCTGGCTGGCACCTAACGAGACAATCGTTTCGGTGTCGCAATACGCTACCGTGGACAGCCCTGATCCTTGTATCGGGGGTTGGACGGTAGCCTACGGGGCGGGTTGTAGCTGTGCGTGCCCTGGCGAAGACGACGGTACAACAACGCCGCCGCCGCTGCCTACGACGTATGATGGCAGTAGGGTATTGAAGTCTGTTCCTCCTGTATATTTATTTGAGGGTGCGACGCTGGGCGAGGGATATGAAATCAGTAACCCGCACCCCAGCGATGATCTCTGGATATCGGATACTACGATTGCGGAACCGGGGAAAGCCGGCTGCTACCGGGTGCCGCCGGGCGGCGGCACCTATGTGACCCCCGAAGAATACCGCCCGCTGGGGCCAGTCAGTATCTGGTGGCAGCAGCCTGGGCATCAGGTGACGGCGCGCGGCTGGGGCGGCGGTATACCGATGACCCCGGCTGAACTCAATCCGTTCCGCGTCGCGATGGCGACGGTCGAGGCCGGCGGCAAGCGCGCGGTCATGCTGATCGGCGGCGGTGCCGCCGGGGCGACCTACGGGTTGTCGGTGCTGGCCGAGGCGCAGCCGACGCAGCGTCGTAAGATAATCGATCTGCTGGTTTGCATAGGTGTGCCGATGGTCGAACTGCAACTTCCCGAGCCGCCGCCTCCGCCGCCGTTTTTATATGTCAAGGGTTCGATAAATCTTCCAATCGGTACGGTAGGTTCGGTCTACGTACAAAATTCAAGTGGCGGGCCTATCACTATAGGACTGCCGCCGATGCCTAATGTAGACGATGATCTTAATATTAAAGATATCATCGGTAATGCGACCAATTTTAATATCACTATAAACACAGTTGACAGTTCGCAGATCGACGACATGTCGTTTTATGTGCTGGGTTATGCCTACAGCGCGCTGCACATTAAATGGACTGGCTCAAGATGGAACGTTATGCCATGAAGTGGTTTGCTTTCTTGTTGGGTAGTTTATTGATGCTGCCCCACCTCGCGTGGGGACAGTACACCGGTAATCTTCCGCCCGGCGCAGTCTTAAACAATGCGGCGCTTAAAACCCGGACAGGCATGATCTCTGTCGTTCGGTTAGGGTTTACCACGGCGGGTGACGGCGGGCGTGCTACTTACAACTGGTCCACGTCAAACTGTACTGCCGCCGATGACGGCGCGCAGGTTCAGCCAACCGGCATGACCGGGTGCTGGATCGCGGATTTTTCTGATACACAACCAACGCCGATGATCTGGGGTGCCAAGGGTAACGGGACGACTAACGACACGGTCGCTGTACAAAAAGCAATTACGGCGATGGCTGGCAGCACGTTGTATATTGGCGAGCATAAGTACTGCATCGGCGCACCGGGCCTTATTACGTACAGGCCAATCACAATTCAGGGCGGAACGACGGGATACCCGTGGGACAACACTCATCCGAATTACGGTTTTGTCGCCTGCGCGACCAATATAAATATGCTCTCGTTTATAACGGATGGCCCAAATGTAGCCTCGGGAAGCAGGATATCAGGGGTATATTTCGACGCGGGTAAAGCCGGTGTCAACAGTAGCGGCACTGCGATCACGATGTCGCAAACCAGTTTTATGAAGATCGATCACGTTGCGATCCACAAAGCTTGTATCGGCATTGACGATCGCATGAGTAACAACACAACTATAGAGCATGTGCTTATCACTTCCGGTGGACAGGCTAGTGCACAATTACCCGCCGGGTGTGGTGGTGTACGGGTCGGTGCGGATAGTACCGGTGCAGCACTAACTAGCTTGAAGCTCAATAGCGTAACGTCTGATGTCAAAGGTGATTACGGGCTACTAATTATGTCTTCGGGCGGGCTGTTTATCAACCAATCAGACTTTTTGTTCGCTAAGAACGGTACGATAATAAGGCCTGGGGCTAATCAGTCCGTGACATGGCTGTTTGCCAATTCGTCTTCACTCGGCGACACGACGTGCGCCAGCGGCCTTTTGATAGATA
>Ga0190270_10000132_pt1 | contig 32957 bp, 33 predicted proteins | sample Popmic320T_FD_133748 | JGI IMG/M metagenome (GOLD analysis project Ga0190270, IMG submission 133748) | Populus adjacent soil microbial communities from riparian zone of Weber River, Utah, USA - 320 T | ecosystem: Environmental > Terrestrial > Soil > Riparian zone | place: USA: Utah | collected...
TCTGCAGTCCCGCTATCCACCGCATAGCGCTTCGGCCACGTGCTGGCCGGGATGGCGGCCGTCGCTCGAACCAGTGGAGGGGCGCCGCGGTGGCACTCGGGGACGCGGTAACCTGCCACAACCGAGAGTCGGAGTGAGCGGAACTCCTAGTGAACCCGCTCAACAGGTGCTCGCCGGTGATGTGAGGGTGAGGTGAGGTGAGGCGACCACTCCTCATTCGTTTGTCCGCTGCCTCGGTTGCCGGGTGGCTGGTCTGTGCAGGATTGGTCGATTCGCAGATGTCAACGGCAGAGACATTGCCGCCCGCGACGCCGGTCCAGGCGAAGCCCCCCGTCGTGAAGGTGACCACGATCCCACTGGCCCGCGTCCCACGGGTGTCGGCCGGCCTAATCGGCGGCAACCACCGCTGGCTGGACGACGCGGGCGGCGTGCTCAACCCGGATGGCACGCTCAACGCCTCCATCCTCACACTGTCGAAGCGGCTGGGTTTGAAGTCGGTGCGCTACCCCGGCGGCACGGTCGCCAACCTGTTCAGCTGGCGCCATGACGACACGTCCCCAGGTTGCCAGACCAGTGGCGGCTACATCGCCGAGGCGTTCGCCCCGATCAGCGCATCGCGCTCGGGCTACACGATCGCCAAACACGCTCGCTTTCTGTCCGCGGTATCTGCCCGCACGAACCTGATGATCCCGATGATCAACACATCGCCACGGGAGGCGCGGCAGTTCGTGCTCTCAGTCGTCAAGCACACCGGCGCCAGGCGGTTAACGGTCGAGGTCGGCAACGAGCCGATGTATCGGGCGCAGCACTACTGGCGCAGCGCCCACAGCAAACAGGGGCGGCTCACGCAGTACATCGATGGCGGCCGCCGAACGCAGGGGCCGGGCAATGTCGTCCTGCGCGATGCCGGCTACAACGGACTGTTCAACCTCCGCGGATGCGACCTGCGCCACCCCGTCAGGGCCAACGGCGCCGCGAACCAGGTGTATCGCACCCGCTACGTGCCGATCTCGACGCGGATGACGCCGCAGATCCGGATCCAGGGACGGCCCTGGAGGTACGTCAAGAGCCTGAGAAACGCCGGGAGTAGGCACGTGTTCACCATCACCCGCGGCGGCACCCGCATCCGCTTCGGGGACGGGCACGGCAACGGCGCAAGGCCGGAGGGCCGGATGCGCATCGATCCCAACCACCCATACGTTGCGGCCCGGCAGCCGGGATTCCGGGATTTCTACCGTGCCCTCAAGCGCCTCGTCGGCACCCGCGGTATCACCAAGATCAACGTGTGCAGCGCATGGAGCTCCCGTGGGTTCGTCAACGCGATGGATGCCCGCGGCGCGCGCTACGACTGCCTCGCGGCCCATTTGCCTGCGACCTTGTCAGGGGTGCATACGGCACCGGCCGTTAACATCGCGTTGCAGAGGCGTGCCACGCGGCACAACAGCCGGCTATTGAGCTGGCGCCGCGCCGAGCGCGACTCGCCGGTAGCGGGAGCACACCGTCGGTTCGTGATCGTGACCGAGTACGGGGTGGCGCACACGTCCTTTGCAGGCCTAGGTAGGAAGTTCGTCTCCACCATGTATCGCGACCGGCTGCTCATGGGCCAGGTGCGCGCCGGCGTGCCGATCGGCAACATCTACGGGGTCAACGCCCTGTTCTGGCGGACGGGCACAGACTCGGCCGGCGACAAGCTCTATGCCCTCTCGAGCACGGCTCGGATGCTGTCGCTGTGGCGAAGGACGACCGGTCGACAGCCGGTGCGCGTGCGGTGCGGCGGATGCACCGTGCCCGGCAACGTCAAGATCATGGCGACCCGCAAGGGACGCACCGCCACTCTGATGATGCTCAACATCGGCGCCGCCAGCAGCAAGACCTGGAGCCCAAGGTTCGCGGTCGCGAACCGCGGTGGCGACAGCTGTATCACCGTCCGCCGGATGCGGGCCGGCCTCGACGCGACGGATCTGCCGACGCGCACCGGCGGACCTGTACCCTCGATGCGCCCGGTCCTCGTGCAGAAGTGGCCGGCGGGCACGGCGTTCCCGAACGACACCGGCCTGCGCTCGATCTTCGCCCACTCGATCGAGCTCATGACCATCTCACCAACGACCAACGGCTGCTCGACGCCGAAGTTTTGACCACGTGATGCCGCTGAACGGCTCAGCTGCTCAGCTCGCGTTCGTCAGAAGTGGTACCTCAGCGTGACGAAAGTCGTCTCGAGGTGTGACGCGCTGCCCGAGCGATGATGGTGCCGCGCACACCGTGGTCCTTTCCGGTTCCGTTGAGGATTCGTCCCCGGTGAACAAAGTCTTCCGACGGCTTCGCATAGACCACCACGGAGATGATGCCGTTCGTCAGCGCGTAGGAGTCCCAGACCACCGCCCGCTCCTGATTCGGAACAGACGCAAAGCCGGTCGTGCCGGCAATACCCTTGTGCACTCAACACCGGACGATGCCGCGCCGCAGTGTCCAAAGTCCCGGGTAGGGCTGTCCGAGGACCCCCTGTCGACCTCCTGGCAAACCGACTGGTTGAACGCTCATCAGTCGGGCGCTTTCACGCGCAAAGTGGTGAATCAATCACCGGACGGTTACGGACGGGCCGACGGGGTACAGGAGATCGCGAGGTGATTTCCCGTGTCTATCCAGAACGTCTTTGTCACCATCATCCTCGGCGTGATCGCGGTCGCGCTCCTGATCTGGTTCTTCGGCGACTTCCTCGACGACAAGGACAAGGGACGCGACTCCGCACCCATCAGCAGAACGCTCTAGCCGTGACGGTAGCCAGCCCACGCAGCTGGCGACGCCGGCGCGGCCGGCGTGCGCCTGGGCTGGCTGATGAAGTCCGGCGCGAAGCTTGAGGCGTTCACCTGGCTGTTGGCGTGAGGCTTCCCGAGCAGCGGAGTCGGGTGCGAAAGTGGAGCTGTGACCGGTGGACCAGGCCGATACGTTATGGAGTTGACGTGCGATCTGGACGCTCCGCGCGAGCGGGTCTTCCGGACCCTAACCGAGCCGGCCCTCTTGGCGAGATGGTGGGGGCCAGCTGGGTTCACGACGCCGGAGATTGAGCTCGACCTTAGCGTGGGCGGCGGTTATCGCTTCGGCATGCAACCACCCGACGGTGACCTGTTCCATCTCGCGGGTGAGTTCATTGAGATCGAGCCGCCGCGCCTGCTCGTCTACACTTTCCGTTGGGAAGAACCCGATCCCGATGACCAAGAGACAGTCGTGCGATTGTCTCTTGAGGGTATCGGCGAGACCACCAACGTTTCGCTTTTACAAGGCGAGTTCGCCACTGAGGCACGGCTGGAGCTACACCGGAACGGGTGGACCGACAGCTTCGGGAAGCTGCGCGAGCTCATCGATGCCGGAGCCTAGCGTCGACCAGGTCGCTCTCCTGTGATGCTGTGGATCGGCCCGCTGATGTTTAAGAGTCAGCCTCATAGCGTTCACGCGTGCCTGGTGCGCGACTACCTCGACTGAGGTCGGACGCGGGGCGCTAGCGTTTGCGCACGCCGGTGGCCGTCAGCCACCTTCGACCTCGCGGCTTAGAAGTCGCGGAGCCGAGCGTGAGCGCGACGGTGCCGTGGCCGACGGCCCGCCCGTGGAGCTCGGCTGAGCGTGACTCTGGATCCCCGATGGTGGCTGCTTCGATCGGCTCGTTTGTCAAGGGCCTGGCAGGTTGATGCTCACCAATCCAATTCCGCGCCTTATCCGAACACCAGAGGAGTCATCCCGACGGCCCACCTGCCCGCCCTGTGGAGGCACCTGATGAAGCTCTCTCGAATCGGCATCCGACGCGTCCTGTCTCTGCTCGCGGCAGCCGGTCTCCTGGTCGCGGCCGGTCCTGGGCCGGGCCCGGCGACGGCCACGTCGGGCACTTCCCGCGACCTGGCGATCGGGTTCGTGCTCGACCGTGGTCGCATCGAGAAGATCGACCTGCCCGGTAACGGTGATGGGACTACCTTGTTCCGGATCACCAACGGGGGTCGCATCGTGGGTAAAGCCCCGAACCCTGACGGCGTGGGGTACTACGGGTTCGTCGGCGATCGGTCAGGCCGGTTCCACCGAATCGACTACCCCGGCGCGACGACGACGTACGCGCAGGGGATCAACGAGCGCGGCTGGATTGTCGGCGGCGCCAGTCCTGGACCGACGGTCCTCGACCCCGGCGCCACCGGATATCTGCTGGTCGGGGGCAAGTTCACACGGATCGCCTACCCCGCCGCGGTCTACACCCAGGCGGTCGGGATCAACAACCGCGGCCAGGTGGTCGGCGAGTACCGCGATCAAGCCGGCGTGTCCCACGGCTTCCGGTGGCAGCACGGCCGCTTCGTCAGCTTCGACGGGCCGCGCGGCACCGACGCGGCGATTTCCGATATCAACGACCGCGGCGACATGGTCGGCGCGTATGCGGTTCCGGCCGATAACGAGCTCGGGGTTCGCTATCGGGGCTTCCTGCTGCGCGAGGGCAAGTACACGACCTTCGCCTCGCCCGGTCGCCCCTTCGCGACGTTTCCGTTCGACATCAACAACCGGGGCCAGGTCTCGGGTTTCTCCTACCGCGACACCGACCTGACCGAGTTACACGGATTCTTGCTCCGCAATGGCGCCGATGGACCCGTCAGGCAGATCGACGTGCCACGCGCGCCCAACACCCAGGTGGTCGGTCTCGACGACCGTGGCCGGCTGATCGGCGTCTACCAAAACCCGAACGTCGCGCCGGGCGCGCAGCGCACTCTCGCGTCGCGACCCACTGTCGAGGCTCTTCAGGCATGGGTGGCGAAGGCGTCGAGAGCGTCGATCAGTCGAGACATCGTGTCGTCTCCGGCGCCGTGGGCGTCGGCTTCGACGATGTCCAGGGTGGCCGACGGGATGCCTGCCGCGACTTGGTAGGCAGACCCGAGCGGTGACGCGATGTCCAAACGGCCACGAAGCAAGTAGGTCGGAATGTTGCGCAGCCGGTCGAGGTGTCCCGTGATCGCGTCGTCGTCGAGAAAGGCGAAGTTCCCGAAGTAGTGCGTGACAAGGCGGGCGAAGCCCAGTCGCCGACGAGGGTCGAGGGACCGAGGATGCGGTTCGACCGGGCCACTGAGGGTCGCGAGTCTGTCCTCCCATGCGCACCATGCGCGGGCGGCTTGATCGGCCACATCAGGATTCTCGTCCAGGAGCAGCGTGTTGATGGCTGCCGGGATGTTCCCGTGCCGTTGGCCCTCGGTCAGAATCGCCCTGAGCTCGTCGAACTCGTGGGGATAGATCTCGCCCATCGTGTGGGTGAACCAATGGACATCCTTTGCCCGTGTCGTCACCACGGCCCACAACACGAGCTCGCTCACGCTTTGTGGGTGCTGAACTGCGTACGCCAGGCCGAGTGTGGATCCCCATGAAGCACCGAAGACGAGCCAGCGATCAATACCCAACTGCCGACGCAGCATTTCCAGATCGCTGATCAGGTGAGCCGTGGTGTTGTCTTTCAGAGCCGCTGGGTCATCGCAAGCATTCGGGAGGCTGCGGCCGCAGCCTCGCTGATCCATCAGGACGTAGCAGTACCTCTCCGGATCGAAGAATTGTTTCCACCATGGGGTCGCACCGGAGCCGGGACCGCCGTGCAAGACGACGGCCGGCTTGCCCTGCGGATGCCCGCAAATCTCCCAGTAGACCTGATGTCCATCGCCGGCTTCCATCAGCCCGGAGTCATAGGGATCGACAATCGGGTACGACACCAAGCGATCCTAACGACATCCGGCGCCTACCGATCGGCGGCGAGTAGTCGGGCCACACCGGCCGTTGCTCGGTGTCATGCGTCGTGATGCTGGTCGTCGGCGGTTCCTCGACGAGGTTGTCTGGCCAACCTGAGCCGACCCGCGTTTGCGCAGGTCAAGAGCGGTTTCTGGCTCGGTCTGCCGCCGCACAGGTCAGCTAGCCAACACCCGAACTGTCCGTCCGTGGCCCCTTCGAGCCTATCCTGATGGAGTTGCACGAATGCGGCGCGACCGGCTTGCGACTGAGCGGAAAACGTGCCGAGGGCCCGCTGTCCGACGACGTGTACGCCGCGCACCGGCCGTCGGGTCCAGGGAGCTGGTACGTCGCGACGAGCCCGCACGACTGATCCTGACCGCCCTGGCCGGAGGACCGGATCGAGGAGGAGTGACATGAACTGGCCACGGACGATCGTGCTGACCGGACTCGCCCTCGCCATCGTTATCGCGGGGGCGACCATCGTGTCGAGCCAGCAAGACTCGGACTCGGCTGACGGACAGTCGGAAGCTGCGGAGATCGATCCGAGCTCGGCGCCGACCGAGACTCAGGTCACCGAGACTCAGGCCACCGAGAGCCCGACGCCGACGTCAGAGCCGCCCACACCTGAGAAGGAGCGGACGAACACCTTCGTCGGTCGCGTCGACGGCGGTGCGGGAACCCTCGCCGTGGTCGACCACGGCGGAGAGGCGACGGCGTACTTCTGTGATGGTGCCAGCCTCGAGGCGTGGCTCAGCGGCTCGGCTACCGCCGGTCGGTTGCGAATGTCCGGCGACAACGGTGGGCTTCGCGGCGGCTTCAACGGTCAGCAGGCGACCGGCTCGGTCCGGGTCGAGGGGAGCCGGTTCGACTTTTCGCTTCGGCAGGTGAGCCCGCCAAAGGGTTTGTATCGGGTCGCCGACACGATTGACGGCGCCGAGGTCACCGGCGGGTGGATCGTGCTGCCGAGCGGCCGGCAGATCGGCGTGCTAACGGTCGACGGCCAGTCGCAGCCCGCACCGCAGCTGGATCCGGCGACCGGGCGCGTGACGATTGACGGACAGACGCTGACGGCAGAGCCGGCGTGATCGAGGCCGCGAGCTTGCGCACGCGATCGGCGAGCTGACCCCGACGCTCACCGAAGGTCGATCACCACGCAGCGTTCGTCGCGAATGCTGCAGCGCGCGAGCCCGGTCGGGTCGCCGTCGTCGTACAGCGCGGCCAGGAGCAGGTCGTCGTCCTCCCAGGTCATGGGGACGAGCGTCCGCTTGTCGGGCGGCTGCAGCTTGAGCTGCCGGCCGGCGTCGACGGGCTGCGCCGTGATCTCGGGGATCGTCTGCGACTCGCCGCCCCAGGACCCGCCGTACGCGAGCCAGGTGCCGGACGGGTTGATGACGATCTCAAAACCGGGGAGCGGGCGAAGCCGGTTGATCTCGCCGGAGTCAGCGACGTCCGCCAGGTAGGCCGCGTCGTCCCGGGTGCTGTCGAGCACGATCAGCCCGGCTGGGGTGGCTTCCAAGGGGAACTGGCCGGGTGCGAGCTCGACGGTCTCGTCGCCGTCAGCCGCTAGCCACGTCAGTTGCGCGGCATCACTGTCGAGGAAGACCTTCGCGTCGTCGGTGACCGCGACGACGCCGATATCGTTCCCGCCGCGAGAACCGTCTGCGTCGGTCGGAAGCGCGTTGACCGTTTCGCCGGACTGGGTGTCGATGAGGAGCACCTGGCCTCCGTCAGCGGTGGTGCTGACGGCCAACAGCGTGCCGTCGGGAGACAGATGCGGCTGGAGGATCAGCTCGCCTGGGAAGTCATGCGGCTCGGCGTCGGTGCCCCATTGCATGGTGAGGTCGTTCCGTTCCGCCACCCAGGCATCTCCGGCGTAGCTGACCTCCCACCACGACCCGGGCACCTGCTCACCGTCGACGTACAGCTTGTCGTCGAACACGTACGGCACGGTCGGCGCCTCCGGCGTGAGGGAGCGAACGACGGTGGGGGTCTCGACCGGATCCGGTGTCGGCGCCGGCGGTGCGTCGTCGCGGCTCAACGCCACGGCGACCGCGCCGGCGACGATGAGCACGACGGCGGCCGCGACGAGTAGCGGAGGCCAGTGGCGCCGAGTGTCGGGCGGCTCCTGCGGAAGCGGCGGGAGTGCCGGAACCGGCAGGCCGTCGGCCACCTCGCGGAGCTCGCGGCTGAGGATCTCTTCGACCGGCATGTCAGTTGTCCTTCCCGTCCGTGCTCTGGGAGGCGAGGGCGGCTCGCAGCGTCTTGAGGGCGTGGTGCGCGGCGGACTTCACGCTGCCGCGCGAGCAGCCGAGAGCATCGGCGATCTCCTGCTCGCTCAGGTCCTCGTAGTAGCGCAGCACGATCACCGCGCGCTGACTCGGCGGCAGCGACTTCACATGCGGCCAGACCAGCATCCGGTCCTCGGGCCCGCGGGGTGCGGGCGCGGGTTCGTACTCGGCTGGGCTGTCGGTCAAGAGCTCCAACCGTCGCTTCTTCGGGCGTCGGGTCGACAGGAAGGTGTTGGTGAGGACCCGCCGGACGTACGCCTCCGGCGATTCCGACTGGCTGACCCGTGACCAGAATCGATACGCCTTCAACAGCGTCTGCTGTGCGATGTCCTCGGCGTCCGCGTGGTTGCCGGCGAGCAGATAGGCGCAGCGGTAGAGCGACGGCCAGGCGCTGACGGCGTACTCCTCGAAAGTGGGCGCTTCCGGGCCGCTGGTCACGCTGCACATCATCTGACACCACCCCTTCGCTGACCTGACTCCGGCAGTGGGTCAGAGGGTTGGGTCGGACGCGCGAATTTCTCGATCGCGCCCACTCTGAGCGGTCGCTAGCGTGGGGTGACGACGACCTTGCCGAGGGCGCGGCCCTCACCGACATGGGCGAGGGCTTCTGGAAGGTTATTCAGGCCGAAGGTGCGGTCGATGTGGATGTTTACTTCGCCGGCGAGGCACCGGTCGGCCAGGGGCTCGAAGTGAGCGGGACCCTGCTTGACGATGAGCACGCCTATTCGGCGGCCGGTGGCGCGCCCGGCTGCCGCGCCGATCGTGAGCACGCGTAGCAGCGCCCGCACGGACCCGCCGACGCATCGATACCGGCCGCCCGGAGCCAGCGCGCGACGACAGGCGAACACGGACCGATGCGCGACCAGGTCCAAGATGAAGTCGTACGGCTCGTGGCCGCGCGTGAAGTCGTCCCGGCGGTAGTCGATCACCTCGTCGGCACCCAGCGACCGCATGAACTCCAGCTTGCCGCCGTTGTCGACACCGGTCACGTGCGCACCGAGGCGCTTGGCCAGCTGGATGGCGAACGAGCCCGAGCCCCCACCACCGCCGTTGATCAGCATCCGACGCCCCTCCGCGGCGCGCGCCGTACCCTGCAGGGCGATCGCGCCGGCCTGGGGGATGGTCGATGCATCGGCAAACGTCAGCTCGGCAGGCTTAGGGGCGAGTGTCGACTCGGGTGCGACCGCGTACTCGGCGAAGCCACCCATGAGCTGGAGGTTGTCGCCGTACACCTCGTCACCCGGCTGGAATCGGGTGACGCCAGCGCCGACGGCCTCGATGCGGCCGGCGATGTCGGATCCGAGTATCCGGCGCTTCGGCGTGCGAAGCCCACCGATCCGCGCGTAGAAGGGCGCACCGCGAAGGCACTCCCAATCGCTGAGGTTGATCGACGTCGCCGCGACCTTCACCAGCACCTGGCCGGCGATGGGCGACGGTTTCGGGACGTCGTCGAGCCGCAACACGTCAGGGTCCCCGTACCGGTCGTAGACGACGGCCTTCACGCGTCCTCCACTGCGTTCACGTGGCTGCCTCCACCGCTCGGAGCGACCGAATCCGCGTCCATAATCGCGCCGGGGCAAAGGTCCCGTCCCCGAGCCCGGAAAGGACGTCGGGCACGATCAGATGCGCGCTCGCTGCGGCTTCCGCCCGGTTGCCTTCCTCTCGAAGGCAGCGGTCACTTCCTCCAGCGGCATGTGTTTCGTCTCGGGGAGGAAGGCCGCGACAAAGACGACTGCGAGCAGCGCGAGTGCTGCCAGCAGGACCATCACCCACGCCACGCGGTCCTAGGCCGTGGCGTCATATCGCAGCACTTCACCTGGCGCGGGGGAGCAGCAGCTCTTGCCGGCACGCATCCGTTCGGTGAGATCGGGCGGCCAGTCGAGGGCGCCGAGGCTGTCCCGCACGGCCATGGCGGTGATGTAGAGCTGCACATCGCGCAGTCCCATCCCGACGTCGTCGCTCCGGAGTTGGCGCAGGACTGGCAGCACTTCCTGCTCCCACCATGCGCAGGCGAGGTCGTGACCGGTGAGGTCGGCGGCGGCGCCTCGCTGCCGATGGGCCCACGCCTCGGCCGCCTCGGTGAGGCGCACCCAGTCGGCCGGGCTGTCCAGCCACAGATCCTGACGAACGTCGTTGGGCAGCGGGATGCGCTGCAGAAACCTGCGCTCGGCCGCCTTGCTGTCGAGGTGAGCCGCACGCAGACAGCACATGGCGTAAGCCACGGTGCACACCCGCAACACCGTGGCCGGCAGGCTGTCCCAACCCAGAGAGCGGGCAACCGAGACTCGATGATGGCCGTCGCGGACGAAATACAACTCGCCCAACCGAACCAGCTCCAGCGGCGGCGGAAACCCGCCGTCCCTGAACGTCTCGGCGACCTGCCGATGGCGGGTTTCCAACGCCTTGTTGACCAAGGCGAAGTCGGCGTCGAAGTCGTTTTGCCGCGCTGTGCTTCCGACGATGGAAGTCAGCGGCACCTCAGCGCTGTAACTGCCCATGGCCCCGTCCTCGCCGAGGGCCTCCAACGCGTCGGGCAGCAACATCAGTGGCTGAGCTGGCCGTCTCAACCGCGTCCAGATCGACACCACACCACCGTAACCACTGAACGCTTGACGTGTCTGTAAGGCTGCCAGACACGATGGTGCAGCGGTCCGGGCCTGATCGTGGCCCGTCCGTCTACTGCCGCCGCAGCTCGCGACCGAGCTTGGAGAGCCGAAGCCGCCACCAGGCATGGGCGCTGACCCGATGCACCTCGCCGGACCGCAGTGCGATCTCCAGGCGAGGTCGTATCCAGCCGCGTACGGCCGTGACGTCGCGGATCTCGTCGCGGTCGATGACCAGACGTACTGCCGCTGCGTCGATCGTCGCGACGAATTCCTCGACCCGGTCGCTGCGAGCTGTTCGCCAGACGGCTTTCGTCGCCCGCAGCGTGCGGTGGGGGCGGGCGAGTGCCGTCGCGGTGCCGATAACCGCTCCGACCAAGGTGATGAAGCCATAGACGATGAGCGGGACGATCGCAATCAGCAAAGCGGCGCCGTAGGCCAGTGCGATGAGGTCGGTCTGGTCGGGCCAGATACTGTTGGCGCTCGCCGCGATCAGCCCGCCGACCACGAGGACGGCGAAGAAGCGGTAGCCCATGTCTCCGGCGTCGTACGGGTTGCGCATGATGGCCACCCCGTCGGTGCCGACAGCCGCCGTCGATCGTCCCGCGTCGTCGAGCCCGATCGGACCGTGCAGAGACACCACGCGTCGATCCTTTCAGAGCACGACGTGACGTGCGTCTGCTCGGGCGTGGTTGGCTAGAGGAGTGCGCCGACGACAGCAGCCGTCTGATCTTTACGCGCATCCACGTGACTTGATTGCCGAAGCGGTCGACGACTACGGCATCCACGCGGTCATCGACATGTGCCTCGCCCTGCTGGAGGGCAACACCGACTACGAGCTGTTGCCGCTGCCGCTGTCGTACCTCGGCGGTGCGCAAGCCGTCTCAGCACTCGGGCGCGATCCTCACCTGGCGGCGCGAGAACAGAATTATTGGCCGCGGGTGTGGGCCGCCCGTGGCCTGCGCTACGTCTGGATGTCGTACGCCGAGCCGGGCGTCGTCGCGGCCCTGCGCGATCCGGCCTGGCGGGTGCGGGAGATGGCGGCCAAGGTCGTGGCCCAACGTGAGCTCTCGAGCGCCGCGGATGCCTTGGTGCCCCTGCTGACTGGCAGCACGGCGCGAGCACGGGTGGCGGCGATCCGAGCGATCGGGCTGGTCGGACGGGATGAGCACGCCGAGCTGATCGCCGATCTCGACGCCAACGAGACGACCGTACGCATCGCTCTCGAGGGCGCACGCCGACGGCTGCGACTCCGACTCGCCCGGGCCCGTTGAGGGGGATCAGGTCATGGCGAGGCCGGAGACCCAGACGCTAGCGGCGAGCAGTGAGCCGGCCAGCTCGATCAGGAGTGCGAGCCCACTCGCCTTCAGCGCCGCCACGGTCGCCCGCCATGCCTTTTGGTGGTCGGCCAGCCGGTATCGCTCGGCCGCATAGACGCCGAGGATGAAGCCGACCACGAGTCCGACGATCGGGATCGCGAAGAACCCGACGACCCCGACGGCGGCGCCCACGAACATCGTGGAGCGAGGAACCCCTGAGCTGCGGAGATGGCGCTCGGCCACGACATATTTGCCGAGTCCGGCGGCCACGAGCAGAACCGCCGCGATGGCGAAGATCGACCACGCGGTGAGGCCGCCGGTCAGGGCCGCCCAGACACCGATCGCGGCGCCGACCAACAAGCCACCGGGTAGGATCGGTACGACGACGCCCGCGATGCCGACGGCAATCGCCAGGCCGATCACGATCTCACCGGCGGAACTCATGCCCGCCATTGTGTCGGACGGGCGTCACCCTTCGGCGGGTCTCAGATCTCCTCGTCGGGTGCCGTCGCCGGCGTCTCGGCCAGGCGATCGGTCTCGTCGTGGATGTAGAGAGCGATCTCAGACAGCCGGTCGCCATGCTTGCGGGCATGGTGCGCGCAGAACAGCAATTCGCCGCCGCCGGCCAGCTCGACGCGCAGGTAAGCCTGGGCGCCACAGCGATCACAGCGGTCAGCAGCCGTAAGGTCAGCATTTCTCGCAACTGCAGTCGTCACGTGTGGCCTCCCATTCGTCCCGGCGCCGCTTGGTGACTTCGTAGTGCTCAACATACCGTCCCCGCAAATGCTTCCCGAGGTGGCGGTCTCGGCGTGTGAGAGATCTCGCGCCGGAGCTCAGCCAGCAAGCAGGGTTGAGGGTCAGCGTGTGGTCGTGCCGGAGAGCGCCATATCGCATACCCGCATAACACACAAATCGACCTCCGTAGTCGTGCGGCGTCGTACCGTGACGAGGGATCGGCCCCGGGCTTCTGGGCGTTTGATCGGCGCGCTGCCATGGGCGCGTCGGCTGCGACCGGTAGCCTCAGGATGCTGGTGTTCGAGACCGTCAGCGCACAGCATTGAGGGAGACGTGTGACCGCACCGACGACCGCGAAGGGGGCTTCCGTGGACGCCTCCTACAACGCTCGCCATCTGCTCGTACTCGAAGGGCTCGAGGCCGTCCGCAAGCGGCCGGGGATGTACGTCGGCTCGACCGATACCCGCGGAATGATGCAATGCCTGTGGGAAATCGTTGACAACGCGGTCGACGAGGCGCTCGCGGGCGTCTGCGATCGGATCGTCGTGACGCTGCATCCCGACGGGTCGGCCGAGGTGCGCGACAACGGCCGTGGGGTGCCCGTGGACATCGAGCCCAAGACCGGGCTCAGTGGCGCCGAGGTCGTCTACACCAAGCTCCACGCCGGCGGGAAGTTCGGCGGCGGCTCCTACGTCGCGACCGGGGGCCTGCACGGCGTCGGCGCCTCGGTCGTCAACGCGCTGTCGGCGCGGCTCGACGCCGAGGTCGACAAGTCGAGCGCGACCTGGTTGATGTCGTTCAGCCGCGGCTTGCCCGGCGTCTTCACCGGCGACGGCCCGGACGCCGACTTCGACGCAAAGTCCGAGCTGCGCAAGATCGGTCGGGTCAAGAAGACCGTGACCGGCACGCGGGTGCGCTTCTGGCCGGACCGGCAGATCTTCATCAAGGAAGCGCGGTTCTCCTATGACGAGCTGCTGACCCGCGCACGGCAGTGGTCGTTCCTCGTCCCGGGCCTGGAGATCGTGATCCGCGACGAGCGGGGCTCGGAGCCGGTCGAGGAGACCTTCCGCCACGACGGCGGGATCTCGGAGTTTTGCGACTTCCTGGCACCCGACGAGCCATTGACGCCGGTCGTGCGGCTGCAGGGCTCCGACACGTTTACCGAGACGGTGCCGCTGCTCGACGACCAGGGCCATATGACGCCCCAGGACGTCGAGCGCGAGCTCACCGTCGACATCGCGCTGCGGTGGGGCACCGGCTACGAGGTCGAGCTCCGGTCGTTCGTCAACATCATCGCGACGCCCAAGGGCGGCACCCACGTGTCAGGGTTCGAGCGCGGGATGGTCAAGGCGTTCCGCGACGTGCTGCCCGGCACCCGGCTACAGAAGGCCAGTGACCCCGACGTCATCAAAGACGACGTACTCGAAGGACTCACGACCGTCGTCACGGTCCGACTGGCCGAGCCGCAGTTCGAGGGCCAGACCAAGGAGGTGCTCGGCACCCCGGCCGTCACATCGATCGTGGCGAAGGTCGTCACCCGTGAGCTGAAGAAGTTCCTCACGTCGACCAAGGGCGCGACGAAGTCCAAGGCTCGTACGGTCATGGACAAGGTCGTCGCGGCATCGCGCACTCGCGTACTCGCTCGGCAGCAGCGCGACAACCAGCGTCGCAAAAACGCGCTCGAGTCGAGCTCGATGCCGGCCAAGCTCGCCGACTGTCGAAGCAGCGATGTCGACCGATCCGAGCTGTTCATCGTCGAGGGCGACTCGGCGCTCGGCACGGCAAAGTCCGCCCGCGACGCCGAATACCAGGCGCTGTTGCCGATCCGGGGCAAGATCCTCAACGTCCAGAAGGCGTCGGTCGGCGACATGCTCAAAAACGTCGAGTGCGCCTCGATCATCCAGGTCATCGGCGCCGGCAGCGGGCACACCTTCGATATCGACCAGGTTCGCTACGGGCGGATCATCTTCATGGCAGACGCCGACTCCGACGGTGCGCACATCCGATGCCTGCTGGCGACGCTGCTGTTTCGCTATCTTCGACCGCTGATCGAGGCGGGGCGCGTCTACTCCGCCGTGCCGCCGCTGCATCGCCTCGAACTGACCAACCCCAAGCGGGGCATGGACAAGTACGTCTACACCTACACCGACCCGGAGTTGCAGCGGAAGCTTGCCGAGCTCGCCAAGAAGGGCGTCCGATGGAAGGAGCCGGTGCAGCGCTACAAGGGCCTCGGTGAGATGGACGCCGATCAGCTAGCCGAGACCACGATGGATCCGCGGCACCGGACCCTGCGCCGGATCACCGTCGACGATGCCGAGGCTGCGACGGGCGTCTTCGAGCTGCTCATGGGCAATCAGGTGGCGCCGCGCAAGGACTTCATCGTCCAGGGTGCGTACGAGCTCGACGCCGACCGCATCGACACCTGACGCCGATCCGCGAGTTCCGACCCGCCGATCCGTGAGTTTCGACCCGCTCAACCGCGCGGGCGGTCCGCGATGGCGAGTACGTCGTTGGGTGCGGGTGTTCCAGGCTCGCAGTCGGCGTTCGTCTGAGGCGTACCAAACGTCATCTGAACAGGGAGCACGCCGGCCCATGCGCCTGGGCGGATGTCCTCGGGCTCGTCGTTGACGTCTCCGCTGCGCGCCTTGACCGACGCCTCGTGCAGCGGCAATGCCAGCACCCGGGTGGCGGCGAGTTCCTTGCGGGTGTGGGCGCGCAGCGTGTCCGCACGGTCAGGTACGACGTGGTTGACGATGATCGTGAGCGCCCGATCGCGTTCGTCCGCGTCAGTCACGATGCGAGGTGTGCCGACGATCATCGCGCTGCGGTAGTTCATCGAGTGGTGGAAGGCCGAGCGCGCCAGGACAAGGCCATCGATCAGCGTCACGGTCACGCAGATCGAGGTGTCAGGCGCCGCGAGCAGCGACCGAGCGGCGACCGAACCGTGCAGGTAGAGGGTCCCGTCTCGGTCGGGTCCGTCAGGGTCGAACCCGTAGACGGTGGGAAACACGAGCGGACTGCCGTCGACGACGACTCCGAAGTGGCACATGAGTCCGGTTGTGAGGACGTTGTGCAGCGCGGCGCGGTCCGACTCGGCCCGCTCACGTACGCGGCGCAGGCTGGTGCGGTCGGTTGGCGACAACGGGGTCAGTGTCGACGTCATGCTTCTCAGTCTGCGGCGGCAGCGGCCACCTGTCTTGGACCGATTGGCGCCGGCTTCGGTGGGCCATTGGCTGGGAAACCGTGGCGGATGAGCGGGCCAACCGTGGCGGATCGGCCGGGAAGGCGTGGCGGATCGGCGGGGGTTTAGCCGGCGGGGCCGAGGGTCTCCGCGGTGGCGACCTGCCGGGTCGCCGCGCCGCGGAGCGTGATCACGGCCGCGACGGCAGCGACCACCGCGCAGATCGCGGCCCCGATGAAGACAGCCTCGAGTTGGGCCAGGCCGGCCTCCCTCAGCCGGTCTTCGTAGAGCTCGCAGTCGGTCGGGGTCGCCGGACACAGCACGTCGGTCGACGGGATGTCCTCGGACACGTCGTAGAACCGCCGCAGCCCGATGGTGGTCAGCGCCGAGATGCCGACGAGCATGCCGACCATCCGGGCGACGACGAGCAGCGCGCTGGCGAGGCCGTGGACCGCCGACTCGGTGCTGGCCAGGAGCGCGGCGTTGACCGGAGCGATCGCGGCACCGAAGCCGAGTCCGGTCAGTACCAAGGGCACCGTGGCAGTCGGACTGTCCAGTGCCGACGCCCCCCATGTCGACATCCACCCGAAGCCGATGGCCGCGACCAACATGGCGACGGCGGCCAACGGTCCGGCGGCGTATCGATGGGTCAGCCAACCGCCGAGCAGTGCGCCGACCGGCAGCGCGGCCAAGAAGCGGACGAGGACGAGCGCGGCGTCGAGCTGCGAGTCCGGATAGACGGTCAGGCGGGCGAACAGCGGGATGTCGACCAGCGCCGCGATCAACGATGCGCCGACCAGCGCGGAGACGACGACCGCGCCCCATGCCGGCCGGGCCGCCAGGGCGCCTGGTGGGATGAGGGGCATCGGCGCCCTGCGCTGCCGCCAGACGAAGAGCACGACGCAGACGGCCGACCCGAGCAGGAGATACGGCCCGGACGGACTGAACACCTGCACCTGCGGATCGGCCGAGGCGAACGCGAGGATGACGCCCGCGAGTGCGCCGGCCAGCAGGAGCGCCCCGATCAGGTCGGTCTGGCGTCGAATGTCGCCCCACGTACGCCAGTCGACGATCGGCCGTCGGGCAGTCGCCTGCCGTACGACGAATAGCGCGAGCAGACCGTACGCGGCCAGCGCCAGCGGCGTCAGCCAGCGGCTGTCCCCGACGATCGGGATGAACGCCCGACCGTAGTCGATGTCGGTCACCAGCGACCGGGGCTCCCGCATCAGAACCCCCACGGCTGCCACGGCCAGGAGGACCAGGGCCAGTCCGATCAGATCGGGCCGCGGCCGCTCCTCCGGAGGTGCCGACGACCCTCGCGCGCGTCCGGCGCCGATCAGGGCAGCGGCGAGGACGAGCCCGACGGCGGTGTTGATCCAGAAGATCGCTCGCCAGTCGGCCATCGCCAAGACGAGCGCGCCGTACAGCGGGCCGAGGACGCTGCCGAGCTCCTGGACCGCGCCGACGACGCCGAGTGGGATGCCGCGCCGGTGCGGCGGCCACAGGTCGGCGACGAGCGCGAGTGTCGCCGGGACCAGACCGCCGCCGCCGATGCCCTGGATGAATCGCCCGACGACCATGCTGTTGAGGTCGTAGGCCGCGGCGGTCACGACCGAGCCGATCGCGAAGACGACCAGCGAGCCGACGAGAACCGGCACCCGTCCGCGGAGGTCGGCGATCCGACCGGTGAGGGGGAGGATGCCGACGTATCCGAGGAGGAAGCCCGACACGATCGGTGCGGCCCGTTGCAGGTCGGCGACGTCGATCCCGACCGACATCATCAGGTCGGGCAGCGCCAGCACGACGACGTAGGTGTCGGCGGCGGCGAAGGCCACGGCGACCGCGGCCAGGGCCAGCAGGACGCGGGGCGTCGCTCCGACCTGGCGAGCGACGCTCACGGGGCGGTGATCTCGACCGACTCGTCCGACGCCGACAGCGACATCGTGTAGGTCACGTCGCCGGCGTCACCGTAGAAGGGGCCGACCATCACCGCGTCGTGCAGCGCGTCGTCGTCGGTGATCCGGTATTCGACGTCGAAGTCGGCGGACTCGTCCGCGGTCGGGATGAGCCGCTGCACGATGTCACCGGGGAGCGTTCCGGTCACGGTGGAGAGGACGAGATCACCGTCTCGCGACTGTTCGCCGGCCTCGAGGTCGTCGGTCGAGGTGAGAAATGTCGTGACGCCGGCGTCGGGGTCGAACAGAATCGCCGGGTTGGGCGCGCCGAGATCGGCTGGATCCACCGGCGTGTAGGAGGGGGAGAAGCTGACTTTCGCGTAGACGTCGTCGCCGATCGCGATGACGTCGGCGTCGACGCCACCCAGGGCGGACACGGACACGTTGCCCTCAAACGCCGGATCATGGGTCCCCGTGCCCTCGGCATCGAGCAGACCGGTGACGTCGTCCGGGAGCTCGTCGGCAGCGAGCTCGAACTCGATGCTCGCAGCCTCGTCCAGCTGCGTCTTGGCCGCCGCGAGCCGGTCGGCGAGCTCCTCCGGCGTCGCATCGGAGTTGTCGTCGGAGGAGCAGCCGGCGAGCAGGATCGGGCCGGCGAGTACGGTCGCGATCGCCGCGATGGCCATGCGTCGCCAGGGTGTCCGTACCGCCTTCATGTGGCTCAGCCTCTCATGTGGGCGGGTGACGCCACCGCGACAATCGGCTGGCTGCCGGACTCGCCGGATCCGTCGCGTCGACCGGTCGCATCGGGCAGGTCGACCGGCGCTCCGCTGCCCGCCGTCGCCATTGCGGGGCCGACGCCGGCCCAGCCGAGGAGCAGTGCGTCCTCGCCCTTGAGGAAGCGGTGGCAGCGGACGCCGCCGGTGGCACGGCCCTTGACCGGGTACTCCGAGAACGGCGTAACCTTGACCGAGCCGGCCTGGGTGCCCGGTAGCGCGGTGCCGGATCCCGCGACCGTGACGACGACCGCGTGCTCGGGATCGGTCACGACGCCGAAGAACACGACCTTCGCTCCGGCCGACGCCTTGATCCCGGCGATGCCGCCGCCCGATCGGCCCTGCGGTCGCACCAGGGACGCGCCGAAGTGCAGCAATTGGGCCTGGGACGTGATGAAGCACAGTTCTTCGTCGCCGGTGCTGAGCGCCACCGCGCCGACGACGCGGTCGCCGTCGTCGAGCCGGATGACGTCCCACACGTCCTTGTTGGACGGGTAGTCGGGCGTCACGCGCTTCACGACACCGCTCGCGGTGCCGAGCGCCAGGCCGGGCCCATCGGGATCGAGCGCCGCGAGACACAGCGCCCGTTCGCCGGAGTCGAGGGCGAGAAACTCTGACATGGGCGCCCCACCGCGCAGGTGCGGGGCATTGGCCGTGCCCGGGAGCACCGGCAGGTCGAGGACGTCGAGCCGGTGCAAGCGGCCCGTCGACGTGACGACCCCGACCTGTCCTCGCGCTGTCGCCGTGGCCAACGAGACGACCGCGTCGTGTTTGGCCCGCTTGCCGCCATCGCCTAGGGGCTCGTCGTTGGCAGTACGAGCGAGCAGCCCGCTCGAGCTCAGCAGGACGTAGCAGGGGTCGTCGGCGACCTCGAGCGGCATCGCGGCCGTGACCGGCTGTCCGGCCGACTCGAGCAGCACCGTACGTCGCGGCGTGCCGAACTTCTCGGCCATCTCGGCGAGCTCGTCGCCGACCGTACGCCGCAGCAGGTTGTCGTCGGCCAGGATCGCGTCCAGACCCTCGATGGTGCGCTCCAGCTCGGACTTCTCCTTGTCGAGCTCGATCCGGGAAAACTTCGTCAGCCGGCGCAGCTGCATCTCGAGGATGTAGTTGGCCTGCGCCTCGGTGAGGTCGAAGACCGACATCAGTCGACCGCGGGCCGCCTCGGCGTTGTCGCTGCTGCGTATCAGCTGGATGACCTCGTCGATGTCGAGGATGGCGATCAGGAGTCCCTCGACGAGGTGCAGCCGGTCGGCCGCCTTGTCGCGTCGGTAGCGGCTGCGTCGGCGGACCACGTCGTAGCGGTGCTCGAGGTAGACCCGCAGCAGGTCGTGCAGGCCCAAGGTACGTGGCTGCCCGTCGACCAGCGCGACGGCGTTGATGCCGAACGACTCCTCGATCGGGGTCTGCTTGTAGAGCTGCTCGAGGATCGCCTCGGGATGGAAGCCGTTCTTCAGCTCGATGACCAGCCGCAGGCCGCTGTGGCGATCGGTGAGGTTCTTGAGGTCCGAGATGCCGGCGAGCTTCTTGGTCTGCACGAGTTGCTTGATCCGCTCGATGACCTTTTCGGGGCCGACGTTGTAGGGCAGCTCGGTGATCACGATGCCCTTGCGCCGCGGCGTCACCGACTCGACCCTGGCCGTCGCCCGCATCCGGAAGCTGCCCCGGCCGGTTTCGTACGCCTCGCGAATGCCGTCGAGGCCCACGATCTTGCCGCCGGTCGGAAGGTCGGGTCCGGGGACGAACCGCATCAGGTCGTCGACCGAGGCGTCCGGGTTGTCGATCATGTGCCGAAGCGCCTGGACCACCTCGATCAGGTTGTGCGGCGCCATGTTGGTCGCCATGCCCACCGCGATGCCGGTGGCCCCGTTGACCAGCAGGTTCGGGATCGCGGCAGGCAGCACCGACGGCTCGAACTCGCGGCTGTCGTAGTTGGGCCGGAACTCGACGGTCTCCTCGTCGAGGCCGTCGGTCATCGGCGGCGCGGCGGGCGCCATCCGGCACTCCGTGTACCGCATCGCGGCCGGAGGGTCGTCCGGAGATCCAAAGTTGCCGTGCCCGTCGATCAGCGGCACCCGCATCGACCACGACTGTGCCTGCCGCACCAGCGCGTCGTAGATCGCGCCGTCACCGTGCGGGTGTAGCCGGCCCATGACCTCGCCGACGACGCGCGCGCACTTGACGTGGCCGCGGTCGGGCCGCAGATTCATGTCGGCCATCGTGTAGAGGATCCGGCGCTGCACCGGCTTCAGGCCGTCACGGGCGTCGGGGATCGCCCGCGAGTAGATGACCGAGTAGGCGTATTCGAGGTAGCTGTTGCGCATCTCCTCGCCGACGTCGATGTCGACGATGTGCTCCTCGAAGTCCTCCGGCGGAGCGGTCTTGCTGCGTCGTGCCATAGATGTAGTGATCTCCTCGTACGGGCGGCGTCCCCATTCTGTCTCGCGGCACAGCGCGTGCGTACGAGGCTCGCCAGATCAAGCTCGGAAGCCTGGGGCGAAGGTCCAATTCGGGTAGTTCCTCACGAACACTTCGCGATGCTCGTCCCAGGCCGCGGCGTCCAGACTCTCGGGGGGAGTGATCACCGGCCGGCCGGCGGACAGGCGGAAGCCCCAGCTGAAGCCGAGTAACGCGCTGATCTGGCCCGGGCGCGCTTGGTCGAGGACCGTCACGAAGCTGTGGGCGAGCCATTCGAGGTCCGGCTCGGGGTCTCGCGATGGCGCGTCGTACAGGGTCGGCCTGATGCCGAAGAAGCAGAACGGGTGCGAGACGTCGCCGAGCACTTCGAGCGGGTCCAGCTCGAACTCCCGGCCGCCGCTCGCGTTGTCCGTCGAGCGCACGAGCTGGATCCAGCCGAACACGCCGTGGTAGCCCGGGCCGGGATAACTGATGGTCGCCTCGCAGGCTGGCAGTCCGGCCGGAGCGGGCCAAGCGGCGACGGCCGGTCGATCGTCGACCGGTGCGACGTTGACGTCGACCCGTCCAGGCAGGTCGCGGAGGGTGAAATCGACACGCATTCGTGGAAGCTAGCAGGCTGCCGCGGCGCTGTCGGGGGACTGCGCAAGGCTTGCGGTCATGAGTCGCACTTTTCCGGAGCCGAGGTCGACGACCGCCGATCCCAGCCGACTGTTCCTCGACTACCTGGACTTCTACCGCGCGACGATCGCGGCGAAGCTGGCCGGCCTGTCCGACGCCGAGCTTCGGCACAGCCGCGTGCCGTCGGGGTGGACTCCGATCGAGCTGCTCAAGCACCTGGTCTTCATGGAGCGGCGCTGGCTGGTTTGGGGTTTCGAGGCCGAGGCCGTCGACGCGCCGTGGGGTGACCGCGGGCCGGAGGACCGATGGCAGGTGGCCGACGACGAGTCGGTCGACGACCTCGTCGCGGCGCTGCACCGGGGCGGGGCTCGTACCCGCGAGATCGTCGAAGCGTCGGATCTCGCTGCCCTCGGTGGGGTCGGCGGCCGCTTCGCTGCCGACCCCGAGCCGCCGACGCTGATCTGGATCCTCTTTCACGTGCTCCAGGAGTACGCCCGGCACGCCGGTCATCTCGACATCGTGCGCGAGCTGGCCGACGGCGCCGTGGGGGAGTAGCCCGGTCCCTGCCGTTGACGTCGACCGGCGGGAGTGAATCAGCCGAAGGCTCCGGCCGGCGGCCCGGTGACGTCGACGTCGACCGCGTAGACCCGCCCTGCCGCATCGTCGTCGGCCAGCCCGTAGGCGGCGGTCGTGATGAAGAGCCGGTCGCGCCCGGGGCCACCGAACCAGCAGCTCGTCGGTCTCGACGTCGGCAGCCAGACGGTGGTGTCGAGCTCGCCGTCCGGATCGTAGCGGTGCACCGCCGAGCCGTCCCAGATCGCAACCCAGAGGTAGCCATGGTCGTCGACGGTCATGCCGTCGGGGGAGAGCGACGGGTCGAGCTGGACGAACTGCCGACCGACGTCGAGGGTGCCGTCGTCTTCGAGGGTGTAGACGTCGATCCGGCCGTCGGTGCTCGACGCGAGATACATCGTCCGGCCGTCGGTGCTGAAGGCAGGGCCGTTGGCGACGGTCAGGCCCGACAGCGCCAACGTGATGGTGCCGTCGGGGTCGACGCGGTAGAGACCGCCCGCGCCGGGGGTGTTGTCGTGGGCCATACTCGCGGCCCAGAATCGGCCGGCTCGGTCGCAGACGCCGTCGTTCATCCGCATCGGGGTCGGCGCGTCGTCGGCGATGTTGTCGATCCAGCGCAGCTCGCCGGGTTCGGTGATCATCGCGATGCCGGTGCCGACGGCCGCGATCCGACTGCCAGGTCGGCCGTGCCACGGAGCGACCGCGCCGAGGGGGACGTCGACGGTGGCCAAGACCGTCGGAGGCTTGGACGTCGGCTCGGCATCGGACAACGTCATCAGGCGCCCGGACAGGATGTCGACGTGGACGAGTCGCTCGCCGGTCCACCGGATTCCTTCGCCGAGCTCGCAGCGATAGCCGCTCCACGCGGTGGCTTCATCGATCTCCATGCGGTGTCCTTTCCGAGCGAATCCGCAGCGTCCACCGCGTCTCGCCGCCGTCGTCTACCGTCGCCAGGTCCTCCGCGGCGGCACCCTCTCGATCGAAGACCCGGCCTACCAGCGGCTCGACGCCGATGCTTCGGTACGGCGCTCGGGCGGGGAATCCGCGCAGATTGCGCCACAGCGCGATGCCGGTCGGCTGCCCGGCGGCCTCGACGCGAAGCTCCAGGCGGTCGGCGCCGTCGATCACCTGCACGGTCGAGGTCAGCAAGATGGCGCCGATCGCCGTGCCGTCGTCGGGTCCGAGCCGAGACAGCGGCAAGCCGAGCGGCGTCGGCCAGGCGTCCTCGAGCCAGGCTGAAGCCGCGGGCCAGGGCGAGCCCGTCGAAGTTGCCGCCTCCGGGTACACGCGGGTGGGTGTACCCACTTTGGCTACCAACGACGCGTCGTGTGTGACATCAAGCAAAGGGTGCGCGGCCCAGACGAACTGGTAACCCGGCGCGGCCGTCAGCCGATAGTCGACGACCAGCCCCCCGTCGTCGGCCTCGAAGCACCGGGTCAGCTCGAACTCGTCGGTGCGGACTCGATGCGCGTCGCCGGCCACGACCCACGGCCGGTTCCAGATCGCGCCGTGGTCGGGGCGACCTCGGACCGTCGGCAGACACTCCTCGAGCCCACCGACGTCGACGAAATCGGAGCCCGGCCGGACGCGGTTGCGAGCCGGGTCGGGTCGGTGCCAAAGCCACTCGCGGTCCGGCGACGCAGGGAGGTCCATCGACCGCCGTGGCGGACGTCGATCGCGAACGACAGCGGTCGGGCAGTCACCACTCGGCGAACGATCCGTCGTCGTGCCGCCACACCGGCGACCTCCAGGTGTGGCCACGCCGGTCGGCCTCGCGGACGGCGGTCTCGTCGACGTCGACGCCGAGGCCCGGCCCGACCGGTCGCTTGGCATGGCCGTCGACGTACCGGAAGATCGTCGGGTCAACCACGTAGTCGAGCAGGTCGCCGGCCCGGTTGTAGTGGATGCCGAGGCTCTGCTCCTGGATCAGGAAGTTCGGCGTCGCGAACGCGACTTGGAGGCTGGCAGCCAGGGCGATCGGCCCGAGCGGACAGTGCGGCGCGAGCGCGGCGTTCCACACCTCGGCGAGGCTTGCGATCCGCCGCACCTCGGAGATCCCGCCGGCGTGCGAGATGTCGGGCTGCACGGCGGCGACGCCGGCCTCGAGCGCCGGTAGGAAGTCCGACCGCGAATAGAGCCGCTCGCCGGTCGCGATCGGCACGCTGCTGGCGTTGACCAGCGCCGGCAACAGGCGTTGATGCTCGGGGAGGAGCGGCTCCTCGACGAAGAGCGGATGGAGCTCGGCCAGCAGCGGCAACAGGCGTCGCGCGGTGGCGGCCGAAACCCGGCCGTGGAAGTCGACGGCGACATCGCGATCGGGTCCGAGCACATCACGCGCGGTTGTCACCCGATGGACGACGCCGCTGACGTCGGCGGCGCTGGCGATGTGTGGCAGTCGGCCCGAGGCGTTCATCTTGACGGCGGTAAACCCGGCCTCGACCTGGGCCTCGACGGACTCGCGCACCTCCGACGGCTCGTCGCCCCCCACCCAGCTGTAGACCCGCACCCGGTCGCGCACCGGCCCGCCGAGCAGCTCGTGGACGGGCGCGTCGCGAAACTTGCCGGCGATGTCCCACAGTGCCTGATCGAGTCCGGCCACCGCGCTGGACAGGACGGGGCCGCCGCGATAGAAGCCGCCCTTGGTCAGCACCTGCCAGTGGTCCTCGATCCGCAGCGGATCCTGTCCGATGACGTGCTCGGCGAGGCTATGGACCGCGGCGCGGACCGTCTCGGCCCGACCCTCGACGACCGGCTCGCCCCAGCCGACGACGCCGTCGTCGGTCTCGACCCGGCAAAACAGCCAGCGGGGCGGGACGAGGAAGGTCTCGACCCGGGTGACCTTCACCGCGTCGTCCTTCGCTTCGCGCCCTTGCGGGTCTTCTGGAGATCTGCGAGAGCCTTGTCCAGCAGGGCGTGTACGGCCGCTTCGGCGGCGTCGGGGTCTTGGCCGCGGATCGCGTCGAGCACCGCGCGGTGACTCGGCACCGGATCGTCGTGCGGGTCGGCGCCGTGGACCAGGCGATCTCTCGTCGCCAGCCCGGTCTCGAGCAAAACCTCCATGCGCATGAGGAGCTCGTTGTGGGTCGCCGCGAGCAACGCCCGATGAAACGCCAGGTCGGCGTCGACGGCTTCGACCGGATCGCCGTCGGCCGCCGACATCGTGTCGAGGGCGGCCTCCAGGATCTTCAGATCGTCGTCGGTACGTCGCTCCGCGGCTCGGCGAGCCCCGGCGGGTTCGACGATCCTACGTACGTCGTGGAGGTTGTCGAGGAAGTCGTCATCGGATCGCTCGGCGAACTGCCACCGGATGATGTCGGCGTCGAGCAGATTCCAGTCGGCACGCGCGCGTACGAAGGTTCCGCGCTTTTGCCGGGCGTCGACGAGGCCCTTGGCGGCGAGCACCTTGAGCGCCTCGCGCAGTGCGGTGCGGCTGACGTCGAGGTCACGCTCGAGGCTCGCGACGTCGATGGTGGCGCCTTCGGGGTATTCGCCGACGAGGATGCGCCGGGCGAGCTCGCGGACGGTCTGTCCGTGCACGCCGCGCTTGGAGTAGATCGCCACCAGGTCCTCCCGTAGTTCAGGCCGAAGCCTTGCTGATGCTCCAGCCGCCGTCGACCACCAGCGTGCTTCCGGTCATGAACGATGCGTCGTCGGAGCCCAAGAACGCGATCGCGGCCGCGACCTCCTCCGGTCGCCCGAGCCGCTTGAGCGCCGTGGCATCGGCGCTGCGCTCGCGGTCGTCAGGCGGCACACGGTCCCACATGGCCGTGAGCACCGGGCCCGGAACGACGGCGTTGACTCGGACATCGGGACCGTACTCGACGGCAAGCTGGCGGACGAGTGCGTTGAGCCCGCCCTTTGCCGCCGCGTAGGCCGGATGCGCGGGAATGCCGATCAACGCGTGGACCGACGACGTCACCACGATGTTGCCGCCGCGCCGGCGCAGGCCCGGGAGGAAGGCGCGGGCGCCGAGGAACGCGCCGGTCAGGGAAACGGCGAGGTGACGGTCCCACGACTCTCGATTGTGCTCGAGAACGGGGCGCACGTCGGCGATCGCCGCGTTGCTCACCAGGATGTCGGCGTCGACCCGATCGACCAGCGCCGACCAGCCGGACTCGTCGGCGACGTCGAACTGCACGAACTCCGCGTCCGCGCCGTGGAGCTTCCGCACCTCGGCAGCGATGTCGGTGCCGGCCGGGGCGACGTCGGCCAGGATCACAGCGGCGCCCTCGGCCGCGAGTCGATGCGCGGTCGCTGCTCCGATCCCGGACGCCGCACCGGTGATGACGGCGGTGCGGCCGCGAAACCTCTCGGACGGCGGGTTGGGCACGTGGATGACCCCTCTCGTGGCATCAACCAGCCTAGGACAAGGCTTTTTTTATGACAATATCTTGACAGCGCGCCGGCCGTCGGACGACGCTTCAACCGTGCGGTCCCATCCTTGCCGCCACCGGGCGTGCCCGTCCGTCCCACCCGCCGAAAGGACTGGCCGATGATCTCGACGATGCGTTCGCGCGGCCTGATCGCGGCTCTGGACGTGATCCTTCTGGGCGCCGAAGCCGATGCGCACATCGACACAATAGGAGCATCCCGATGATCCGACATGCACGCCGCAAGATTTCGGTCCTGGTGGCCGCCGCGTTGCTGGCACTGTCCGTCGCCGCCTGCGGAGACGGAGACGACGACTCGAGCACGCAGGAGCTAAAGCCGGGTCAGAAGGTCACTCTCGAGTTCTGGTCGTGGGTGCCGGGCATCGACAAGGCCGTCGACCTGTGGAACTCGGAGAACCCCGACGTACAGGTGAAGCTGTCGACCATCACGGTCGGCACCTCCGGCGGATACGCGAAGATGTACTCCGCGCTCGAGGCCGGCAACGCCCCCGATCTCGCCCAGGTCGAATACCAGGAGCTGCCGAGCTTCCTGCTCGCCGATGGGGTCGAGGAGATCACGCAGTACGGCGCGTCCGACGACGCCGACAAGTTCGTCGACTGGCAGTGGGAGCAGGTCTCGTTCGGCGACGAGGTCTACGCGATCCCGCAGGCGTCCGGGCCGATGGCGATGTTCTACCGCCAGGACCTGTTCGACAAGTGGGGGATCGAGCCGCCGACGACGTGGACCGAGTACGAGGCCGCGGCGCGCGAGATCCGTGAGCACGGCGCGTACATCGGGACCTTCCCGCCGGGCAACTCGGCCTGGTTCACCGCACTCGCCTGGCAGGCCGGAGCGCGGTGGTTCGGCACCGACGGCGACGACTGGACCGTCGACATCGACAACGAGGCGACCCGTAAGGTTGCGGAGTTTTGGCAGCGGCTCATCGACGAGGACCTGGTCAAGACCGAGCCCGACTTCGCCAACGGCTGGTACAAGGACCTCCAAGAGGGCCAGATCGTCGGCTGGGTCAGCGCTCAGTGGGGCGACGCCATCTTGCGGGGCAACGCTCCGAAGACGGCGGGCAACTGGCGGGTCGCGCCGATGCCGCAGTGGGACGACGCCTCCGAGTTCGCGTCGGCCAACTGGGGCGGGTCGTCGACCGCGCTCTTGAAGGGCGCCGACTATCCAGAGGAAGCGCTGGACTTCGCGGTTTGGCTCAACACCGACCTCGAGGCGGTCGACCTGCTGATCCAGGGCGGCTATGGCTGGCCGGCCGCGTCGGACGCGTTCTCCGGATCGGTACTCGACCGGGCCGACCCGTTCTTCGGGGGCCAGCGCTACAACGAGGTCTTCGCCGATGCCGATGAGCACATCGACAAGAGCTGGCAGTGGATCCCCACGACGTCGCAGACCTACGAGCATCTCAACGACGGCTTCCAAGCCGCCATCGAGGGTGACGGCACGTTCGTCGACGCGGTCGAGCAGGCCCAGGGCTTGACGATCGACGATCTGGAAAAGAAGGGTCTGCCGGTGGCAGGGGAGTAGTCGTGTCGATGCGCCGTCATGACGCGCGGACGGCCGCGGGCTTTCTCGCGCCGTTCGGGATCCTGTTCGCGCTGTTCTTCCTCCTCCCGATCGTCTACGCGATCTACCAGAGCTTGTTCACGATCGAACGAACCGGCGCCTTGGGCCTCGGTGGCGAGGAGCAGGTCTTCGCCGGATTCGACAACTACGTCGACGCGCTGCAGGAGCCGGGGTTCGTCGACAGCCTCGGACGGGTGGTGGTCTTCGCCGCCATCCAGGTGCCGGTGATGATCGTCTTCGCGCTCGTCCTCGCCTTGCTACTGGAGACGGCGTCGGCACGCGGGGTGCCGTTCTTCCGGACGGCGTACTTCCTGCCGTTCGGTGTCCCGGGCGTGATCGCGTCGATCCTGTGGGGCTTCCTGTACGTCCCGGGCGTGAGCCCGATCGTCGGCGCCCTCGACCAGGTCGGTATCCACGTCGACTTCCTCGGCGGCGACACCGTGTTGCTGTCGATCGTCAACATCGTCACCTGGGAGTTCGTCGGCTACAACATGCTGGTCCTGGTCGCGCAGTTGCAGTCGATCGACCCGAACCTCTACGAGGCGGCGCGGGTGGACGGCGCCAGTGGGTGGCACATCGTGCGCCACATCAAGCTGCCGATGGTGCGTCCGGCGATCGTGCTCACGACGGTCTTCACGATCATCGGGACGCTGCAACTGTTCGCCGAACCCCTGATCCTGAAGCCGGTCTCGACGAGCATCAGCAGTCATTACACGCCCAACATGGCGGCCTACAACGAGGCCTTCAGCAACAACAACTATCACCTGGCGGCCGCCGAGGCGGTGCTGCTCGCGCTGGTCGCGATGGTGCTGTCGTTCGGCTTCTTGCGGCTGATCGGACGCGGGGGCGACCGGCGATGACCGACACTCGAGTCAGCCCGCCACCGACATCGGAGGCTCCCCCGAAGCCGCGCGAGGTCCGCCACGAGCCGCGCCGGCCGACCGACTCGACGCTGCGGTCCCGCGTCCTCGTCGTCGGCGGCCTCGCGATCGCCGCGGTCTACTTCCTGCTGCCGGTCTACTGGATCCTGGTCGCCGCCACGAAGTCGACCGGGGACCTGTTCGGCACGTCGGGGTTGTGGTTCGCCAATCCGCGACTGCTCGACAATCTCGAAAACGTCCTGACGTTCCAGGACGGCATCTACCTGCGCTGGACGCTCAACAGCGTCATCTACGCGGGTGGTGGGGCATTGATCGCCACGTTCGTGTCGGCGATGGCCGGCTATGGCCTCGCGAAGTTTTGGTTCCGAGGCCGAGAAGCCGTGTTCAACCTGATCCTCGCGGGGGTCTTCATCCCGATGACAGCGCTCGCTCTGCCGTTGTACCTGATGCTCAGCAAGGTCGAGTTGGCCAACACGTACTGGTCGGTGCTGCTGCCGAGCATCGTCAGTCCGTTCGGGGTCTATCTCTGTCGGATCTACGCGGCGGCCGCCGTGCCCGACGACCTGCTCGAGGCCGCTCGCATCGACGGGGCCGGCGAGTTTCGGATCTTCGCGACGGTCGCACTTCGGATCATGACGCCGGCGCTCGTCACGATCTTCCTCTTCCAATTCGTCGGGATCTGGAACAACTACTTCCTGCCGCTGGTGATGCTGTCCGATCCGAATCTCTATCCGATCACCCTCGGCCTGACGTCGTGGTACACGTTCGCCGGTCGGCAGCCGGAGCTCTACCAACTCACCGTCGGCGGCGCGTTCGTCTCGGTGGTGCCGCTGATGATCGCGATGGTCGTGCTGCAGCGCTTCTGGCGGAGCGGCCTGACCCAAGGGAGCGTCAAGGGATGACCGATCAAGACCGCGTGACCGCGCTGCGACGCCGCCTGGCGGGCTTCGCGTATGGCGGCGACTACAACCCCGAGCAGTGGCCCGAGGACGTGTGGGCCGAAGACGTCCAGCTGATGAAGGAAACCGGCGTGACGATGGTGTCGCTCGGCATCTTCGGCTGGGCACAGTTGGAGCCGAAGCCGGGTGAGTTCGACTTCGCGTGGTTCGACCGGGTCATGGACCTGCTGCACGGTGGCGACGTCGCGGTGTGCCTCGCGACGATGACGGCCTCGCCGCCGCCGTGGATGTCGCAGCGGCACCCGGAGATCCTGCCGATGCGGGCCGACGGCACCAGGCTGTGGCCGGGCGGACGGCAGCACTATTGCCCGTCGAGCCCGATCTATCGCGAGTACGCCGCGCGGCTGGTCGACAGGCTCGCGCGCCGGTACGCGGACCACCCGGCGCTGGCGCTGTGGCACGTCGGCAACGAGTACGGCTGCCACGTCTCCGACTGCTACTGCGACGTGTCGGCTGAGGCCTTCCGCGGCTGGTTACGTGCCCGCTACGGCGATCTGGACCAGCTCAATGACGCATGGTCGACGTCGTTCTGGTCGCAGCGCTACACCGACTGGGAGCAGGTGCTGCCGCCACGGACGCAGCCGGCGTTTTCCAACCCGGGCCAGCGGCTCGACTTCACCCGGTTCAGCTCCGACGAGATGCTGGCCTGCTATCGGATCGAGAAGGACATCGTTGACCGAGTGACGCCCGATATCCCTGTCACGACGAACTTTCTCGGCGTCTGGAAGCCGGTCGACTTCTTCGCCTGGGCGCCGCATGTCGACGTGGTCAGCCACGACTCGTACCCGGATCCGCACGACCCGTCGACGGTGTCGGAGGTCGGCTTCGCCTACGACCTGATGCGCTCGCTCGGCGACGGCGAGCCGTGGCTGCTGATGGAGCAGGCGCCCAGCGCGGTCAACTGGCGCGCCCGCAACGGGCCGAAGCCGCCCGGCGTGATGCGGCTCTGGAGCTGGCAGGCGATCGCGCACGGCGCCGACTCGGTGTTGTCCTTTCAGTGGCGGCAGTCGCGCGGCGGTGCCGAGAAGTTCCATTCGGCGATGCTTCCGCACGGAGGGCCGGACACCCGGATCCATCGCGAGGTGCGTGAGCTCGGCCGGGAGCTCGGCGAGCATCCCGAGATCGTCGGCACCCGAGTGCGGTCCGAGGTCGCGATCGTCATGGACTGGTCGAACTGGTGGGCGGTCGAGCTCGACTCGCACCCCAGCACGGATGTCCGGCTGATGGAGACCGTGCTGGCGCACTATCGGCCGCTCTACGACGCCAACGTCGCCTGTGCGGTCGTGCCGCCGGGCGCCGACCTCTCGGCCTACCGGCTCGTCGTCGTGCCCAACCTCTACCTGGTCGGTCCGGCCGACGCGGCCAACCTCACCGAGTACGTCCGCGCCGGCGGCACGCTGGTGATGTCGTACTTCTCCGGCATCGTCGACCGCAGCGACAGGGTGCATCTCGGCGGCTATCCAGCGCCCTTCCGCGAGGTGCTGGGGCTGCGAGTCGAGGAGTTTTGGCCGCTGTCCGACGGCGGCACGGTCGAGCTGACCGGCGACCTCGGTGGTACCGGCAGCATCTGGTCCGAAGACATCGACCTCGAAGGCGCCGAGCAGCTCGCCGCCTTCGCCGACGGGGAGCTGGCCGGCCGGCCCGCGATCACCCGGCACCGACTCGGCAACGGCACCGCCTACTACTGCGGCACCCGCCCGGACTCCCGCACGACGCGGCGCCTGCTCGACGAGGCCCGGTCGGTGGCCGGTGTAGAGCCGGCGCTGCCCGACCTCCTGCCGGGCGTCCAGGCCCGGACCCGCTACGCCGACGACGGCACGGCCTACCACATCGTCCTCAACCACACCGACGAACCCGTGACGGTGACAGTGGCGGGCGAACGACACAGCCTCGATCGACGCGACGTCGCGGTCGTCCGCACGCCTCCGACGAAGGAATCAGCCTGATGAGACTCACCCGAACGCTGATCGTTGGCGGGCTCATCGCCACTGCTTTCGTACCGTCGGGCGCCACGGGAGGCGAGGTTGTGGATTTGGCCGGCTCGCGTCCGTGGATGGGCCTGGCCGCCGAGCGAGGAACGAGCGAGGCTGGTTGGACCGAGCCGGCCAAATCCACAACCTCGCCGCAGGACCACGAGCCCGCGAAGACGACACTGCGGACCGTCGACGGCACCAACGTCGTCCTGCAGTACGGCGACGTCGTCCCTTCGTTCGACGGCTGGCGGACCCACGAACCCACCCGCGGCTATCGCGATCTCGACGGGAGCTGGCGCTTCCGCTTCGACCCGGACGCGGTCGGGCTCGATCGAGGCTGGCAGCGGCCGGGCTTCGACGACTCGGGCTGGGACCACATCGCCGTGCCGTCGGCCTGGGACCTCAAGGACCAGCCCGGCTGGGGGAGCTACGACGGCACCGGCTTCGGGCAGGGCACCGCGTTCACCGACGGGTACGCGTGGTACCGCACCCGGGTCGACGTGCCGCTGAGCTGGCGGCAACGGTACGTCCGGCTCGACTTCCTCGCGGTCAGCTACGCGGCCGACGTCTGGGTCAACGGCACGTTCGTCGGCCGGCACGAGGGCGGTCACGCGCCGTTCGCCCTCCCGGTCGGCGACGCGATCCGACCCGGTCAGGCCAACGTCATCGCCGTCCGCGTCTACCGGCGGGCCGACTTCGAGGACTACGAGACCGGGACCGGCCCGATCACCGATGACAAGGCGATCCCCTGGAAGCCGGTCGACTACTGGCCGTATGCCGGCATCACTCGCTCGGTCTGGCTCGAGTCGGTGCCGCGCGTCACGATCACCAAGATCCTGGTCGACGCGGGTGCCGGACGATTCGACGCACGGGTCGTGATCGAGAACCACGGCGGCAAGCCGTTCCACGGCACGGTCATCCTCGACCCCGGCGGCGAGACCGGAGCCGATCCGGTGCCGCTGCGGGTCGACGTCGGCGCCGACGACGTGGCCGTCGCGACGGTACGGACGGCGATCCCGGACGCGCCGACGTGGAGCCCGTCGGATCCCA
>Ga0190270_10000133_pt1 | contig 32918 bp, 35 predicted proteins | sample Popmic320T_FD_133748 | JGI IMG/M metagenome (GOLD analysis project Ga0190270, IMG submission 133748) | Populus adjacent soil microbial communities from riparian zone of Weber River, Utah, USA - 320 T | ecosystem: Environmental > Terrestrial > Soil > Riparian zone | place: USA: Utah | collected...
CGTACCTAGACCAGCTGGCGAAGATGACGCTCGAGGCCGAGACGCTCGAGGAGAAGGTCTTCCAGATGCAGGTGTTCTTCGAGCGCCTGATCATCCCGCGCTTCCGCCTGATCGCGCGCTCGTCGCGCGGCACCGTGCTCGAGGACGTCTGCAACCGGCTCACGATCGACGACGGCATCCACCACAGCTCCGGCGTCGCGTACGAGCGCGTCCTGCTCGAGGGAGCTTCGAAGAAGACGAAGGATCGGCTCGTGAAGGCCGCGAACCGGCTGCTGCCGATCTTCGTCGACCACGCGCTCTGGCGACCGAAGGAGCGCGCGTGGATCGGGAACGTCATGCGCGAGACGGACATACGGCGGCTGCAGGAAGACGTCCGGGACGGGATCCGGATGGCGTCGAGCCTCGGCCTCGACGTGTCCGACGTCGAGCTCCCGTTCGCGGCATAGACCGGATCCCTCCCCATCACGACCCGGCCTGCTTCGGCTGCGGCGACCACGAGCTCGGGCTGCGGATGCCCGTCCCGGCCGAGGCAGGCGCGAGTACGTACTCGGGCGAGGTCACGTTTCGCGAGGAGCACCAGGGCGGGCCGGGGATCGCGCACGGCGGCATCGTCGGCGCGGCGCTGGACGAGGCGTGCGGCCTGCTCGCCACCTGGCACCGCTTCCCGACGGTGACGGCGCGGATCGCGATCCGCTTCCGCAGGCCGGCGCCGATCAACCGGCCGCTCCTCGTCTCCGCGAAAGTCGCCGCCGAGCGGGGCCGCCGGATCGAGATCTCGGCGGAGCTCCGCGACGGGGGCGAGCTACTCGCCGAAGCGGACGGCGCCTTCCTGCACGTGCCGCTGGGGCACTTCCTCGCGACGCCGGAGGGGCGTGCCGCGGGGGAGGCGTGGGCGAAGCGGCTGGGGCCTCCCGGATAGCGCTCTACGTCCTGTGCGCGGCGGCCAGGCCGAGCAGGACGATGCAGAGCGCAAACGCGGTCGCGGCCAGCGTCGGGATCGTGATGTAGCCGAGCTCCTCGAGCCACCTGACGCTGCACCCGCCCGGCGCCGAGATCTCACACGACTGCGTCTCCTCGACCACGCCGCGCTCGACGAGGATGTGCCAGAGCGAGACGGCGAGGCCGACGATGGGCAGGGGCAGGAAGTACCGCCCGGCACGGATGTCGCGCGCGAGCGCGGGCAGCGCGAGCAGGACGAGCGGGTACATCGCGATGCGCTGGAACCAGCAGAGCTTGCAGGGGAAGAAGTGCTCGACCTCGGAGAAGAAGAGGCTGCCGCCGGTCGCGACGAGCGCGATCCCGAAGACGAGCCAGAGCTCCGAGCCCTGGAGCGTCTCGCGAAGGGCGCGCCACGGGCCGGGAACGCCCACGAGGCGGAGCAGCCCGGCGACGAGCGCGACGGCGAGGGCCACCTGGGCGAGCAGTCCGAGGACGCCGAGTGCGGCGTTGACCGCTTCGTTCACGAGCCGGTGGCGGCGGCGATCGCCCGCTCGATCGCGGCGAGATCGGACGGGGACTCGAGTTGCACGAGCCGCGGCTCCTCGCCGGTCTTGCCGACGAGGATCGTCGGCGTCGAGTTGACGCCGCGGCGCTTCGCCTCGGCGGCGTGAGCGGCCAGTTGCTCCGAGATCGTGCCCGAGCTCATGTCGTCGACGAGTCGAGGGACGTCCAGCCCGGGCAACGACCGCCCGGCCGCCTCGACGAGTTCCTGGCTGAGCCAGCCAGCATTCTCAGCTCCCTGGTTCGCGAAGAGCAGCGCCTTCAGCCCGAAGAGCTGATCCTGCTCGCCTGCGGCGAGGACGGCGCGCATGCCGCGCTCCGAGTCCGGGCCGACGAAACTGAGGCCGCGCAGCTCGACCCGGAGCTTGCCGGGACGCACGTACTTCTCGATCAAGGTCGGCATCACCTCGACCTCGAACTCGCGGCAGAAGGGGCACTGCATGTCGACGAACTCGACCAGCGTGACCGGCGCGCCGGCCGGTCCGAGGGCGACACCGTCCTGCGCGACGCCGTCGAAGACGGCGGTCACACCGGCGGCGTCGGGGAGCGTCGAGCCGGCCGCAGCCTCGCTGCCGCCGCCGTCGCGCGTGGTCACGATCCCGACGACGAGCGCGACGAGGAGTGCCGCGGCGACCGCAGCCGCGACCCAGATCCGGCGGTCGGCGCCGCCTCCGGTCCGCGCCTCCTTGGGCACGGGAACCTGCACGCGCCCCGCCGCCCGCTTCCGCTTGCTCGCCTTTCCGCTCGCCATCTGTCCCTCTTTCTACGGGCTGGGGCCGTCGGCCGCCACCGTGGTCGGCCCTCGATCTCCTGCGGACGATTACGGATGGCAGTGGCCCGGATGCCGGGCTAGGCGCGCGCGAGCGCGAGGCCCGTGAGGATCTCGCGCACGACCCGCTCGGCGACGAGCGCGGTCGGGTCGGCGGACCCGATCGCGGTCGGCAGCACCTCCACGACGTCGGCACCGACGAGCCGCGTCCGCGCAGCAACCGTGCGGGACGCGCGCAGGAGGTCGGCGGAAGTCATCCCACCCGGCTCGGGCGTGCCGGTGCCGGGCGCGAACGCAGGATCGAGCACGTCCACGTCGACCGTCAGGAAGGTCGGGCCGTCGCCGACCACCTCCAGCGTCTGCGCGACGACGGCGTCGATCCCGCGCTCGCGGACGTCGTGCATGTAGATCGACGTGATCCCCCGCTCGGCCTGCCAGCCGAACTCGACCGGCCCCGGCCAGTAGCCGCGCAGGCCGATCTGGACGTATCGGCGCGGATCGACGTGACCCTGCTCGACGAGCCGGAACATCGGCGTGCCGTGCGAGCGCTCGACCGAGAAGACCTCGCGGCCGGTGTCGGTGTGAGTGTCGAAGTGGACGAGGCCGACCGGACCGACGCGGGTGGCGACCGCGCGCACGTTGGGCTCCGAGACCGAGTGGTCGCCGCCGAGCACGATCGGAATCGCTCCCGCGTCGACGACCTCGCCGACGACCGCCTCGATCGCCGCGTGTGTCCGTTCGGGGTCGGCGGGCAGCACCGGCGCATCGCCGAAGTCGACGATTCGCAGCTCGGCGAAGGCGTCGACGCCGGCCTCGAGGTGCGGCCCGGGCGGGCATCCCGCCGCTCTGATCGCCCGCGGCGCGAACCGCGTTCCCGGCCGGTCGGAGACGAGGTCGTCCGTGGGCGCACCCACGATCGCGACGTCGGCACCGTGAAGGTCGTCGGCATCCTGGGTGTACGGGGCGCCGCCGAACGTGAGCAGCCCGGCGTAGTCGGGCTTGTCCGGCAGGCCGAGTCTGCGCCAGCGCTCGAGCGGATCGATCACGCCGCGATCCTCGCAGACGGCCCCGAATGGGTGATTTCCAAGCGGCCGGCGAACCAGCAAGCTGTGTCCAGATCTTCTCCTGGGCGAAGATCGAAACCCCAACCACCTCCGGAGCCCCCCAAATGTCCCGGATCGTTCTCGCCGCCGCGATGATCGCGTCGATATTGGCCTTCGCCAAGCACGAGCAGGCGCTCGATCGCACCGGCATGTTCGGATCCTGCTCGGCCCTGTCGGCCCCCGCGCCGGAGGGCGGCCGCTGGCTGGAGTGCCGGCCCGGCAAGCTGAGCGGCTATCCCGACCTCTCGCAGGACTCGTGCACACGGCGCGGGATGCGCGGTGAGGCTCGCTACTGGATCTGCCCCACCGCGCTCGTCGCCGCGCGCTCCCCCGACGAGCAGCCGACCCGCTAGAGCCTCCGCTCCACGAGCAGCGGTGCGTACCCGCTCCGGCTCGGCGGCCCGACGGCGCGCTAACGTCCCGCGGTGGCTCGCATCAGGGTCTCGACGGTCCAGCTCGCGGCGCTCGAACAGACGGTGCTCGGCTTCGTCCGCGTCCTGCGACGCCTCGCGCTCGCGGCAGCCGCCGTCGTCCTCCTGCTCGTGGTGGTGTTCCGGCGCGACCACGGCTTCGACGCCGGCGACGCCGTCCTCACGCTTCTGCTGCTGACGCCGTCCGCGATCGTGCTCTTCTTCACACGGGCCGTGCTCGAGCTCGCCAGGCTGCCCGGTCGACTGCAGCGGGTGCCCGGCGAGGGTCAGGAACGGCTCACCGAACTGGCGCAAATCGCCGGCGACCCGGGCGCCTCGAAGGTCCGGAACGCACCGTTCCTGCTCTGGCGTTTCCGCGGAACGGCCGGCACGCTCCGGGATGTCGCGGGCGTAGCCGTCACCGTCCGCGCGTTCACGCCGTGGTTCCTCGCCGCGGCCGCGATCTCGGCGTTCGCCTGCATGGTGATCATCGGGGTCGGGCTGATCGCGCTGGTCGTCACCGCAGTCGGCTGAGGGTTTGGCCGGCCGACGTCCGTGACATACCAGTGACATGCCACGGGGGGAGCGGCGAAAGCGCGGCTGGTACGACGCGTTCATGGACGTCGGCATCTGGGTGCTCTTCGTCATCCTGCTGCTGCCGGCCGTTGCCGTCGGCTACGTCATCGGCCAGGACCAGGCCGACGACGAGCCTGCCCGGGAGGCCGGTCAAAACGGCGAGGCCGAAGCCGGGACGCCGCGAATCGAGGTCGCACCGGCGTTCTCGGCGGACGACCTCACCGAAGAGCCGAAGGAGGCGTGGCTCACCAACGGCGGCACGCTGCTGAACCAGCGCTACTCGCCGCTCGACGAGATCGACACCGAGAACGTCGACGAGCTGAAGGGCGTCTGGATGACCGACCTGAAGGGTTCGGGGGTCGCCGCGAAGTACTCGGCCGAGGCGCAGCCGATCGTCTACGAGGGCGTCATGTACGTCCCGACCGGCGCCGACGACGTCTTCGCTGTCAGCGTCGACAGCGGCAAGATCCTCTGGGAGTACAAGGCGAACCTGGAGCAGACGATCAGCACGGTGTGCTGCGGCTGGCTCTCGCGCGGCGTCGCGCTCGGCGACGGCAAGGTCTACATCGGCCGGCTGGACGGGAAGCTCGTCGCGCTCGACCAGACCACCGGCAAGGTCGCCTGGGAGACGGTGGTCGGGCGCTGGCAGGACGGGTTCACGCTGACGCACGCGCCGCTCTACTACGACGGCATGGTGATCGTGGGCGGCTCCGGAGGCGAGTTCTCGCTGCGCGGCCGAGTGACCGCGTACGACGCCAAGACCGGCAAGCAGAAGTGGCGCTTCTGGACGATCCCAGGCCCCGGTGAGACCGGCCACGACACGTGGCCTCAGGGCACGGACGCGTGGAAGACGGGCGGAGCTCCGGTCTGGCAGACCCCGGCCGTCGATCCCGAGCTCGGCCTCCTCTACTTCTCCACCGGCAACGCCGCCCCTGACCTGAACGGGAGCAAGCGCGAGGGCGACAACCTGTTCACGGCCTCGATCGTCGCCGTCGACGCCGAGACCGGACACTACCGCTGGCACTATCAGCAGGTCCACCACGACATCTGGGACTACGACGGCCCGAGCCCAGTCGTCCTCTTCGACGTCGACGGCAAGAAGGGCCTCGCCCAGGCCTCGAAGACGGGCTGGCTCTACCTGCTCGACCGCGAGACCGGCGAGCCGCTCCTTCCGATCCCGGAGCAGCCGGTGCCGCAGCTCGCCGCGCAGAAGACCGCCAAGACCCAGCCGATCCCGAGCTATCCGCCTTTCATCCCGCAGGAGGTGACGGCCGACCACCTGCAGAACGTCGGGCAGCTCAAGCTCGACGGCCCACTGAAGAGCCTGCCCGTGAAGCAGGCGAAGCAGATGTACACGCCCTTCGACGACAAGGCGATCACGGTCGTCGTCCCCGGCCCGCAGGGAGGGACGAACTGGCAGCCGACGAGCTACAGCCCCGAGACAGAGATGTTCTACGTCTGCGCCCAGGCGGCGTTCTCGGGCCTCGTCCTCTCGAACAAGACCGTGCCGCCGGGCAAGCAGGGTTCGGTGGCCGACCTCGGCGGCTCCTTCGTGACCACGGGTTTCGGTGACCACCCCGGCTACTTCACCGCGATCGACGCCCACACCGGGGAGATCGAGTGGCAGAAGCGCTGGCCGGAGTCGTGCTACTCGGGCTCGGTCGCCACCGGCGGCGGGCTCGTCTTCGTCGGCCGCAACAACGGCGACCTCGAGGCGTACGACGCCGAGAGCGGCGAGGGCCCGCTCTGGAGCTTCCAGACGGGCGCCGGCGCGAACAACACGGTCACGGTCTTCGAGCAGGACGGGACGCAGTACCTGGCGTTCCTCGCCGGCGGCAACGCGCTCGCAGCGACCAAGCACGGCGACAACCTCTGGCTCTTCTCGCTCGACGGCACGATGGACGAAGTCGCGTCCGGCGGGCAGGGCGAGGGAACCGGCCACGCCGGCGAGACTCCGGAGGAGCCGACCAACAGCGAGGGCGACGCCGTCGCCGGCAAAGCAGTCTGGGACGACAACTGCTCCGGCTGCCACGGCCTCAACGGGACGGGCGGGAACGGCGGCCCCAGTCTCGCCGACAACCCGAACGCGGCCGATCCGGTCAAGGTGCAGGCGCAGGTCACGAACGGCGGCGGCGGGATGCCCGCCTTCAAGGACACGCTCACGCAGCAGCAGATCAACGACGTCGCCGCTCACGTGAGCGAGGACATCGCGAAAACGAAGTAGCTAGCCGGCGCGGTCGAGCAGAAACTCGCGCTCGGGCTCGATGCCCTCGGCGAGACGCGCCGCGGCCCAGACCGGGATCCAGCGGTCGACGAGGTCACGGTCGAGCGGCGCCTCGCGCGCGTAGGCGCGGAGATAGGCGGCGAGAAGGAGGCGTCGTGCCACCGGCGCGATCACGCGCACGACACGGGCCGTGCCGTCGGCGAGCTCGCCGCCGCCGGCGAGGAGAATCGTCCGGGCGACGTCGGCGGCCGGATCACCACGCATTCCATTCGTCCAGTCGATGACGACGATGCCGTCCGCGGTCCGCAGCAGGTTCGCCGGGTGGAAGTCACCGTGCAAGAGCCGGTCGCCGTCGGGGAGGGCTGCGAGTCGCCCGAGCGCGCGAACGCGAACGGCGTCGGGCACGAGCGGCGATCCGAGCCGATGCCGCAACTCCTCCCGCAGATCCGGGAGACCCGCGGGCGCGGCGACACGGTGCAGGGCCGCGTGCTCGACGCCGAGCGTTCTCCCGACCGACGACACCGTCCACGGCCGGCTCCCGAGCCGGTCGAGCAGGTCGACACCGTCGACGCGGTCGAGCACGACGCCGGGGCGGCCGTCGACGTCGACGCGCTCGTACACCCCGGGGACGTTCGCGCCGGCGGCGTGCGCGGCGCGCAACGCGATCTCCTCGCGCTCGATCATCCCGCTGTCAGCGGGGTCGCGCGCGAGCCTGAGCACGCGCCCGCCGTCCCAGGCGAAGATCTCCGCCTCACGCCCGGCCCCGAGCAGTTCCAGGTCGCCCATCGACACCCCGCTCGATCTTAGGCGGCTCTCATGCGGCTCTGTCACGCTACTCCCATGACGGAGCTCGAGAGACAGCTCACCCGGCGCAGGCTCCTCGAGCTCGGCCTCGTGCTCCCGCCGCTCGCGGTCATCGCGGGCCGCACCGATCTCTTCTCCTCGCCCGCGCTCGCCGCGACGCCGACCATCCTCGACGCCGACGACGACCCGACGCCGGAGCTGACCGAGGGCCCCTACTTCACCCCCGACTCCCCGAAGCGCAAGTCGATCCTCCCCGCAAGCGCGGTCGGCACGCGGCTCACCCTCACCGGCCGCGTCCTGACCACCGCGGGCAAGCCGGTCCCGAATGCGCTGATCGACTTCTGGCAGGCGAGTGCCCGCGGCGTCTACGACAACAGCGGCTACCGGTTCCGCGGCCACCAGCTGACGAACGCGAAGGGCCAGTACTCGCTCTTCACCGTCGTCCCCGGCCTCTACCCGGGCCGGACGAAGCACATCCACGTGAAGGTGCAGGCGCCGCACGAGCCCGTGCTGACGACGCAGCTCTTCTTCCCCGGCGTCGCCGGCAACCGCAGCGACGGCATCTTCACGAGCGAATGCCTGGTCGGGCGCTGGCGGCTCGTCAAGGGCCGGCGGCTCGCCGCGTTCGACTTCGTCCTCGACGTCTAGCTTCTCGCCGTCCGCGCGCCGGATCCGTCGGTGCGTGCGCCGGCAAGGCGGAGGCCGCCACGAGGGCGGCCTCCGTCGTTTTCTCCTGGGAGGGAGAGGTCGGCGCTAGACGAGCGCCTTCCAGAACACCTTGACGTCCTCTGCGGGGAACGTCTCGGTCTCGAACAGCTCGAGCTTCGCGATCTTGCCGAGAACGCGGAAAGCGGTCTCGAGATCGGGATACTCGAAGATGCCGACATACTCCCAGGGGCCCATGATTGCGAGGAAGCGCTCGACCGTACCGCCCTCGTCCTCGACGATCTTGTGGAGCTTGTCGAAGTACACGGGGGTCTTCTCGAGGTGCTCCCGCGCCATCGGCGCGATCCTGAAGAGCCCGACATAGGTGAACATCCGTCACCTCTCTGACTACTTGGGGGCATTGCCTAGAGCCCCTGCAGTCGTTTCCTCCCCCAGCGACGCTCACCCGGACTCCGCGAACTCCCGGATCGGACTGCTCAAAACTACGTACCGGCGCTTCGGTCCCACGTTTCCGCATGATCGATCCGAGAGGCGCCGACCAGAATCGAACTGGTGTGCGAGGCTTTGCAGGCCTCTGCCTAACCACTCGGCCACGGCGCCGTCGCGGGCGCATGGTAGCGAGACGGTTCTCGCGTAACCGGCCGAGCAGTGCCGCCGTTGTACCTACGTCAACTGCATACAGGAGGCCCGAATGTACATCGGTGGCGGACTCATCACGCTCATCGTCGTCATCCTGCTCCTCGCCTGGCTCCTCTAAGACGACGTTTCCCGGGCGCCCCACGCGGGCGCCCGTTGCGTTCCTGCGCGGTCCTGTCCGGGGCCGTTTCTACGCTTGGGGAGTGAACGCCGAGGCCTCACGGCAGCCGGCCCTCGAGCGCTGTCTGCGCTGCAGCGCCTCGATGGAGTGGCGCCACGGCACCTGGCAGTGCCCGCGCTGCCGGTTCAAGCTCGGCTGCTGCGAAGGCGAGTCACAGGAGGACTGCGGACGCTAGCCCGCGCGGCGGTGAGATCGCCCGGTCGCGTATCGCTTGTAACTCGGACAGATCGCTCAAACGGGGGATGCCTATCACCTCCCTTCTTCCGACTATTCGGTCAGGGCGGCACGGTCCCGCCGATTTCACGTCCTTTGGAGGTCCCCAGTGCGCGCTCGTCTCATCTGCCTCGTAGTCCTCGCCGGCCTCAGCCTCACGGCCACGGCAGCAGCATCGCTCGACGCCGGCGACAGCCTTCGGTTCGGTTTCGTCCCGCAGCGCACCTTCCAGGGCCAGCCCGCCTCGCTCTCGGTCGTCGTGCGCCCCACAGGCAGCCGCTGCACGGCGGCCATCCGCTACGCGGACCGGTCGCTGCAGACCCTCCCCGCTGTCCGCTCCCGGGCGGGCAAGGCGAGCTGGAAGTGGCGGATTCCCGCGAAGGCGAAGATCGGCTCGGCCACCGCGACCGTCAGCTGCGGCAAGGCCGGCAAGGTGGCTCGCAGCTTCGCGGTCGCCGGCCCGCCGACGGCTCCGGCCAGAGTCGTCATCCAGAAGAACGGCTTCTCGCAGCGCGTCATGTACACGACCCGGAAGGTGAGCTACGGGATCGAGCTCTCCAACCCCTCGCCCGAGAACGACGCGCTCGAGGTCGACGTGCTCGTCAACTTCCTCGACGCGACGAACCGGGTCGTCGACACCGACACGACGAACGTCGACGCGATCGGCGCCGGCACGATCTACTACCTCGGCGGCTCGACGACGATCCCGGACGGGTCCCAGGTATCGAAGATCGAGATCGTGACGCGGATCGGCGGACAGCAGCCGAAGAAGAAGCTCGGCCCCGGCTTCTCCGACATCCTCGTGCAGGCGCAGAAGTTCGACCCCGCCTGGACGGGCGCTGTGGTCGGCCAGATCCTGAACGACTATCCGGCGATGCTGCTCTTGCGCACGCAGGTGTCGGCGGTGATCTACGACTCCGCAGGGAATGTGATCGGCGGCTCGACAGGTCGCAACGGGGACCAGCTCCTGCCGGGTGTCCGGGCCTACTTCCAGTCCACGACCGGCGCCGATGCGATCCCGTTCGACCGCGTCGGGTCGGCGAGCGTCTCGATGCTCGGCGCCTACCAGGCGACGGCCTAGCAGCTCCAGGATCAGAGATCATGCGCTCCGGCCGAGACGGAGCGCATGATCTCCCCTGCTTCCTCACGGGGAGCCGCTCCTGACCCGACCCGCGGCTTCTCGGCCGAGGGAAGAAAGCGCTTCGCCTCGCCGTCTTGCTGGCTCAGGCAGGGGTCAGCAGGAGGGGAAGCACGATGTCGCATCGCAGAAGTCACCGCTGGTTCAGCCGGCTGGCACTCGGGCTCGCACTCGCATCGGTGCTGTTCGCCGGCCGCGCCTCGGTTGCCGCAGCGCAGGCCGAGGGCTCTGGCCAGATGCAGGTGATCCCGTACCTCTCGCACGGGATCCTGACCCAGGCCGACGCCGACGTCGCCGCGGCGGCCGCCCAGCCGCAGAAGCCGAGGCTGAACCCGTACCTCTCGCTCTGGATGGCGCGTGACTACAGCCTCTGGCAGGACGTTCCGGTTCGTCCGGACGACGTCGCCGACCGCTTCTCCCATTCGGACGTCGCGCCGGGGCCCGAGCGAACGAACGACGCGAACTGGCGGCTCGAGTGGCACGACGCGCTTCCACTCGCCCTCGGCATCGTCGTCCTCGCGGTCGGACTCGGCCTGGCGCTCGGCTTCCTGCGCCGGCCACGGCTCGCTGGCCTCTAGATCACCAAGGGCGGGAACGCCGGAAGCGGGCTCGTCGGAGCCCGCTTCCGCCTGTCAGGTCGCCCCGGTGACGACTAGAAGTCGATGCGCATCACGACCCGGCGCAGGGTCGGACGGCCGATCTCGGTGAAGCCGGCATCGACGAAGCAATTGCGGCTGCCGACATGCAGCTCTCCCGGGAGGATCTGCATCCCCGGCTGCGTGATCATCGGGTAGCCCTCGAGCGCGCGGGCGCCGCGCTCCCGGGCGAAGCCGATGGCGGCGCGTGCCAGGGCGCGGCTGATCCCGCGGCGCCGGAAGCCCGTCCCGGTGACGAAGCAGGTGACGGCCCAGACGCTGTCGTCGGTCTTGACCTCGGCCCGGCCCTCCCAGGGCACGCGGGTCTTGAGCAGCAGGCGTGGGTAGGCGCAGCGCGCCTCGACCGCACACCAGCCGACGGGTTCTCCGTCGAGGTAGGCGACGAGTCCACTCGTCGTGGCCGACTCCGGGTGCCCACACTCGGTCTGCGTGCGGAAGCGGAACGCCAGCTCCTCCGCGCCGACCGAGGCCCACGATTCGCCGGGCTGCATCTTGTACCGCTGGCAGGAGCACCTGGACGGATCACCGCGCGTGCCGAAAACGGTCTGGAGATCCTCCCAGCTCACCTCGTTGGCGGGAACAACGGTGACCGGGGGCGTCGCTGTCTCTGTCACGCCAAGACCGTACTGCAGCCGCCGGAGCGGAGCGGCGGCGGGCGTCTCGTCCGGCCGGCCGCCGCTCCGTCGGGCTCGGCGGGTCAAGACGAGCCCCGTCGCTTCGCGGCGCGAAGCGGTGCCGTGGACCACGCTCTCAGACCCGAGCCTCCGGTGGGTTGCGCGTTCGTGACCGTCGGGTGTGATTGAGGTGAACGACGGCACGCATTTGCCCGCCCCGAACGCCTCCCATAGCCTGACCCGGATGCGGTGTCGGAGCAGGGTGCAGTGAAGCGGCGAGAGATTCGTTCATGGCTCATGGACATGGACGGCGTGCTCGTGCACGAACAGAGCGCCATTCCGGGCGCCGAGCGCTTCCTCGAACTGCTGCGCCAGCGCGGTCTCCCATTCCTGGTTCTGACCAACAACTCGATGTACACGCGCCGCGACCTCGCCGCGCGGCTGGGCGCGATCGGGCTCCAGGTGCCCGAGGAGGCGATCTGGACCTCCGCGCTGGCGACCGCTAACTTCCTTGCCGACCAGCGGCCCGGCGGAACCGCGTTCACGATCGGCGAGGCGGGTCTCACGACTGCGCTGCACGACGCCGGCTACACGCTGACGGAGCGTGAGCCCGACTACGTGGTGCTCGGGGAGACGCGGACGTACAGCTTCGAGCGCATCGCCCAGGCGATCCGTCTCATCGCCCGGGGGGCGAGGTTCATCGCGACCAACCCGGATCCGACCGGCCCCACCCCCGACGGCCCGCTGCCCGCAACGGGCTCGGTGGCGGCGCTGATCAGCCGCGCCACGGGGATCGATCCGTACTTCGTCGGCAAGCCGAATCCGCTGATGATGCGCTCCGCCCTGAACGCGATCGACGCGCATTCGGAGACGGCCGCGATGGTCGGCGACAGGATGGATACCGATGTCGTCTCGGGCCTCGAAGCGGGCATGCACACAGTGCTCGTTCTGACCGGCATCACCTCGAGGGGCGAGGCCGAGCGGTTCCCTTACCGCCCGTCGCGGATCGTCGATTCGATCGCCGACCTGATCGACGAGCTCGGCTGACGGGCGGCGCGGCGTGCAACCCGCACGCCGCGCTCGCCGACCATCGACGATCTCGAGCCGATCAGTCGTCGGACTCGTCCTCGCCGGCCGCCTTCAAGGCCCAGAAGACGTAGTCGGTGCTGTACGGCACGGCGATCGTGGCGCCGGGCGTGCACGCTCCGTCCGGAGCCACGCCGCCGGACGGGTTCAGGCGCTGAACCCACGTCGCCTTGACGAGGCGGTCCCCGTCGTCACCGGCAGTCGTGACAACCGCCTGGAGCAGGAGCGCGGCGATGTTCCCCGTTCCGCCGGACGCCGTCGCCCTCCGAGCAGCCTCGACGGTGCTGCCGTCCTTGAACTCCCAGACGGGGCGGCCGGTGGCGAAGTTCAGGTAGTGGCTGCCGATCGAATTCTGGGTGCTGTTCTGCGCGTAGAGATCGGCGATCGGATCCGAGAACAGCCAGCTGCCGTTCGCCTGGCAGGCGTACCGCTGCACGCCGGTCGCGTGGAGCGTGAGGAAGGCCCGGCTTTCGGGATCGTACGTCCGTGGGTCGAGCGGATCACCCGGCTCGGTCTGCGACGCGATCGGCGGCGCCGCCAGCGCGGGGGCGGCTGTGCCGACCACCCCGGACAGTGCCAGGATGGCGGCACAGCCGGCGATCAGCTGGGTGAGGCGTGTTGTCTTCATCGATGTCCTCCTCGTGCGTGGTGATTGGCCGGAACGACGCTATGGCCGCACCACGTCAGCGTCATCGGTGTGCGCTACCTGTCTTTTCACGCGCGCCTACCTACGTAGCTCGGCGCTCCCGATCATGATTTGATCGTCGAATCTCCCCGAAGTCGCAGCCGAGCCTTTCCGGCGCCGATGCGCTCTTTCGCATCGGCGATGAGCGCACGACGCGAGCGGATTTCGTGCGGCGTGCGTCGGGTGCCGCGCTCGGACTCGTCTTCCTCGGCGGCGCGGGCCTCGACGATCGTTGGCTCGGGGCCGAAGACGCGACCGCCGCGACCTCACTGTCGCCGAACGACATCCTGCACTTCCGCTCCCGCCCGGACTTGCGACCGCCGCGGCTGGCCGTCCTTCGCAAGGGAGACTCGGATCGCAGCCTGTTCCTGTCGCCGTCGTCGGGACCGGGGCAGCGCGGCGCTCTGATCCTCGACGAGCAAGGCGAGGTCGTGTGGTTCCGGCCCACACGCCCGGACACGGTGATGAACTTCCGCACTGCCCTGTACAAGGGCGAGCCCGTGCTCACCTGGTGGCAGGGCAGAGCGGCGCGCGGACTCGGCGTCGGCGTCCACGTGATCGTTGACTCGACGTACCGCGAAGTGGCGCGGCTTCCCGCCGGCGGGGGCCGTCAGTCCGACCTCCACGAGTTCATGCTCACCCCGCGGGGCACGGCGATCGTCACGAGCTACGAGGTCAGGACGATGAATCTGTCGCGGGTGGGTGGCCCTGCGAGCGGCAAGGTGATCGGCGGCATCGTCCAGGAGATCGCGATCCCGAGCGCGCGGGTGCTGTTCGAGTGGCGCAGCCTCGACCACGTTGCGATCGACGAGGCGTACAACGCCTACAACGGCCACGCGTACGACTGCTTCCACATCAATTCGGTCGACGTCGACGCCGACGGCAACTTGCTCGTCTCGGCGCGGAACACGTGGGCCGTGTACAAGCTGGACAGCGAGACCGGCCGCGTCATCTGGCGGTTGGGCGGCAAGCGGAGCGACTTCCAGATGGGGCCTGGAACCCGGTTCGCCTGGCAGCACGACGCGCGGCACCACGAGGAGGGGCGTCTGATCAGCATCTTCGACAACAGCGCCGCCCCGCCGGTCGCTCCGCAGTCCCGCGTGCTGCTGATCGAGCTCGATCGACGAGAGCGGCGCGCCCGCCTCGTGCGCCAGCACAGCCATCCTCGACAGTTGCTCTCGCCTTTCATGGGCAATGCGCAGATGCTGCCGAACGGCAATTTCGTCGTCGGTTGGGGTGGGCTGCCGTACATCACGGAGTTCCGCCGCGACGGCGGCGTCCATTTCGATGCTCGGCTGCCCGGCGCAGGTCAGAACTACCGGGCGTTTCGGCTGCCATGGCAGGGCCGCCCGCACAGGCCGCCGCGACTCGTCGCTCATACCGCCGCCGGGCGGCGACGACTGTACGTCAGCTGGAACGGCGCGACCGAGGTCGCCGCGTGGAGGCTGGAGGCAGGCCCTGCCCGCAACGACCTGCGGCCCGTGCAGACACGACCGAAGCAGAGCTTCGAGACGTCTTTCCCGAGTCCGGGGCGCTCCGGCTTCGCAACGGCGGTCGCGCTGGGTGCGCGCGGTCGGATCCTGGGCCGGTCGAACACGATCCGGCTCTAGGGGCGACTCGCCGACGTGGCATCAGGTTAGGATCCGTCCGTGGCGAAGCCGAGTATCGAGTTGCTCCGCGGCGTCGGGCTCTTCGGAGAGGTCGACGACAGCTTTCTCGAGCGCCTGGCCGACGAGTTTCGGACGCGGGCGTACGCGGCCGGGGACACGCTCGCCGAGGAGGGCGAGTCCGGTCGGACGCTCATCGTCATCGAGTCGGGAACCGTCACCGTGACCGTCCACGGCGAGGAAGTCGGCCGGCTCGGTCCCGGCGACGCTTTCGGCGAGATGGCGCTGATCGACAGGTCGGCGCGCAGTGCGACCGTGACGGCGGATACCGATGTGCGGGGCTATCAGCTGCCCGTCTGGACGTTTCGCCCTCTGGTCGAGAGCAACCCCGAGGTGGCGTGGGGACTGCTCGAAGCGCTGGCTCAGCGGGTCCGCGCCGCCGAGGGCCGCGGCACTCAGCCGGAGTCGTAATCTCGCTCGCCGGTCACGCCGCGTCGTCGTACGCGTCGTGGTAGTTCCACCACTGGTAGGGCGGGCTCTGCGGATAGCCCTGCGGTGAGTCCTCCCACTCCTCCTGACGCCCGAGGGCGGTGATGTCCAGATAGGCCCAGGTGCTTCCCATGGCCTCGTCACCGCGGCTGTCGATGAGGTACGTGCGGAAGATTCGCTCTCCGTCGCGGATGAAGGCGTTGGTCCCGTGCCAATCGGCGACCCCGAAGTCGGCGTCGAAGTCGTCGATGAGCGTGTACCAGGGGATGTTCCAGCCCATCCGCTCCTTGAGTCCCTGGATCTCGGCCTGGGGGGCGCGTGAGACGAAGGCGAGCGTCGTGTCCCGCGCGTTCAAGTGTGCTGGGTGCCCGACCTGGTCGGCGACGAAAGAGCAACCCACGCATGCGCGTTCGGGATACGAGCCGCCCTCCGCGTAGGTGGTGACCTCCGGCCCGTAGAAGAAGCGATAGACGATGAGCTGGCGGCGGCCCTCGAAGAGATCGAGCAGGCCGGCCCGGCCGTCCGGCCCCTCGAAGCGATAGTCCTTCTCCACCGACATCCAGGGCATGCGGCGCCGTTGTGCAGCCAGTGCGTCGCGCGCTCTCGTCAGCTTCTTCTCCTCGACCAGGAGCTGCTCCCGTGCCGCCTCCCACTCCTGCGGCGACACGATCGGCGGAGTCTCCATCACCGACCTCCCTCGCTGGTGCCGTCGGCCGGCTGGAAAAGCTCGATCGGGTTGCCGGAGGGGTCGTCGACGAGGATCTGTCGACCGCCCGGCCCGCTGACGATGTCGTTGCGGAAGCTGAGGCCGGCGCCGCGGAGGCGCTCGACGTCGGCGTCGATGTCGTCGACGACGAAGTGGATCCGGTTCCAGCCTCCTGGCTCAGGCTTGCGACCGTCCGGCATCGGTCGGCCGGCCGAGCTCTCGGGACCGGCCAGCAGAAGCCGCAGGTTGCCCCTGCTCACCTCGGCGAAGGCCGGCGAGGCGTTGTGGCCTGGCTCGAAACCGAAGTGGTCGGTGTAGAAGTGGACCGCCTGGTCGACGTCGTCGACCATGTACCGCACGCTGACCGTTCCATTGGGCATTGCTCGTCACCTCCACCTGCGTCGCATCGCCGCGCTCCAGGCGTGGCTGAGCGCGACCCATCCTTCCGCTTCCTCGCTGGCCGCCCGGCAAAACATCGGGAGGACCGTCCGACAACCGCCGGATGTTTGGGCTAGGGCCGTGGCATGGGACGCGCACGACTCGGTGCTGTGCGGTGCCGGAGGACGAACGCGCGCCGCGTCGGCGCGAGGTTGCGGGACGCATCGGCTGCGTCGATCGTCGCGGCCAGCGTCTTCCGCTTCGCCAGGGCCCGCATGACCGGTCGCGAGAGGCGGAGGTGGACGATCCCGGTGCGGCCGGGAGGCAGCCGGTAGGTCGTTGACTGCGCGAGGCGGCGGAGCGGCGCTGCCGGGGTGATGGTCATGCGGCCGGCGCAGTCGCCCGCGTGAACCGCCGGACAGGTGAAACGCACGGACAGGAGCCCGCGTCTGGTGGAGCGCAGCGCTGACATCGTCGGACCGGGCGCCAGCACGGCGACTGCGTCGCTGCCCCACGCGGTGACGTAGACGTTCTGCCCGTCCGGGCTGAGCGCCACCGACGAGGCCTCGGCGATGCCCGTCGCGAGCTGGCAGCGCTCCGTCACCTCCTCGTCGTAGTAACCGGGGTAGGTCAGGCAACCGCCGACCGACAGCGTGCCTGTCGTCCGGTCGCGGTCGAGGACGGTCAGGCCGCTCTCCACGGACACGTACAGCCGATCGCCGGCCCGGTTCACCGCGATGCCCGTCGGGCTCGTCAGCGGGCCGCCGTGGCCGCAGCCGTCGCGTTCGTCCTCGTCGAACACTTCGCTCATGCAACCGATCCAGCGCAGGTTGCCCGTGGAAGGGTCGCGCGCGAAGACGGCAATCGAGTTCGAGTCGTACGACGCGGCGAAGAGCGTCCTGTTGTCCGGCGACAGCGTCAGCGCGATCGGGCCTCCGAGACCTTTGCCCGGCGTGCACGATCCTCGTCTCGGCGCGTCCTGCAGGATGCAGCCTCGCTGCCCGAGCAGCCCTGTCCCGACGTCGCGGACGAACGTGAGCACCGCCCCGCTCTCGGCGGCGCCGACGTAGACGTGCCGCCCGTCGCCCGAGACCACGACGGCTGCTGCTCCTCGGAGCGCGTTCCCCGTCGTGCATAGCCGATCGTGACCATCGTCGCTGATGCAGCCGAGCTGCTTCAGCAGGCCCGTGGTCACATCGCGCTCGAACATGACGACCGCGTTCGAGTCGTAAGCCGCGACGTAGACGTTCTCACCGTCCGGGCTCACGGCGATCGCCGAGGCGCCGCTCAGGGCGCGTGCGCTCGTGCATGTCCTGACAGGGCGCACGCAGCCGACCTGCCGCAGCGCGCCAGTCGTCTGATTCCGTTCGAAGATCGCAACGCCGCCCGCCTCGAAGGACGCCGCGTACACGAACCTTCCGTCCGGGCTGACCTCGACGGCCGTGGCTCCGCTCAGGGCGTTGCCGTCGGCGCAGTCTCCTTTGGTTCCGTCGACGCCGCTGGTCGCGTTCGCGGAGACGCAATTCCGCTGCGTGATTCGCCCGGTCGCCTGGTCGCGGACGAAGGCCGCCACGGCGCTGCTCCCGGATCCGGCCACGTAGACGCTCTTGCCGTCGCGCGAGAGCGCAACGGAGGAGGGGTCGATCAAACCCCTGCCGCGGCCGCAGCCCTTCACAGCCTCGGCCTCCTCTTCGGGCTGGGCGATGCACCCCTGGCCGCCGGCGAGCTGGGCCAGCCCGAGCAGGCGGTTCGCCGCTGCAGGTCCGGCGAGGACGAGCACAACGACCCCTAGAAGCGTGATACCGATCCGCTTCACCTCACCAGCATCCCGCCCGCCGTGGCGAAATTCAAGCCGCGACCGTTGAACGGCTCCGGTAGGCGAACCTAAGGCACTCGGCAGACGATCTTGCCCTGGTACGGCGCGGTGCTGGGCGACGCATCCGTCTGCGTCACCACGCACGTTCCGTACTTCGTCTCGATCGTCTCGCCCACCAGGGGAAGTCGCGGCAGCTCGACGTCCTCGAAGTCTTCCCAGGTCGGCGCTTCGATCCTGATCATGAACCGTTTGATGGGCCACATGATGCAGGACGACGTAGCCCACCGGGTTGGAGCGCTTCCCGGAATGATCGACCGCTTGCGAACGCGAGGTTCGAGCGATCTCGACGAAGCTCGGTCGCGACTCTCGTGCTTGTGCGGCGGCGCTTCCGCTGCGCCGTCGCGCCTAGGAACCGCAACGCAGGGCGTCGCGGTCGATCGCGCGCTTCAGGATCTTGCCCGTCGGCCCCTTCGGGAGTACGTCGACGAACACGATCCGGCGCGGGTACATGTACGCGGCCACCCGCTCCTTCGTCCATGCTTGGAGCTCGTCGGCGGAGGTGGTCGCGCCGGGGCGCCTGACCACGACCGCCGCCACCTCTTCGCCCAGTCGCTCGTCCGCAATTCCGACGACCGCCGTCTCGAGGACGTCGGGGTGGGCGTAGAGAGCCTCCTCGACCTCGCGCGGGTAGACGTTGTAGCCGCCGCGGACGATCAGGTCCTTCTTTCTGTCGACGAGAAACAGGTAGCGGTCGTCATCGAGGTAGCCGACGTCGCCGGTCGAGAGCCAGCCGTCGTGGTCGATCGCCTCACGGGTCGCCTCCTCGTCCTGCCAGTAGCCGGCGATGACCGACGGGCCCCGGAGCTGGACCTCGCCGACGCCGTCGACGGCGTCGTGGATGCGGATCTCGGTGCCGCCGAGCGGCTTGCCGACCGAGCCGGGCTTCCGACGCTCTCCGACCCTGTACGTCGTCGCGATCCCGCTGAGCTCGGTCAGCCCGTAGCCCTCGAGCACCTCGCCGCCGAACGTACGCTCGAAGTCGTTCGCGACCTCGATGGGGACGGCGGCGCCGCCGACGTGGGCGATCCGGATCGGCGGCAGCTCGCTCGCGCCCCGCGCCGCCTGGCAGAGCGCGATGCACATCGTCGGCACGCCGAGCAAGATCGTCGTCCGCGTCGCCGTCATGGTCGCCAGCGTCCGTTCCGCCTCGAAGCGCGGCACGACGGCGACGGCGGCGCCTGCGAGGAAGGTCGACACCAGCCCGGTGGACTGTCCGAGCACGTGCGTGAACGGCGCGGCTCCGAGCACGACGTCGCCCGGGCCGAGGAGCAGCGCCTCCGCCGCGTTGCGGGCTGCAGCGCGGATGCCGCCGTGGGTGAGGACGGCCCCCTTCGGCCGCCCGGACGTGCCCGAGGTGAAGAGGATCACGGCCGGCTCGTCGTCCCCGCGCTCGACGATCCCGGCGTTCGCCCCGCCGCCGACGGGCAGCTCGTCGTTGACGATCACGTGCGCCGTCGCGGCGCGCACGCGCTCCTCGACCTCCGGCGGGGCGAGTAGGACGTTCAGTGGCACGACGACCGCGCCGGCGCGCAGGGCGCCGAAGAACGCGGCCACGTACGCGGGGGAGTTCGGGAGGCTCAGCGCCACGCGGTCGCCCGCCCCGACGCCGCGGGCGGCGAGCGCGGCAGCCGCCTCGGTGATGCGACGGTCGAGCTCCACATAGCTGACCGTCTCTCCCTCGAAGTACAGCGCCGGCCGGTCCGGCGCTTGCGCGGCGGTGTCCGCAACGATGTTGGCCAGGTTCATCGTGCGCGACGATCGCACGTCCGGCAGGTGCGCGAGCGCGCGAGCGCTGCCCGATGGCCTTCCACACGCCGACTCTATCAGGTAGCCTGATTCGCCCCGGAATGCGAGGAGGAAAAGCAATGGGTGTGCTCGACGGGAAGGCCGCGATCGTCACGGGCTCGGCCCGCGGGATCGGTCGGGCCACGGCCGAGTTACTCGCCGAGCACGGCGCGCGCGTGCTGGTCAACGACCTCGACGCCGAGCTGGCCGAACAGGCGGCGGCGGAGATCGAGGGTGAGACGACGGTCTTCGGCGGCGACCTGACGCGGGACGGCGTGCCGGAAGAGCTCGTCCGGCGAGCCGTGGACGCGTTCGGTCAGCTCGACATCGTCGTCAACAACGCCGGCTACACCTGGGACGGGATGGCGCACAAGATGAGCGACGAGCAATTTCGGGCGATGCTCGAGATCCACACCGTCGTTCCGTTCAGGGTCCTGCGCGCCGCCGCGCCCTACCTGCGCGACGCGGGCAAGGCCGACCGCGAGGCCGGACGCGAGATCTTTCGCAAGGTCGTCAACGTCGCCTCGATCTCGGGCACGCAGGGGAACCTCGGGCAGGCGAACTACTCGGCTGCAAAGGCCGGTCTGGTCGGCCTCACGAAGACGCTCGCGCGCGAGTGGGGCGCGTTCAGGGTCAATGTCAACGCCGTTGCGTTCGGGTTCGTCGAGACGCGCCTGACGGCGGCGTCCGACGACGATGGCGGCGGCGAGACGTTCGTCAAGAACGGGCAGGAAATCCGGCTCGGCATCCCGGAGAAGATGCGCCAGCTCGCACCGACGATCATCCCGCTCGGCCGACCGGCGACCGCGGTGGACGCCGCCGGGCCGATCTTCTTCCTGTGCTCCCCGTGGTCGAACTTCGTGCACGGCCAGGTGCTCACTGCGAGCGGCGGCCAGACGACCGGGATGACGACATGAGCTTCGACGTCGATGCGATTGGCCGCGTCGGCGACGAGCGACGCCACGAGGTGTCGGCGTCCACGCTCGAGGCGTACGCCGAGGCGACCAACGACGTTCCCGGCGGCCCGGTGTTCGCGATCGTCCCGGTTTGGGACGCGATCGCGCCCGCGTCGCGGGCCGTCGCCTCCGACGAGGCGCGCAAGCGGGTCGTGCACTACGAGCAGGACATGCTGCTCCACCGGCCGATCGAGGCAGGGATGACGCTGGTCTCGCGGGCGACGCCCGTCGCGCTGCTCGGCCGTCCGAACGGGACGTCGCTCGTGATCAAGACGGAGACGCGGACGTCCGACGGCGTGCTCGTCAACGAGCAGTACGTGACGGAGTTCTTCCGCGGCGTCGAGACCGAGCGGAGCGTCGGTGAGCGTGCGCCGGACCACCGCCTCGAGAACGGCGGGACCCCGATCGCAGAGATCGCGTATCCCGTCGCCGACGACCAGACGGTGCGGTATGCGGCCGCGTCGGGCGACGACTTCGCGATTCACCTCGATGACGAGTTCGCACGCAAGGTGGGGCTGCCCGGTCGGATCGTCCACGGTCTCTGCACGATGGCCTTCGCCGGCCGCGCCGTCCTCGAGGCCGCCGGCGTCGACGATCCGCGGGCGGTGAGACGCCTCGCTGTGCGCTTCTCCGCACCGCTCCATCCCGGCGACACGGTGACGACGCGCATCTGGCGCGTCGACGGCGGGTTCGGCTTCGACGCGCTCGACGGAGACGGCAAGGCCGTGATCAAGGACGGGCGCGCGGAGCTGCGGTGACCATCGACCTCGCCGCGATCCGCGCGATCGACTTCCACACGCACGCCGAGGTCGGCCGGACGGGCGAGGACGGCCTCCGTCCCGAGTGGCGGGCGGCAGCGAAGAAGTACTTCGGCGAAGGCGGCACGCCGACGGTCGAGGACGTCGCGGCGTACTACCGGGCGCGCAACATCGCCGCGGTCGTCTTCACCGTCGACGCCGAGACCGTCACGGGTCGCGCCGCGGTGCGGAACGAGGAGATCGCCGAGGTCGCCGCTGCAAACGCCGACGTCCTGATCCCGTTCGCGTCCGTCGACCCGCATCGGCCGAACGCGGTGGACGAGGTGCGCCGCCTCGTCCGCGACCACCGCGTCCGCGGCTTCAAGTTCCACCCGAACATCCAGGCGTTCTTTCCGAATGACCGCGCGTTCTACCCGCTGTACGAGGCGATCCAGGAGGCCGAAGTCCCTGCGCTCTTCCACACCGGCCACTCGGGGATCGGCTCCGGCATGCCGGGCGGCGGGGGCATCCGCCTCAAGTACTCGAACCCGATGTGCGTGGACGACGTCGCCGTCGACTTTCCCGACCTGAAGATCGTGCTCGCCCACCCGTCCTTCCCCTGGCAGGACGAGGCCATCTCCGTCGCGCTCCACAAGCAACAGGTCTACATCGACCTGTCCGGGTGGTCGCCGAAATACTTCCCGCCGCAGCTCGTCCGCTACGCGAACACGCAGCTGCGGGACCGCGTGCTGTTCGGCTCCGACTACCCGATGATCACTCCCGACCGCTGGCTGGCCGACTTCGAGCAGGCCGACTTCAAGGACGACGTCCGGCCGCTGATCCTGAAGGACAACGCGGCCCGTCTCCTCGGACTGTCGTGACCGAGCACTCACGAGCGAGGACGGGGGTCTGAGATGGCCGAGCTCATGCGGCTCTCAGAGGCGGTCCGCGGGCTCGTCGAAGACGGACAGACGGTCGCGCTCGAAGGCTTCACCCACCTGATCCCGCACGCAGCCGGCCACGAGCTGATCCGGCAGGGACGGCGTGACCTCACCCTGGTACGGATGACGCCCGATGTTGTCTACGACCAGCTGATCGGCACGGGCTGCGCGCAGAAGCTCGTCTTCTCGTGGGGCGGCAATCCCGGCGTCGGTTCGCTGCATCGACTGCGTGACGCCGTCGAGCGCGGCTGGCCGGTTCCGCTCGCGCTCGAGGAGCATTCGCATGCGGGGATGGCGACGGCGTACGCGGCCGGTGCAGCCGGACTCCCGTTCGGCGTCATCCGCGGCTATCTCGGGACCGACCTTGCGCCGCGGACGCCCGTAGCGGCGATCACCTGCCCGTTCACCGGCGAGGAGCTGGTGGCCGTGCCGTCGCGCCGCCCGGACGTGGGGATCGTTCACGCGCAGCAGGCTGACCGCCGCGGGAATGTCCAGCTCTGGGGGATCACGGGCGTGCAGAAGGAGGTCGTCCTCGCGTCGGAGCGCGCGATCGTCACCGTCGAGGAGGTCGTGGACGATCTCACGCTCCGGCCGGGCGGAGTGGTGATCCCCGGCTGGGTCGTCGATGCCGTCTGCCTCGCGCCCGGTGGGGCGCACCCGTCCTACGCGCACGGGTACTACGACCGCGACAACGCGTTCTACCGCAGCTGGGAGGCCGTCTCGCGCGACCGCGACACGTTCCGCGCCTGGATCGACCGACACGTCCTCGGCACCGCGGACGTCGTGGAGTACACGGAGAGCGTGCGGGCCGCGAGGTTCGCGGCCGCGTGAGCGCGGCGAGCCTCGCGTGCGTCGGCCTTGCCGCCCTTCGCACCCTGCGCACGAAAGGAGCGGCATGACGGACGTGACGGCGCGCGGGGCCGGCTCGTCGCCCGGCGCCGAACCGTATGCGACGATGGCCGGCGTGGCGCACACCGCTTCCGCCGACGAGCTCCACGACGAGGCCGGCGAAGAGCCGCGCGTCAGCTACGTCGTCGCCCGGCTCGAGCGGGCGCTCCGCCAGGCGATCAACGAGCGCGTGCGGGAGCACGGCCTGACGACGCTGCAATACACGACGCTGAGCGTGCTCGGCCGCCGCCGCGGCGGTCTCTCGAACGCGCAGCTCGCACGCCGCTCGTACATGACGCCGCAGTCGATGAGCGAAGTGATCGAGGCGCTCGAGCGGGCGGGGCTGATCGAGCGAGCGCCGCATCCGAACCACCGGCGCGTCCTCCCCGCGACGCTGACGGCGAAGGGTCGTCGCGTGCTGACGGTCTGTGAAGACGCCGTCGCTGCGATGGAGGAGGAGATGACGCGCGAGCTCGGGCCCGCGGAGCGCACGGCGCTACTCGAGGCGCTCAAGAGCTGCGTGCGCTCGCTCCACGCCGGCTTCCCGAACGACTGACCGACCTCGCCGGAAAGAAGCGGACGGCCTCCCCCCTTCCGCCTGACGTCGACTCAGCAGCCGAGCAACATAAACCTGTATCAGGCTCCCTTCCATTGAGCTCGTGGACCCTCTAGAGTGGCGCCGACGGAAACCGGACGTTTGCCCGAAGGTCGGCGGACGTCCCCGAGAGCAAGGAGCACGGGATGAGCAAAAGGCTCTACATAGCGCTGACCGTCCTCGCCTGTGTGGCGCTGCTGCCGCTGCTGACGGGCTTCGCCAAGGGCAAGCAGGCGTTCAGCGGCACCGTCTACCTTGGCATGGACACGCCGCTGACCGGCCCTCAGGCGGTCGTGGGCCAGGGCGACCGCGAGACCGTGACCGCGCTCGTGAACTACTGGAACTCGCGCGGCGGGATCAAGGGACGCAGAGTCGTCGTCGACGTCCTCGACAACGCGTCGAACCCGTCGCAGGGCGTGCAGAACGTCCAGCGCTTCATCGGCGACTCGAAGTACGTCGGCATCCTCGGCTCCGGCAACGCGGCCGCTGCGGTCGCAACCGCACCGCTCGCGACGCAGGGTCAGATCCCGTTCATCGCGCTCTCGCCGCCGTCGACGCTCGTCCAGCCGGCGCGGCCCTTCGTCTACGTGGCACTGCCCACGTCGCGCCTGTACGCCTACAACATGGCGCAGTACCTCCGGCGGCAGGGTATCCGCCGGATCGCGCTGATGGGCGACAACGGCGGCTTCGGACGCGACGGCGTCGGTCAGGTCCAAGCACTCGCGCGCGCCTACGGCTTCACCATCACCGAGAGCGTCATCTTCGCGCCCACCACGACGAGCTTCACCGCGGAGCTGACACGGATCAAGAACTCCGACGCCCAGGCGCTCTGGCTCTGGACCGTCACCCCGGCCGCGGCCACGATCGTGAAGGAGTTCCGCCAACTCCAGCTCTCGCAGCGCCTCGTCCTGACGGGCGGGAACCTCGCGCCACAGTTCCTGCAAGGCACGTGCCCGGACGTCAACGGCGCGCTGGTCAACGGCTACCTCGGAAACGTCTGGAGGTCGCTGCCGACGAGCAACCCCAACCGCGTGCACGGACAGCTGGTCGAGCGACTCGTGAAGCACCCGATCTCGGTCTTCAACGTCGACGCCTCCACGGCGCTCTATGCGTTCAAGGCCGCCATGGAGCGCGGCGGCTTCTCGCGCAGCGCCATCAACACCGCGCTGGAGACGAAGATCCGGGGGCTACCGACGCCAGGCGGGAGGCTCTACTTCTCGCGCACGAACCACAGCGGGATCCAGATGCCGAGCATGTGGGCCGGCCGGATCGCTTCGTGCAAGCCGACGCCCCTGTTCGGGACGGCGTTCACGAAGAAGTAGGCGAGTCGGCGACGGAAGCACTGCAGATGGAGGAGGCGGCGTCCTCGTACGCCTGCGAGGTCGACGGCGTCGAGAAGTCCTTCGGCGCCGTCGCCGCCGTCGCCGACGTCAGCCTCCGCATCGAGCGCGGCTCGCTCACGTGCCTGATCGGCCCCAACGGAGCCGGGAAGTCGACGCTGCTCGGTTGCATCTCGGGATTCGTCCGCGTCGACACGGGCCGCATCCTGGTCGACGGCGCCGACGTGACCCGCTGGACGGCGCACCGGCGCGCGAACGCAGGACTGGCAGCAGTCTTCCAGACGACCCGCGCGGTCGGAACGCTCGACACGCTCGCCAACGCGATGATCGGCTGTCACCGCTGGACCCGCGCGGGCGTTCTCGAGGGGATGCTGCGGCCGCCGTGGCAATGGCGCGAGGAACGGCGCGCGCAGGCGGCCGCGTACGAGGCGCTCGAGCTCGTCGGTCTCGCCGACCGCGCCCGCGTGCCGGCCGCCGCGCTGCCGCTCGGCCAGCTGCGGCTGCTCGCGGTCGCGCGCGCCCTGGCCCAGCGGCCGAGCGTCCTCCTGCTCGACGAGCCGGCCGCCGGCCTGCGCGCCGCCGAAAAGGCACAGCTCGTCGCGGCGTTCAACGACCTGAAGCGCACGGATCTGACCCAGGTGCTGGTCGAGCACGACATGCAGTTCGTCGGCTCGCTCGCCGACCGCGTGATCGTGCTCGACAGGGGGCGCGTGATCGCCGACGGGACGCCCGCTCAGGTCCGCGAGGACGCACGCGTCGTGGACGCGTACCTGGGGTCCGCGACGCTGTGACGGCGCTGCTCGAGGTCGAGGAGCTCGTCGTCCGCTACGGCGAGGCGGTCGCGGTCGACACCGTCTCGCTGCACGTCGACCGCGGCGAGCGGGTTGCCCTGATCGGCCCGAACGGCGCCGGCAAGAGCTCGCTCCTGAACGCCGCGTGCGGGGTCGTCCGTCCGTCGTCCGGACGCGTCCGCGTCGACGGCGCCGACATGACCGGGGCTGCGCCGGGCGCGCTCGTCCGGCGCGGCGTCAGCCAGGTCCCGGAGGGCCGGCACGTGTTCGCGTCGCTCCCGGTCGAGGCGAACCTCCAGCTCGGTGCCTACGGCCGATTCTTCAGCCTCGAGATCATCTCCTCGACGCTCCGCTACCTCCGCCGGAAGGACGAGGTCCGGGAGCGGCTCGAACGGGTCTACACACTCCTGCCGAAGCTGCGCGAGCTGCGCGAGCGTCCCGCCGGACGCACGTCCGGCGGCGAGCAGCAGATGGTCGCGATCGGGCGAGCGCTGATGGCCGAGCCCCGCGTCCTCGCGATCGACGAGCTCTCGCTCGGCCTCGCCCCGATCGTCGTCCAGCAACTGACGGAGTTCCTCGTCCGCCTGAACGAGGAGGAGGGCGTCGCCATCCTGCTCGTGGACCAGAACGCGGTGCTGGCGTTCTCGCTCTGCGAGCGCTCCTACGTGCTCGAGACGGGCAGGATCGCCGTCGAGGGGTCGAGCTCGGAGCTCCGCGATCGGCCCGAGGTGCGCAGCGCCTATCTCGGCGGCGGGAGCGGCCCAACGTGACGACGTTCCTCCAGCTCGTCGTCGTCGGGATCTCGACAGGTTCCGTCTTCGGGATCATCGGGATCGCCCTCGTCCTCGTCTACCGGACGACCGGGATCGTCAACTTCGCCCAGGGCGTGTTCGCGGTCCTCGGCGGTGTGTTCACGTTCGAGCTCGCCCAGCACATGCCCCTGCTCCCGGCGATCGTCGCCGCCGTCCTACTCTCGGCGGTGCTCGCCACGGTCACGGCGGTCGTCGCCGTCGGGATCCGAGGACGGACGACGCACCTCGCGAGCCTCGTGATCACCGTCGGCATCGCTCTCACCGCAGAGGCCGTCCTGCTCGCGACCTTCGGCGAGGTCCCGCGCTCGTACGCAGGCATCTCCGAGCACGCCTGGGACATCGGCGGCGTCCTCGTGCAGCCGCAATACGTGCTGATCGCGGCCGTCGCGCTCATCGCGGCGGTCGCTCTCACCTTCTTCCTCCGGCGAACGATCGTCGGGCAGGCACTCGTGGCGTCGGCCGACTCGCCACGCGCCGCAGAGCTCGTCGGCCTCAACATCCGCTCGATCGCCGTGATCGCCTTCGCCGTCGCCGGCGCGCTCTGCGCTCTCGGCGGCGCGCTGCTCGCTCCCACCGTCCCGGTCGTCTACAACGCCGACCTCGCCCTGACGATCAACGGCTTCGCCGCCGCCGTCTTCGGAGGCTTCGCCTCGATCCGGCTCGCGCTGCTGGGCGGCTACGCGCTCGGGATCGTCGAGCAGCTCGTCGTCGGGTACGTCGACCCGCAGTACAACCTCACGATCGCGCTCGTCGTCATGCTCGTGCTGATCGGCTGGCGCTCCCGGAAGGAGCTCGCGGTTTGAGCACCGACACGGTCGCCGGGACACAGCGTGTCCGCCTGTGGAAGGGGTGGCTCCGTCTCGCGGCGATCGTGGCGGCCGGCGCGTTCGCCTGCTGGCTGCCGTTCCAGCTGTCGCGGCTCGACCTCGCCCTCTACGACCGCATGGGCCTCTACACGCTCGTCACCGTCGGGCTCACCCTGCTGATGGGGTTCGCCGGACAGGTCTCGCTCGGACAAGGCGGCTTCTTCCTGATCGGCGCCTACACGTCGGGCCTGCTCACCGTCGGCCTCGACCCCGACACGCGTCTCGTCGACCTCGAGGCGGGGATCACGCCGCTCGCCGCGCTCGCCGCCGCCCCCGTCGTGACTGCGGCCGTCGCCGCGCTCATCGGTGTACCGCTCCTGCGCCTCCGCGGGCACTACCTCGCGTTCGCGACGCTCGCTTTCCACCTGATCATGCTGTCGCTGCTCTACGCGCAGGACCGGTTCACGGGCGGCCAGTACGGCGTCACGGTCGCGAAGCCGCTCGAGGTCTTCGGCCACTCGATCAGCGGCGCCACCCACGCCGCCGTCGTCTGGGCCATTGTTGCGATCGCGCTCCTGCTGTCGGCGAACCTCGTCCACTCGCGCGCCGGCCGCGCCCTGCAAGCGATCGCCGAGAGTGAGCCCGCGGCCGCGGCCGCGGGAGTGAACGTCGCGACCTACAAGCTGCGGCTCTTCGTCCTCGCAGCTGCGCTCGCCGGCCTCGCCGGCGGCCTCTTCGCGTTCTTCGCGCAGTTCGTCGGACCCGAGGACTTCTCCATCATCCTCAGCCTCCAGTTCGTGGTGATGGTCGCGGTCGGCGGGCTCGGCAACGTGTACGGCGCCGTCGTCGGCACCGTCGCAATCCTCTGGCTGGAGCATCGCGTGCGCGAGCTCGGAACGCACGAGAGCCTGCTCGGCTGGGACCTGCCGCCGCAGGCGCCGAGCGTCCTCTCGCTCGGCGTCCTGGGCGTGATCCTGATCGTCGTCATGCTCTTCTTCCCGAACGGGCTGCTCCCCGCTGTGCTCGGCGGCGTCCGGCGCGCGCGCCACCGCCGCCGCCGTCGGGCGCACGCGCGTGTTTCGTCCACGGCCAGGTGATCACCGCGAGCGGCGGCCAGACGACGGCATGACGTCGTAACACCGACGTGCTCGGTGCCGATGAGACCGTGGTATTGGCCCAGGTCTGTGCGAGGATGGAACCACCGTGACGGAGGTCGTCGACCACACCGAAAGTGACGTTCGGGGCGCAGCTGAACCGCGAATCAGCTACGTCATCGCCCGTCTCGAGCGCGCGGTTCGGGCGGGGATAAACGAGCGCGTGCGGCCATACGGGCTGACGACGCTCCAGTACACGACCTTGAGCCTGCTCGGAGCTCGCGGGCAGCCACTCTCGAATGCGCAGCTTGCGCGACGCGCATACATGACACCGCAGTCAATGCTCGCCGTCATCGACGCACTCGAACAGAAGGGGCTCATCCGCCGCGATCCTCACCCCAATCATCGCCGGGTTTATCCCGCGACGCTGACCGCGAAGGGCCGCCGCGTCCGCGGGGCATGCGACGCGGCGGTGACGAGCATGGAAGAGGACATGCTCGCCGAGCTCGACCCGGGCGAACGAGCGGCTCTCCTCGCATCGCTCAAGGCGTGCGTGCGCTCGCTGCACGCCGGATTTCCCGACTAGACAGCAGCGTGAGAGCCGCCCGGATGGAGCGACTCTCGAACGGCACATCGAAGCAGGCGGCGGGAGCGTTGCTTCGTTGCGCCCGGTCAGCTTGACTGTCAGGTCGCCTTACACTAGCCTGCCGACCACATAGTCCTGCGCACCGGCCGCATGCGCTCGCGCAGGTCAACGGTGGAAAGGGGGAGGGAGCGATGGAGCATCTCCTGTCTCGGCGAAGCCGCCGAATCGCGGCGACTCTCGCTGGTACCGCTCTGCTCGCGCTGGTCACAAGCAGTGGTGCGGCGTCCGCAGACAATCCCGCTGGCGGCATCGGCGAGATCAGCGTGCTGTCGAATCGCGCGGATCTGGTCTCAGGCGGCGATGCACTCGTCTCGGTCGATCTGAGCGCGAATCCGAATGCAGTGCGCGTCGAGCTCAACGGCTCCAACATCACCAACTCCTTCGCGGTTCGGCCAAACGGTCGCTTCGAAGGGCTGGTGACGAGCCTCAAGGAGGGAACGAACGTTCTCCGGGTACGACCGGGCAACGGCGTCGGTCGATCGCTCGAGATCCAGAACCATCCAATCGGTGGACCGGTCTTCTCGGGACCACAGGTGCAGCCGTGGCTCTGTCGCACCCACCTCCAGAATCCGCCCCTCGGCGCTTCGACAGACGCGAAGTGCAACGCGCCGACGGTCGTCGAGCTCTTCTACCGGAACACCGCGAACCAGTTCGTCGCCTACAACCCGGCGAGCCCGCCGGCGCCGGGAGACGTCCAGGGAACGACGACCGATCAGGGCAAGACCGTTCCGTTCATCGTCGAACGCGTGACTGGCACGGCCGACCGGGGCATCTACCAGTTCGCACTCCTGGTCGACCCGACGAAGCCGGTGTCCCCGTGGGCCGAACAGCCGTGGAACCACAAATATGTCAACACGTTTGGTGGCGCATGCAGCGTCAACTACCAGCAGCCGACAGTGGGCAACGTGCTGAGCGGCGCGAATGCGGCGCTTCTCGGACGCGGATTCGCAGTCGGAACCTCCAGCCTCAACACCTACGGAAACCAGTGCAACGACATCGTCTCCGCTGAGGCGCTGATGATGACCAAAGAGATCCTCACGGAGCGCCACGGTCAGATCCGCTACACGATCGGCAACGGAGGCTCGGCAGGAACGATGCAGCAACACCTCATCAGCGAGGCGTATCCCGGCCTGCTCGACGGCATCACCACCAGCCTCCTCTACGAGGACCACTGGTACCAGGTCGTCAGCTCATTCGACTGCATCCTGCTCTGGCGCTACTTCGGGCTGCAGAACGCTCTACTCGGCCTGCCGAACAACCCGAACCCGCTGTTCCTGACGGCGGCAGAGCGTCAGAAGGTGTGGGGCTCGAACCCCGCGGGCCCGGACAACATGTGCGGGACGAAGATCAACTTCACCGTGGTCGAACTCATCGCCGACTCGCCGTTCGGCTGCTCCGGACCGGCAGAGCCGCCGCTGTGGCGCTGGAACGCGACCACCAACCCGACGGGGACACGCTGCACGATCCAGGACTATCAGAGGAACCTGTTCGGGGTCGGTCCCGACGGCAAGGCGCCGAGCCCGCTCGACAACGTCGGCGTGCAATACGGGCTCAACGCACTTCGAGCCGGGACGCTGACGACGGAGCAGTTCGCCGACGTGAACGCCCGTATCGGTGGACTCAACATCGACGGCATCTGGCAGTCTCAGCGCACTGAGGGAAACGTCGGCGCGCTCGAGAAGGTCTATCGCAGCGGCCGGATCGTCAGCGGACGAGGGACCGCGAGCGTCGCCGAGATCGAGGTCCGCTCGAACATCACCGACACGGGCTTCCACCCCCCGTTCCACTCGTTCACGTACCGCGCTCGGCTCGACCGCACAAACGGCAACCACGACACGCATGTGCTCTGGGTGCCGAACGGTGGTCAGACACCCGATCAGATCCTCACGGTGGACGACTGGCTCGCAGGCGTCGAGGCGGACACGAGTGCTGATCCACTGTCCGTCAAGTTCGCTCGGCACAAGCCGGCCGAGGCCGTCGACGCGTGCTTCCGCGCCGGAGGCGTCGTTCAGGACGTGATGTGCACCGACCCGGCGACGGGTGTTCCCGGGTGGCAGTACTACGGAAACCCGAGACTGGTGGCAGGCTGGCCGTTCACCCTCGACCACTTCAAGTGCCAGCTCAAGCCCCTCGCTCGGGCCGACTACATCCCGCTTGCCTTCAGCGACGCCCAGTGGGCCCAGCTGAGCCAGGCATTCCCGACGGGTGTCTGCGACTACAGCAAGCCGCCGGTCGGACAGCAGCCGTCCGTTCCGTGGCTCACGTTCGCCGATGGCCCGGGTGGACGCGCGCTTGGCGATCCACCCACGTCGGTGGCGCCGCCGGGCACGGCGCCTGGTCAAGGGAGTTAGGCACCCACTCGTTCACCTTCCGCACGCGAGGCGCACCCGCGCCTCGCGTGCGGTGTCGACCGTGCAGCTGCCGGCGCGACGTTTTGTGCTCATCGGCGAGCTCGGGAAGACACCGTGCGAGCCGGCGGATGGCGTCTCGGTTCAAGCGACCCACGGACTACGTGTTCTGCACCGCGACGGGACCGCGGTCGGGATCGAGGGACTCGCCGAACTCGACCGGGGCCGCAACGGCCCTCCTGCTCGCCGCGCCGGCTTAGCGTCGCAGGCAGGTCAGCTCGAAGCTCTCAACCCTCGCCGTATCGGTCGAGATGTCGAGGACGAACACACTGCGCGCCCTGAAGCGGTCGCCGGAGGCGTTCGTCACGATGTCCGTCTGTCTGAACATGATGATCTGGCCGTTATCGACGAACGTGTCCGTCCCACGGCCGACGAACCCATCACTAGTCGTGATCGTCCTTTCACCGTGAAGGAACACTCGGGAACCGTGCTCGTGGACGTACGCGGTTGAGGCAATCGTGACCGTCATGATGGTGTCGGTACACGGGTTCACGTCAGGGAACACGTCTACGGACTTGACCTCTGTCGGTGGGTCCGCAGACGCCGGAGCCGCGAACGCGAGCGCAACAACGCTGAGCAGTGCGACAACAAGCCTCATCTCGATCTCCTTGCCGCAAGACGATGTGACGCCGATCCTGTCACGTCGTATCAAGAGGTACAAGGGGTCCGTGCCTCGGCCGTGCTCCTGAACGAGCATCAGTGGCGGCAGCGCGAGGGACTCGATCCGTAGGATTTCGCCGTGCCGTTCACGCTCAGGAACCTCAAGGAGGATCTGGAGGACGTCGGGTCCAGGTTCGACGGC
>Ga0190270_10000134_pt1 | contig 32591 bp, 35 predicted proteins | sample Popmic320T_FD_133748 | JGI IMG/M metagenome (GOLD analysis project Ga0190270, IMG submission 133748) | Populus adjacent soil microbial communities from riparian zone of Weber River, Utah, USA - 320 T | ecosystem: Environmental > Terrestrial > Soil > Riparian zone | place: USA: Utah | collected...
CGCTTGGTGCTTCGCGAGCCCCGACGACCGGGCGTGGTGGGGCGGCTCCTGGGCGGAGCGGGTCGAGTCGTCGACGTACGCGCTCGAGGCGGTACGGCTCGGCCTGTCGACGTCGGAGCGCAATGCCGCGATCGGACGGGCCTGGCGCGCGTGGACGGCCGACCCGGACGGCTGGTTCGCCATCACGCACGGCGAGATCGTCGCTCGCGTCGACTAGTCGCCGACCCGGGCGTCCTCAGTGTTTGGCGCCCTCGAGCGTCTCGACCGTGATCTTGCCCTTCGGGTCGGTCACTGAGCAGACCACTTCGCGGTCGTCCTGGGCGTTCCACGACTGTTCGGTCGGATAGAGGTATTGCACCTCGAGCCTCGACTTCTGATACGGCATGCCGACGAAGTCGCCGAACCGGCTCGTGCAGCCGCGCTGCGCCTCTCGGATCACGGCCTGCTGACCCGGGAAGTCGTCGGACTCGATGTTGAACATGCTGAACACCTCGGCGTCGTGCGGCTGCTCGCACGGCACGCCGTTGACGTCGAAGACCTCGTCGTTGGGCTTGGGCAGGTCGAAGCAGTCACCCTCTTGGAGATCGAAGGCCGAGACGTTTCCGCCGTTCGTGATCTCGCCGGAGCTGTCGCGTTCGGCGTCGTCCGGCAGGCCGGCGATGACGGCTGCCACGATGCCGCCGAGGACGAGTACGCCGACCACCACGAGCGCGATGACCAAAACCGGGTTGGTCTTGCGGGGCGGCGGGGGCGGGCCGTACGGGGGAGGGGACTGCGGGTACTGGCCGGGCGGAGGCGGCGGAGGAGGCTGCTGCGACATTCCCAAACCTTTCGACCACGACCAATTGCCGCGGAAATCTAACACGCGCTCCCGACCCAGCCGACGACGGCGCTGCTCGGTAACCTCGTAGGTCGTGGCCGACTCTCCGACCTACGCCAACGCCGAGGCACCGCACCCGCAGCTGCCCGTGGTGCGGCGGATCCGGCTGCGGTATGCCAAGCGCGGCCGGCTGCGGTTCACGTCGCATCGCGACATCGGGCGCGCCCTCGAGCGGGCGGTGCGGCGGGCCGGGATCCCGATCGCGTTCTCGAGCGGATTCAGCCCGCATCCCCGCATCTCTTACCTCGGTGCCGCGCCGACCGGAGCCGCGAGTGAGGCCGAGTACGCAGAGATCGCGCTCACCGAGGAGCGGTCGGCCGACGAGGTACGCGCCGCGCTCGACGCCGCGCTGCCGGACGGACTCGACATCGTGGATGCCGTTGTCGCGGGCTCGACCGGCTTGGCCGACCGGATCGACGCCAGCGTGTGGGAGATCACACTGCAAGGGCTGACGGTTGACGAGGTCGAGGCGGCCGCGACCGCGTTCTTGGCCCACGAAACCGTCGAAGTCTCTCGGATGACGAAGAAGGGCATGCGGACCTTCGACTGCCGTTCGGCCGTGCTTCACCTCGGTCTGCGACGGTGCGCCGATGAGGATCTGAGCGGTCCGTGTGCGATAATGCACGTGGTGGTACGGCACGGTACGCCGTCCGTACGCCCCGACGATGTCCTCGCTGGACTCGGCGATGTCGCGGGGTTGCGTCCGCAGGTTCCACCGTTACTGAGCCGCATGGCGCAAGGCCCCTTCGACGCGGAGACCAGCACAGTGGGTGATCCGCTCGCCCTTGACCGCGACACGCCGACCGTTCCGAGGGACGGCGACGTTGACCGCGGCGGGGATGCGGCCGCCGGCTGACGTACGCGGAGAGCGTCGCCGGATCCGAAGAGGCTTTGCGCTCGTGACGACTACGGTCGCGGCGAGCGACCGAGATGCCCTCGTGCGGCGGTTACGCCCGGGGGGCGAAGGAGAAAGATGCTCGACGAGAGCACCACGACAGACGAACAACACACCGAAACGACTGGCGCAGAGGGCAGCGCCGACTCAGGGGAGACGCCCTCAAGATCACCGAGGCGCCGCCGGGCCGCGAGCCGGCCGGCTGGACCGCCGGAAGCAGCCACCCCGGAGACCGCGGGACCAGATTCCGCCGAAACACCGGTGAGCGCGCCGACTGGCGACGGCGAGTCCGCGAACGCCGACAAGCCGGCCCGGAAGCGGACGGCCAAGAAGGGCGCGTCCACCAGCAAGACGACCGCGAAGAAGGCCACCACCAAGAAGGCCACCGCCAAGAAGACCTCCGCCAAGAAAGCCGCGGCCAAGAAGACCTCGGCCAAGAAGGCTACATCGACCGGCGACGCCGCTGAAACCACCCCCGATGCGGCGGCCGCCGACGGTCCTGCGGACGCCGACCAGGGCACCGGGCTCTTCGCCCCGATCTTCAAGGCGCCGGACCCCAAGGTCTCGGCCAAGTCGCGTGATCGCGACGACAGCGACAAGGACAAGGACAAGGCCGACAACCGCAAGCCAGCGGCCGACGACGATGAAGCCGACGCAGACGACGCCGGATCCGACGGCGCGCAGCGTCGCCGGCGCCGTCGGGGCGGCCGCCGCCGCCGTAAACCAGCCGGGGGATCGGGCGACGGCGATGACAGCACGGACGCCGACGAGGCGTCCGACTCCTCCGACGGCAGTGACACCGCTTCCGGCGACGCCGGGGCAGGCTCGCAGGAAGACGGCGATGGTGCAGCGCCCGGAACCCGCCGTCGTCGGCGTCGCCGGCGCCGCGGCGAAGACATCGAGACGTCGCCAGACGACCCGGAAAACACCGTCGTACGGGTCCGCGAGCCGCGCGGCGCCGAGGACGAGATCACCGCGCTCGAGGGCTCCACGCGGATGGAGGCCAAGAAGCAGCGACGCCGCGAGGGTCGGGCGGCCGGTCGTCGCCGGGCCCCCATCGTCAGCGAGGCGGAGTTTTTGGCTCGGCGGGAGTCGGTCAAGCGCGAGATGGTGGTCCGCCAGCGCGACGACGTCACGCAGATCGCCGTGCTCGAAGACAGCGTGCTCGTCGAGCACTACGTGGCTCGCGAGTCGCAGACCTCGCTGATCGGCAACGTCTACCTCGGTCGAGTCCAAAATGTGCTTCCGAGCATGGAAGCCGCGTTCATCGACATCGGCAAGGGCCGCAACGCGGTGCTCTACGCCGGTGAGGTCGACTGGAACGCGCTCGGCATGGAGGGCAAGCCGCATCGGATCGAGGACGCCCTCAAGTCCGGCCAGACCGTCCTCGTGCAGGTAACGAAGGACCCGGTCGGCCACAAGGGTGCCCGCCTGACCGGCCAGATCAGCCTGCCGGGCCGGTTCCTGGTCTACGTGCCGGGCGGTCATACGAGCGGCATCTCCAGGAAGCTCCCCGACACCGAGCGGACCCGCCTCAAGGACGTCCTCAAGCAGGTCTTGCCCGACGACGCCGGCGTGATCGTGCGTACTGCCGCCGAGGGTGCGACCGAGGAGCAGCTCAACCGCGACGTCACGGCTCTGACCGCGCGATGGGACGACATCGGCAACAAGACCGACTCCAATCAGGCGCCGCAACTGCTGTACGCCGAGCCCGACCTGATGCTCAAGGTCGTGCGCGACCTGTTCAACGAGGACTTCAACTCACTGGTCATCGACGGCGCCGACGCGTGGGACACGATCGAGGCGTACGTCAACCACGTCGCACCTGATCTCGCGGATCGCGTGCACCGCCCGACCGGCGACGGCGAGAGCGAGGCGACCGACGCGGAGCGCAAGGACGTGTTCGCCGACTATCGGATCGACGAGCAGATCGCGAAGGCGCTCGAGCGGAAGGTGTGGCTGCCCTCTGGCGGCTCGCTGGTCATCGACCGCACCGAAGCGATGACCGTCATCGACGTCAACACCGGCAAGTTCACCGGCTCCGGAGGCAACCTCGAGGAGACGGTGACCAAGAACAACCTGGAAGCAGCCGAGGAGGTCGTCCGCCAGCTCCGGCTGCGCGACATCGGCGGCATCATCGTCATCGACTTCATCGACATGGTGCTCGAGAGCAACCGCGACCTGGTGCTGCGTCGCCTCGTCGAGTGCCTCGGCCGTGACCGTACCCGCCACCAGGTGGCCGAGGTGACCTCGCTCGGCCTGGTGCAGATGACCCGCAAGCGGATCGGCACCGGTCTGCTGGAGGCGTTCAGCGAGGCCTGCGAGCACTGCAAGGGCCGCGGCGTGATCCTGCACCAGGAGCCGATCGAGCCGAAGCCGACGAGTGACGGTGGCTCGTCGCGCCGCCGGGGCAAGCGTGGAGGCTCGGGATCGGACGCGAAGTCGGCGAAGAAGTCGTCATCGCGTCGCAAGTCAGGCGACGGGTCGTCCGACAAGGCCGACAAGGGTGACAAGCCGTCTGGCAAGTCAGCGGACAAGGGCGACAAGTCCATTGGTAAGGACGCCGACAAGTCGTCGGGCAAGCGCGCCGACGAGCCGGCCGCGTCGAGCGACAAGCAGGCGGACGCGCCGGAGTCGGCGAAGGAGCCGGCTGACGCGTCCGCCTAGTCGAGTCGCTCAGCTACGGGACTTGTGCCTTGTCTGATGCCCCGCGGCCGCGAAATGTTCGGGCCAATGTCGGCCCGCTTTGACCGAGGTGGTCCGGGGTCCGTATCCTTGGTCGTCGGCGCGCGTGTCGATGTCGCGCGCCGCATCTCCCCCTTGACACAGAGAGCGAGTCTCCGGTGTACGCGATCGTGCGCAGTGGTGGCCAGCAGCAGAAGGTCGCCGTGGGCGACGTCCTTGAGATCGACAAGGTCGACGCTCGCGCGGGCGAAACCGTGTTGCTGCCGGCAGTGCTGCTGGTCAAGGATGGCAAAGTGACCGCCGACGCCAAGAAGCTGGCGAAGGTCAAGGTGACTGCCGAGATCGTGGCCGAGGAGACCAAAGGCCCGAAGATCGACATCGGCAAATACAAGAACAAGACCGGTTACCGTCGCCGCATGGGGCACCGCCAGAAATACACCCAGGTCAAGGTGACCGACATCAAGACGACGAAGTAGCGCGAGGGCAAGAGCGATGGCACACAAGAAGGGCGGCGGGTCGTCCAACAACGGCCGCGACTCCAACGCACAGCGGCTGGGCGTCAAGCGGTTCGGCGGCCAACTGGTCAACGCCGGTGAGATCATCGTGCGCCAGCGCGGCACGCGCTTCCACCCGGGCACCAACGTCGGCCGGGGTGGCGACGACACGCTGTTCGCCCTGATCGAGGGCAACGTGGAGTTCGGCACGCGGCGCGGGCGTCGCGTGATCAACGTGGTCCCGGCGCCGGCGGACTAGCGCGGCCGGCCAACACAAGCAACGCTTAAGGGGCGGTCGCATCGGCGGCCGCCCCTTTCGCATGTCTCGGGCCCCTGAGAGGACCCGTACTGCGAGAAGCGCCCGGCGTGTCGCGCACAATGGGTCCCCTCCGTGGAGGCGTACGCAGGAAGGAGGCGCTGTGGCGGTCCCGACGTTCGTGGATCGAGTGACGCTGCACGTCTCTGGAGGGCGTGGCGGCAGCGGCGTCGCGTCGGTGCATCGTGAGAAGTTCAGACCGCTCGGTGGCCCAGACGGCGGCAACGGCGGCCATGGCGGCGACGTCGTGCTGCGGGTCGACCCGAGCGTGACGACCCTGGTCGACTACCACCATCAGCCGCATCGCGGCGCCGGCCACGGTGGCCATGGCAGCGGCGGCAACAGAAACGGTGCCCGCGGCGATCAGGTTGAGCTGCCGGTGCCCGATGGCACGGTGGTCAAGGACGAGTACGGCGAGGTGCTCGCCGATCTGGTCGGCGTCGGCACCGAGCTGGTCGTGGCCGCCGGCGGCCGCGGCGGACTCGGCAATGCCGCGCTGGCCTCGCCGAAGCGCAAGGCGCCCGGGTTCGCGCTGCTCGGCGAGCCGGGGGAGGAGCGCACGATCTCCCTCGAGCTGAAGGTCGTCGCCGACATCGGGCTGGTCGGCTTCCCGAGCGCCGGCAAGTCGAGCCTGATCTCGGCGCTGTCGCGGGCCCGACCGAAGATCGCCGACTATCCGTTCACCACGCTAACTCCGAACCTCGGCGTCGTGACGGCCAGCGAGTCGTCGTACACAGTCGCCGACGTGCCTGGCCTGATCGAAGGTGCCAGTGCCGGTCGCGGCCTCGGTCACGACTTCCTGCGGCACGTCGAGCGCTGCGCGGCGTTGGCCCATGTCATCGACTGCGCGACCATCGAGCCCGGACGCGATCCGCTCACCGACCTCGACGTGATCGAGCGCGAGCTCGCGACGTACGGCGGGCTCGACGACCGGCCGAGGATCGTCGTGCTCAACAAGATCGATGTGCCCGACGCGCGGGAGCTCGCCGAGATGGTCCGCCCTGACCTGGAAGCCCGCGGACTGGAGGTCTATGCCTGCTCGGCGGCGACTCACGAGGGCCTGCGTGAGCTCAGCTTCGCGATGGCCCGGCTGGTGAACGCTGCTCGCGCCGAAGCACCGTCGGCCGAGCCGACCCGGATCGTGCTGCGCCCTCCGGCGGTGACGGGCGCGGAGTTTCGGGTCGAGCGCGACGGCGACCTGTGGCGGGTTCGTGGCGACAAGCCCGAGCGCTGGGTCCGCCAGACCGATTTCGGCAACGATGAAGCCGTCGGTTTCCTGGCCGACCGACTCGCTCGCCTCGGGGTGGAGGAGCGACTGCTCGAGCTGGGGGCCGAGGCCGGGGACGACGTGCTCATCGGCTCCGACGACGACGCAGTCGTTTTCGACTTCGAGCCCCAGGTGGCCGCGGGAGCCGAGATCCTCAAGGGTCCGCGAGGGCACGATCCACGCTTGGAAGGTCGCTGACCGATGTCGCCCTCGAAGGCTCGTCGCGTCGTCGTCAAGGTCGGCTCGTCGTCGCTGACAACGGCCGGCGGCGGCGTGCTACCGGACCGCGTCGCCGCGCTGGTCGATGTGCTCGCGGGGGCCAACGAAGGCGGCGACGAGATCGTGCTCGTCAGCTCCGGAGCCATCGCGTCGGGGATCGGCCCGCTGGGATTGGCCCGCCGGCCGCGTGACCTCGCAACCCAGCAGGCGGCGGCGAGTGTCGGCCAGGGCCTCCTCATGCATCGCTACACCGAGGAGTTCGCTCGACATGGGCTCTCGACCGGTCAGGTCTTGCTCACCGTCGACGACCTGATGCGGCGGACGCACTATCGCAACGCCTATCGGACCTTCGCCAAGCTCCTCGAACTCGGCGTCGTCCCAATCGTCAACGAAAACGACACGGTCGCGACGAGCGAGATCCGCTTCGGTGACAACGACCGCCTCGCCGCGCTCGTCGCTCATCTGGTGCATGCCGACCTGCTCGTGCTGCTGTCCGACGTCGACGGGCTGCACAGCGCCGACCCGCGTCGGCCCGAGGCGAAGCCGATCGCCGACGTACGCGGGCCTGATGATCTCGCCGCGGTCGAGGTCCGACGTACCGGGGGCTCGGGCGTCGGGTCCGGCGGCATGGTCACCAAGGTCGAAGCGGCGCAGATCGCGACGGAGGCGGGCATCGAAGTCGTCTTGACGCATGCGGACCAGGCCGCCCAGGCGCTCGCGGGCGCGCCGACGGGTACGCGGTTCCACCCGACTGGACGGCGGCGCCCCACCCGACTGTTGTGGCTCGCTCACGCCTCTGAACCACATGGACAGATCGTGCTTGACGACGGGGCGGTGCGGGCCGTCGTGGACCGGCGCAAGTCGCTGCTGCCGGCCGGGATCACGAAGGTTGTCGGGACGTTCGACGCCGGTGACCCGGTCGACCTCGTCGATCCGGGCGGCGAACCGGTAGCACGCGGCCTGGTCAACTACGCCAGCGCCGAGCTGCCTCGGCTGCTGGGCCGGTCGACGAGCGACCTGGCCCGAGAGCTCGGCGCCGAATACGAACGCGAAGTGATCCACCGCGACGACCTCGTCGTGCTCTAGCCACCACCCCTTTGCGCCGAGATTGCGCGTCCTGCCCACCCATTGGGCGTCGACGCGCGCGTTCGCTCGAGCTGGGTGGGCAGGACGCGCAATCTCGACGCGAGTGGTAGGTGGGCAGGACGCGCAATCTCGGCGCGAGAGACGGGGGCCGGCGCATCGGGCGGCGACTCGTACGCTTGATGCATGACCGACTCCGCTCGCGAAGCCGTCCACGCCGCAGCCCGTCGGGCCCGGCAGGCCGCGACCGTACTCGCGCCGCTGCCCCGAGCCGACAAGGACCGGGCGCTGGAGGCCATGGCGCAGGCCCTGCTGGCCGATGCCGGCGCCATCCTGGAGGCCAACACCGCCGATGTCGAGGCGGCGACGGGCGCCGGCACCGGCGAGCACCTGATCGACCGACTCCGCTTGGATCAATCCCGGCTCGACGACATGGCGCAGGCCGCCCGCGACATCGCCCGGCTGCCGGATCCGGTCGGTGACGTGGTCCGCGGCTCGACGCTGACCAACGGGCTGCAGCTGCGTCAGATCCGGGTGCCGTTCGGAGTCATCGGCATGATCTACGAGGCTCGTCCCAACGTCACCGTCGACGCGGCGGCGCTCTGCCTGAAGGCAGGCAACGCCGTGCTGCTGCGTGGCTCGTCATCGGCCGCTCGGTCCAACGCCGCGATCACCGGGATCCTTCGGGACGCGATCGCCTCGGTCGGTCTGCCGGCCGACGCGATCCAGGTGCTGCCGTCCGAGGATCGGGCGACGGTGACGCATCTGATCCAGGCCCGCGGGCTGGTCGACCTGGTCATTCCGCGCGGCGGCGCCGACCTCATCCAAACGGTCGTGGCCAACGCGACGGTGCCGGCGATCGAGACCGGTGTCGGCAACTGCCACGTCTATGTCGACGCCGACGCCGATCTCGACCAGGCCCTCGACATCGTGATCAACTCCAAGACGCAGCGCACCAGCGTGTGCAACACGGCTGAGTCGTTGCTGGTGCACAAGTCGGTCGCCGACACGTTCGTGCCCCGGATCGTCGAGGGCCTGCACGAGGGCGGCGTGACGATCCATGGCGACGCGGCCTTTCAGGCGGCCTCCGACGATGTCGTCGCGGCGACCGATGACGACTACGCCGCCGAGTACCTCTCGCTCGACATCTCGGCCGCCGTCGTCGAGTCGCTGGACCAGGCCCTTGAGCACATCCGCACGTACTCCTCCGGCCACACCGAGGCGATCGTGACCGGGTCGCTGGACGCCGCGCAGCGGTTCAGCGTCGGTGTCGACTCGGCCGCGGTGATGGTCAACGCCTCGACCCGGTTCACCGACGGGGGCGAGTTCGGATTCGGCGCCGAGATCGGAATCTCGACGCAAAAGCTGCACGCGCGGGGGCCGATGGGGCTGCCGGAAATGACGACAACCAAGTACGTCGTCACCGGATCCGGCCAGGTTCGGTAGATTGGGAGCCATGTCGATGAGCGCGCAGGCGATGACGGAAGCTTCGGTTCGGGCGGCCGAGGAGACTCGCGACCTGCCCATCCCGCCGCTGGCGATCGGTCTCATCGCGTTCGGGATCTTGACCCTCCTCCTGATCGTCACCATGGGCTTCGGCAAGGGCAGGCCACACTGCTAGGGCAGGCCCTGACCATCGGACGGTCCCGTGACTGAGTTGGGGCCGGCCACTTCTGGCACCCCCCGCCGCGTGGGCGTGATGGGTGGCACGTTCGACCCGATCCACCATGGTCATCTCGTGGCGGCGAGCGAGGTCCAGGTGTGGTTCGGCCTCGACGAGGTGGTGTTCGTGCCGACGGGCGAGCCGTGGCAGAAGGTCGGACGCACCATCTCCGACCGCGAGGACCGCTACCTCATGACGGTGATCGCGACCGCGTCCAATCCTCGGTTTACGGTCAGCCGCGTCGACATCGACCGGCCGGGCATGACGTACACCAAAGACACCCTGAGGGACCTGCACAAGCGGCTCGGTGACGTCGACCTCTACTTCATCACCGGCGCCGACGCATTGGGCCAGATCCTGACGTGGCGCGACCACGAGGAGCTGTTCGAGCTGGCCCAGTTTGTCGGCTGTACTCGGCCGGGGCACCAGATCGACGACTCGACGTTGCGGGATCTGCCGAGCAAGCGTGTCACCCTGGTCGAGATACCGGCGCTCGCGATCTCGTCGACGAACTGCCGCGACCGCGTCGCCCAAGGGGAGCCGGTCTGGTATCTCGTACCCGATGGTGTGGTGCAATACATCGCCAAGCACCGGCTTTATCAGTTCAACTCCGACCCACTAGGACACCCGTGACCGCTACCGACCGTGCTCAGCATATGACAATCGCCGCCGCGGAGGCCGCGTCGAGCAAGCTCGCCGACCAGATCGTCGCCTTCGACGTGTCGGAGCAGCTCGTCATCACCGACGTGTTCATGGTGTGCTCGGCGTCCAACGACCGTCAGGTACGGGCCATCGTTGACGCCGTCGAGAAGAAGCTGCATGACCTAGGGGCCAAGCCGACCCGTCGCGAGGGGCATCGCGAGGGTCGCTGGGTGCTGCTCGACTACGTCGACATCGTCGTCCACGTCCAGCACGAGGACGAGCGTTCGTACTATGCGCTGGACCGGATCTGGGCCGACTGTCCGACGATCGACCTGCCCGAGTCGGTCGCCGCCGGACGGTCCGACGGTGGGGCGGCTCGATGACCCGTCGCCTCGTGTTGTGGCGGCATGGCCAGACCGAGTGGAACGTCGGCGGTCGCGGCCAAGGACACCTCGATGTCCCGCTCGACGATGTTGGCCGCGACCAGGCCAAGGCCGCCGCGGCCCGACTCGCGTCGCTGCGGCCGACGGCCATCGTCAGCAGCGATCTGTCGAGGGCGTACGAGACGGCTGCGGCCCTCGCCGAGCTGACCGGGCTCGAGGTCCAGCACGACCCGGCGCTGCGCGAGATCAACCTGGGCCAATGGCAGGGCCTGACCCGCGCCGAGGTCGATCAGCGGTTCGCCGACGAGCGACGCCGCATGTATGCCGGCGAGGACATCCGGCGCGGCGTCGACGGCGAGACGATGGCCGAGGTCGCCGATCGGGCCGGAGCCGCCATCGAACGGGCCGCCAAGCTAGCCGAGGCCGACGGCGGCAGCACCGTGATCGTCGTCGCCCACGGCCTGTCGCTGCGGGTCGGGGCCTGTCACTTTCTCGACGTTGCGGCGGAGCATTGGAACGTCTTCGGCGGCCTGAGCAACTGCGCCTGGATCGTGTTGGAGGAGGGTCGCAGGGGGTGGCGCTTCACCGAATGGAACGCCGGCACCCTCCCCGAGCCGGTGCTGTCCGGCGACGACGTCGATTCGGCGACCGACGAGGCGGAGCCGCTCGCCAACTGAGTTGGCGCGGGGGTCCCCAACGCCAATAGGTTTGGTGCTGGGGACCCCTGCGCCAACCCCCGATTGGCGCGTTGGGACCCAGTCAGACCCGATTTCGTCTCGCCATGCGCCGACGGCTATGCTGGGCGGGCTCGCGCTCACGAAGCCGGGCGTCCCGGGGCTGTGGCGCAGTTGGTAGCGCACCTCCATGGCATGGAGGGGGTCAGGGGTTCGAGTCCCCTCAGCTCCACCGGGCATCACCTCCGCTCAAGCCGCATCCTCGGTCTCGCCATCGTCTGGGTCGTCGTCCAGGTCCGAAGCCGGCGAACGGTCGGCGATCAGGTCACCAACGCGGACCAGTCAGTGGTCGAGTCGCACCCGCCGAGACTCGTGCGACGCCCGGCGTGGTGCCAAGCTTGCGGGATGAGCATCGCGGTCCGGGCAGTGGAGGCAGACGACGCGCCAAGACTCCTGCAGATATACGTCGAGTCCTGGAACGCGGGATTCGGTGAACTGATGCCTCACCTGGTCGTGGACGAGGATCGGATCAGCCGATGGACGACCGAACTGACCGCAGCGCAAACCCGATGGTGGGTCGCAGAGTTCGACGGGTCCATTGCTGGATTCGTCGGCATCGGGCCGAGCCGCGATCCGATCGATCCCCAACTCGGAGAGCTCGACACGATCGCGGTGAGTCCAGCGCTCTGGCGCAAAGGCATCGGATCCGCCCTCATGCGAACGGCACTTGACGCACTGGCCGACGCCGGTTTCACCGAAGCCATCGTCTGGACGCTTGCCGCATCCGACCAAGGGCAAGCCTTTTACGACTCGATGGGCTGGACCCGCGACGGGCGGACCCGTGACGACGGCGACCAAGTGTCGTTCCGGCATGACCTCCGGCGGCCCTGGCCAGACCAGTGATCGTCGGTAGCAGCACCGCGCGCAACCCATCCGGGACCTTTGACCCTTGCTTGGTCGGGCGTAACCCTCAGCCTGTTAGGGGGTTACGACGGAGGATGGCATGTTGGACGACGAGGAGCTGCGCCGGCAGTTGAGGCGACACTGGGAGTACTCCGGCAGAGACGAGGACCTCTCCCACGAGATCTACCATGAAGACGCCGTACTCGAATTTCCTCAATCGGGTGAGCGCTTCGAGGGCGTGGCGAACTTCCGAGAGTGGCGCCGGCAATACCCGGCATGGCTCCAGTTCCACATCCGACGGATAACGCACCGAGATGATCTTGTGGTCTGTGAGAACCTCATCAGCTACAACGGTGCCCCCTGGATGTACACCGTGAGCCTTCTGGAGTTCCGCAGCGACAAGGTGGCGCACGAACGCATCTACATCATGGACGCCTGGGACCCGGCGGAGTGGCGCGCACCCTGGCGCTCGGACACGACCGCCGACGGCCCAATACCGGCGCCTGCACCTCCGCCGGCCCCCCAGTAGCGCGTGGCCGAGCATCACCGTCGGTCAACCGCTGGATATTCGGTGGCGCCCGAGGTCGAAATGCCAGACCATGCCGTGATGACCACCTCGGATGCGAGTGAACCCGTCCCGACGCGATGGACGAAGTCGACCGTCTACAGCGACATGTGGATCGACCCGGACGACGATCCGCGCGAGAACGACGTCGAGCCCGTCGACGAACGCGGCATCCTGCTCGACTATCTGCGCGCATACCGCCTCACGATCGAAATGAAGTGCGCGGGCTTGGATGCCGAGCAGCTCGCCCGGCGATCCGTACCACCGTCCACGATGTCGCTGCTCGGACTGGTGCGGCACATGGCCGAGGACGAGCGACACGTTCGCCGAGTCATGGCCGGCGAGGACGCGCCGAAGCTGTACTGCACCGACGAGGACCGTGACGGCGACTGGAACGGCGCGATCGCCGACCCGGCAGTCGTGGACGACGCCTGGCGGCAATGGCGGGCCGAGATCGAGCTCACCGACCAGTTCGTGGCTGGGGTCGCCGACCTCGGCACCCGGAACGTCGGCGTCTCCGACCTCGGACCAGACGGGGCGGACTTGCAGCTGCGCGACATGCTGGTGGCGCACATCGCGGAGTACGCGCGGCACTGCGGCCACGCCGATCTCCTCCGCGAGCGAATCGACGGCCGTGTCGGCCAGTAAATCGCCCGGGAGACTTCGCCTGCCGCCCAGTCACTCGAGTGGCGGGATCCCGAGACAGGCGCGAAGGGCGTTTTCCACGAGGTCGGACCGGTCGTGCGTGCCGATCGTGCCCGTGACGAACGCGTACGCATAGCCACCCTGCAGGCTCGCGCCACCGAAGCTGCCACCGGTGCCACCCATGCCGAACCCGTCCGTGTCGACGGCCACACCGAGCCCCCAGGATGTCTCCGCGCCCATGACCGCGTCGACTCCAGAGCAGTGCGCGGTGGCCATCTCCGTCCGCAGGGGCCTGGAAATCAGCGTTGAGTCGAGCAGCGCGACGTAGAGCCCGCACACGGCGCGTGCGGTGCCGTGTCCGTTGACCGCGGGGATCTCGGCGGCGCGCCAGGCGGGTGAGTTGACCACCGCTGGGTTCCACACCCCCGGAGGGTTGTTGGCGGCCCGCTCGTACAGCGGCGTTCGGTTGCCGAGGACTTGGCGTCGGAAGGTTTCGTCGTCGAGTCCGGTCAGCTCGACCGCACGGGCCTGCTCGGTCGCCGCGAGCCCGACTGCGAAATCGAGCCCCAAGGGTCCACAGATCTCCTCGCGCAGAAACCGTCCCAACGAGCGGCCGTCGACCCTGCGTACGACCTCACCGACGAGATGTCCGTAGAACAGCGCGCTCTCTCCGTGCCGCTCGCCCGGTTGCCACTGAGGCTGCTGTGCTGCGAGCGACCCGCACATCTGATGCCAGTCGTAAAACGCCTCGGTCGGCAGCGGATCGTCGAGTGCCACGATGCCCGCCTGATGGCTCAGTACTTGCCGCACCGTGGCCGGCGTTACGAACTCGGGCCAGTACGTCTGCATCGGCTCGTCGAGGTTCACAAGTCCGCGGTCGACCAGCACCAGCAGACACACAGCGGCGAACGGCTTCGTGACCGAGTAGGGCATCACGATGCTGTCGGGACGCCAGGGCCGGGTGCGCGCAGCGTCGCTATAACCGCCGTGCACCTGGGCGACCCATCGTCCGTCGTGCCAGGCGGCCATCGCCGCGCCGGTGCCATGCTGCTCTGACACGACCTGCCGAAAGGCGTCTCGCACAGGCTCGAACCCGGAGGCGACCTCGCCGTCGAATCGTGTCATCGGCCCTGCTCATCCAGAACGATCATGGTCCCAGGATAAATGGTCGAAGATGGCGGGCGTGGCGCAAATCCGTATCTGGCTCGGGGCGCGCTCGAATACGTGTGCTCGCGGCGGCTATTCCGGTCGGTACAGGTAATTGCGTAGCGGTTTTTGATCGCGGTCGATCCAGGGTGGCGGGATGAATTCGGGCCGGCTGTCGGCCGCCATGCGGACTATCCAATCACCGCGATGGATAAGCGTGTGGTGATAGCAGCACAGCAAGACACCGTTATCGAGGTCGGTTGGGCCGCCATCGATCCAGTGGCAGATGTGGTGAGCGTCGCACCAGGCGAGTGGCCGGTCGCAGCCGGGGAAGATGCAACCCGGGCCGTCCCGCAGAGCCAGAGCACGGCGTTGCGTCGGTGTGAACGTGCGGGCTGCCCGCCCCAAGTCGAGTGGCTGTCCGTCGGAACCCAGGAGGGCAGGGATGACCTTGGCTTCGCAGGCCAACCTCCGCACCGTCTCCGGCGACAAAGCGTCCCCGGTGTCGAGGAGGCCGCCACCGACTCCTTCGCGGAGCTTGGCCAGGTCGATCGTCACCACGACCTGCGGCTTCTCGCCACCTTGCTTCGGTAGCGCGCCCATGGCGAGCTGGCGGCGACACAGCTCGACCAAGGCGTCCGCGTTGCGCTGGCCCGGCGTACGCGGATCCGCCCCATCGGCAGTCGACGGAAGCGGTTTGGCGAGTGGATCCAACGCCGTCTTGACAATCGCGGCCGACTCGGGATCGAGCTGACCCTGTAGCCGAAACCGGCCGAAGCCATCGGGACCGATCGCCAGATGCCGCACGCGGTTGGCGTCGCGCTCCTGGCGCTCCAACGCCTTGGCCTCCTGAGCGTCCGCACCCTCTGGGTCGACAACCTCCCACAGCCGCCGACCGAGCCCGGCCACGCCGTAGGAGTCGAACCGTCGACACCAGTCAAGGAGCTGTCGCTCCGCCCGCGCACAAACCTCGGAGCCCAGATGATCGGGCAAAAACCCCATGACCTTGGCCACCACCTGTGCATGGGCTCGGCTGATGTCTCCGGCTGCCAGCGCGACACGAGTCAGCTCCAACGGTCCGGCCAATGCCGCCGCGAGCTCCACATCGCGCTTCGCCTCGCCCGGGGAGACCTGCAGCTCGCTCCGCAACCACGCCCGCGTCGATGTCGCACCCGAGCGCACACCCGTGCGGCGTCGCGCGGCCTCCGAGATCAGCCGCAAAGCCAGCGCGTCCACCCGCGCCCGCTGCACCGACCGCAGTAACCCCTCGACCTCGTCATCTGACAGCGACCACAATGGCACGTCGGCCGCGTCATCTAGCGCAGCGACAACAGCAGCGACCGCTCCGGTCACCGGATGCTCGGGTTTTCCCACCCCACTGTCGTCATGACCGAAATGCTAGACCAAACCACTGACAAAACCCGCTCGTTCACAAAGCCTATTGGGCTCGGTTTCGGAAGGCTGTCCGAATGCCCTCGACCTGGAATTATAAACAACGCAGTTGGCAATTTCTCTTCCACAGATTTATCCGGGGACTTGCGCGACGCGCGGACGTATGCGCCGGTCGCTCAGCAGCTGGGGCGCATCGACGCAGATGGCGACGACGCGGGCCGTCGTCGATGTCGTCGGGCGCCGGACTTTGCAGCAGGATGCCGTCCAGTGTCTGCGCCTATTCTTGACTGATTCCAGAAAACCGGTGAAGCTACGGGCGTGGGCACGACATCGGACTTCCAGCAGCTGCTGCGGGGAGCCGACCTGCGCGTGACCCGACCGCGGCTGGCGGTGCTGACTGCGGTGTACGAGCATTCGCACGCCGACACCGACTCGATCATCACCGCCGTACGTCGTGACCTCCCTCATGTCTCGCACCAGGCCGTGTACGACTCGCTGCACACGTTGACGGCAGCGGGCCTGGTGCGTCGCATCCAGCCCTCCGGCTCCGTGGCTCGTTACGAGTCTCGGATCGGGGACAACCACCACCACGTCGTGTGCCGTTCATGCGGCCGGATCGCCGACGTCGACTGCGCCGTCGATCATGTCCCTTGCCTGACCGCATCCGACGACCACGGCTTCACGATCGACGAGGCCGAGGTCATCTATTGGGGCGTGTGCCCCGACTGTTCCACCGCTAGCAATTCCTGATCACCCTGACCGCCCGCCAGCTCGAAGGAATTCATGTCTGAAAATCCTGATGCCATTGTTGTCGACCCCAAAACCGACGCCGAGGGTGGCTGCCCAGTCGCGCACGAGCGTGCCCCACATCCCACCCAGGGCGGCGGAAACCGCCAGTGGTGGCCGGCGCGGCTCAACCTCCGCATCCTGGCCAAGCATCACCCGATAGCAAACCCTCTCGGCGAGGAGTTCGACTACGCCAAGGCGTTCGAGGGCCTCGACCTCGGAGCCGTCAAGCGCGACATCGCGGAGGTGTTGACGACGTCACAGGACTGGTGGCCGGCCGACCACGGCCATTACGGTCCGCTGATCATCCGGATGGCGTGGCACAGCGCCGGCACGTACCGGATCAGCGACGGCCGCGGCGGTGCCGGTGCCGGGCAGCAGCGCCTCTCGCCACTCAACAGCTGGCCCGACAACGCAAACCTCGACAAGGCCCGTCGGCTCTTGTGGCCGATCAAGAAGAAGTACGGCCAGCAGATCTCGTGGGCCGATCTCATGGTCCTCGCCGGTAACGTCGCGCTGGAGTCGATGGGATTCAAGACCTTCGGGTACGCCGGCGGCCGCGCCGACGTCTGGGAGCCCGACGAGGACGTGTATTGGGGTCCCGAGTCGACCTGGCTCGGCGACGAGCGCTACACCGGCGACCGGGAGCTCGAAAACCCGCTCGCCGCGGTCCAGATGGGCCTCATCTACGTCAACCCGGAGGGCCCCAACGGCAACCCGGACCCGCTTGCCGCGGCCCGCGACGTTCGCGAGACGTTCCGCCGGATGGCGATGAACGACGAGGAGACGGTCGCCCTGATCGCGGGCGGTCACACCTTCGGCAAGACGCACGGTGCGGGCCCGGCCGACTATGTCGGTGCCGACCCGGAGGCGGCTCCGGTCGAGGCGCAGGGCCTCGGGTGGCAGAGCAGCTACGGCAGTGGCAAGGGCGGCGACACGATCACCAGTGGCCTCGAAGTCACCTGGACCGCCACGCCGACCCGGTGGAGTAACAACTTCTTCCAGAACCTGTTCGGCTACGAGTGGGAGCAGACCTTGAGCCCGGCCGGCGCCCATCAGTGGAGGCCGAAGGGCGGTGCTGGTGAGGGCACGGTTCCCGACGCGCATGACCCCTCGAAGACCCATGCGCCGACGATGTTGACCACCGACCTGGCGCTCCGGTTCGACCCGGTCTACGAACCGATAGCGCGGCGCTACTTCGAAAATCCCGACGAGTTCGCGGACGCGTTCGCACGTGCTTGGTTCAAGCTGACCCGCCGCGACCTGGGGCCGGTCGAGCGGTACCTCGGCCCGGAGGTTCCCGGCGAGGCCATGCTGTGGCAGGACCCCTTCCCGCGGTGTCCTACGAGCTCATCGACGCTGACGACCTCGCGGCCCTCAAGGATCAGATCCTCGCCTCGGACCTGTCGATCTCTGAGTTGGTCTCCACCGCCTGGGCGTCGGCATCGTCGTACCGCGGCAGCGACAAGCGAGGGGGTGCCAACGGCGCCCGCATCCGGTTGGAGCCGCAGGCCGGCTGGGAGGTCAACGAACCCGACCAGCTGGCGAAGGTCCTTCGTACGTTGGAAGGGATTCGGAAGAGGTTCGATACCCAACCCGGCGACAAGGGGGTCTCTCTCGCTGACGTGATTGTGCTCGGCGGCTGTGCGGCGGTCGAGCTGGCCGCCAGGAACTCGGGGGTCGACATCGAGGTGCCCTTCACGCCGGGCAGGAGCAAACCGACGCTGAGTCGTTCGCCGCACTCGAGCCGACGGCCGACGGGTTCCGCAACTACGTCGGGAAGGGGCAGCGCCTGCCGGCCGAGTTTCTGCTGGTCGACCGGGCGAACCTACTGACCCTGAGCGCCCCCGAGATGACGGTCCTCGTCGGCGGACTCCGCGTACTCGCGACGAACTTCCAGCAGTCGTCGCTCGGTGTCTTCACCGCTGCCCCCGGGTCTTTGACCAACGACTTCTTCGTCAACCTGCTCGACCTGGGCACGACGTGGAAGGCGACGTCGGAGGACGCGAGCACGTTCGAGGGTCGCGACGACGCCACCGGCGAGGTCAAATGGACCGGCAGCCGCGTCGACCTGGTCTTCGGATCCAACTCCGAGCTGCGCGCGATCGCGGAGGTCTACGCGAGCGACGACGCGAAGGAGCGGTTCGTGACCGACTTCGTGGCGGCCTGGGACAAGGTGATGAACCTCGACCGGTTCGACCGCGCGTGATGTCGAGGTCCAGGTCGGCTCGGAGTGGGCCGGCCTGGACCTCAACGCACGTTGCGTGGCGGCGGTCGACGTACGGTCGTCCGACCCGAGCGGGACCTTAGGCCCGTGTCGCCCGCCGGAGCGAGCCCTATCTTGTCGATCGAGGACGCTCGCGTACGGGCGGGTGTCAACACGTACGGGGTAGCCGACGATGACGAATGGCAACGGCGACGATGACGGCAACGATGACGGCAACGGCAACGGGCCCGAGGGCAACGGCGGCGACGGACAGGACGTGCCGCCCGACAGAGACGGTCGGGTGTGGGTGGGTGTCACCGCCCTTCTCTGCGCCCTCGCGGCCGGCGGGGGACACATTTGGCTGTGGGCTGATGCGCAGGGACCCGGCGGGATCTCGAATGGGTCGACCAGCATCGCTGGCGCGTCTGTCGCCCTTGTAGCCGCCATATCCTTCGGGGGCTTCTTCCTCGCGTCTCTTCGAGCTCGCGTGGCGATCGCGGCAAGCTTCGTCCTGACGTTCCTTCTGATACTCAGCTATACCTTGACGTTGGCCGGGTTCGGGGCGTTGAACTCGACCTCGCTCACAGAGTCGATGATGGGCGACTTCCGGGTGATCGTGCAGACCATCATCGGGTTCTACTTCGGCACCGAAACTGTCATTACCGCCGCCAAGATCATCAAGATGCCGAAGGGCACGAATGCCAAGGCAGTGATGCGCTCGGACCGCGACCTTCCGTCCAGCAAACCGAAAAAGCCGTCTCCTACATGAGGGACCTTCGACCCGTGTCGAACGACCCGATCGCGTCATAGCGTCGGGATGTTCGCAGGGTGACGTCGTCGATCCCTGTGGCGCGAGGGGAGTCGCGTGGTCGCCAAGTTCCTTCCGGTCGCGACCGGCCTACAGCTCGGGCTCCGCCAGGTCGCTGCGTACATCCGGCCGGACACTCTCACCTGCGCCGTCGACTCGTGGGCCTCGGTACAGCTCACCCCGTACGCCGACCAACGGAGATGGCCATGACTGACGTCCAACACCGACCCCGAGGCGAGAGTGCAGACGTAGCCGTCCAGCACCTGCCGGTGGAAAACCTCGCTGAGCTCGGCGAGGCCGATGCACCAGTGGCGCAACCGGCGTCGTCGCCGTTGCCCACCTCGGTAAGCGGACGATACCGATGGGTCCGGCGGCATCCGATCCCGTGGCCGCCGTCTTCGTCCGATGGTGCACCTCCGATGCTGCCCTCGTTGTTCCGACGTGAGGACCTGCGGCTCGATGTCGACCGGCGCTATCCGCAGATGACTGCCAGCGGAACGTCGTCGGCGGCACTGACCGAGCGCTTCCACTGGATCGCGTCCCTGACCGAGATCGGGCCCGACCACTGGACCGGCCCGATCTGGTATCGCGACGGCAACGTGACGCTGTTTCCCTATACCAACGTGGAGATCACCGCCAAGCGCAGTCAGTACGCGGCGCAGCGACATGCCACGGTGACGTTCTCCGGCGGGGGTCAACCGTCCTTCGCCCGGACGTACGCGTGGGAGTCGCCGTCATACCATCCGGTGGAGTTCGAGTACGACTGCACGTCGGATGCCAATCCGGTGATGTCCATCGACACGGGCGATCACCCGAACCGCCCGTCGTCGATGCCGCTTGAGTCGCTGTCGATCGGCCGTGTCTACCGACGTGCCGGCTTCAGGGTTTCGCTCGCACCCGGCGGTACCGTCCCGCTGTCGGGCGCCGGCACCGACGCACGCTGGAGCGACAACGAGATGCACGACGCGATGCAGACCTACTGGTCACGATTCGCCGACGCGCCCCAGTGGGCGCTGTGGACTTTCTGGTCGGCGATGCACGTGCAGGGCGCGTCGCTCGGCGGCATCATGTTCGACGACATCGGGCCGAACCACCGGCAAGGCACGGCTCTGTTCACCGAGTCGTTCATCAAGAACGCACCGGCTGGCGACGCCGCTCCGGATGCTTGGGTGCGCCGAATGCGGTTCTGGACGGCCGTGCACGAGATGGGTCACGCGTTCAACCTCGCCCACTCGTGGCAGAAGTCGCTGGGTACACCCTGGATCCCACTGCTCGACGAGCCCGAAGCTCGGTCGTTCATGAACTATCCGTACAACGTCAGCGGTGGTGAGTCGGCCTTCTTCGCGGACTTCGATTTCCGCTTCACCGATGCGGAACTCCTGTTCATGCGGCACGCTCCGATGCGATTCGTGCAGATGGGCAACGCCGACTGGTTCGACAACCACGGGTTCCAGCAGGACGACGCCAGCCGCTCGGCCTCTGCGTCGACGCTCGAGCTCGTCGTACGGGCCAACCGTGAGCAGACCGACTTCGAGTTCCTCGAGCCGGTCGTACTCGAGGCGAAGCTCACCAACCGTGGCACCCAACCCGTCCTGGTGCCGAGCATGACGCTGGCGCCGCAGGGCATGGTGGCGATCATCAAGCGACGCGGCATGCCGGCCCGGCAGTGGCATCCCTATGCCCGCTACTGCCGGTCGAGCGATCCGACGGTCCTGACGCCAGGAGAGTCGCTCTACGAGTCGCTGCCGATCTACGCCGGCCTCAACGGCTGGGACGTGTCCGAGCCAGGGGTCTACGACATCAGCGTCGGCGTCGAGATCGACGGTGCGCTGGTCACGAGCAACCCGCTGCGGTTGCGGATCAGGCCACCACGCGATCGGGACGAGGAAGACCTCGCGCAAGGATTCTTCTCCGAAGACGTCGGCCGCACCCTGGCCTTCGGCGGTACGGCGGTCCTCGAGAGCGCCAACGAGACCCTGCGCGAGACCGTCGACCGATTGCCGGAGAGCCGGGCTTCGTGGCATGCGGCGGCGGCACTCGCGGCTCCGCTCGCGAGCGAGCACAAGGTGCTGGTCATCCCCGACACCGGACAGCGGATGGCCGGCGTCGCGGCGATTGGTGGCTCGCTCGCCGAGCGACCAGCCAGCGTGGACGACGCCGTCGAGATGCTCGGCACGCTGACCGACGCGGACGCCGCGGAGACGCTCGGCCACATCGGATATCGGCGACGGGTCGAGGCGGCGACCGCTGCGCTCGCCCGCGGCGGGGCGACCGAACCGGCCGCGACGTTGCAGCGCTCGCTTCTGGACGTGCTCTCCGAGCGTGGCGTGTTGCCATCGGTGCTCGACGAGGTGTCCGAGCGGGCGGAGGCCTACGAGGCCGCCCTCGTCGACGAGACTGACTCGGCCGACTAACGAGGCAGCCTGGCAGGGTCGTGATGACGAGGATCCATGTCGAGTTTCAGGAGGGCTGGACCGGCGATCGGGTCGAGGTCCGGATCCAGCGCGCGCTTCGGTACGCGGGCCAGCCGATCACGCGACTGCAGACCGGGTACGCCGGCGGATTGACCGTCGACGTCGAGGGCGGGGTGATCGCCCTCGACGTCCGGGTGCCGTCACGGTCGGCCGGGGCAAGTCGTACCGTGCGCGTGACGGGGGAGCATTGGATCGGCGTGTCCCTGCTCGACACGAAGGTGACGATCGTCGACCAGCCGGCGCCGTTCGGGTATCTATAGCGACCCCGGCCTGCCGTCACACCGGCTGTGCCAGGTCGTCGATCGCCCCGAGGGTCTTCGGACCCGTGTAGATATCAAGTCCTCCGACCATGCTTCCGCCTCCACCTCTGTGGGTGAAGGAGGCTCTCGAGGCGGCGGTGATACGGGACTGTCGGCGACCGAGGCTAGCCTGCGGCCATGACCTCATCGAGCCTGTCCGCCGATCTGCACCGCTATCTGCAAGAGTCCCGCGACGGCGTGCTGTCGCGCCTAGAGGGGCTGAGCCAATACGACATGCGCCGGCCGATGACTCCGAGCGCCACCAACCTGCTCGGGCTCGTCAAGCACTTGGCAACGATGGAGCACGGATATTTGGGCGACTGCGTCGGTCGGCCGGCCCCCGTCCCACTGCCCTGGGTCGAGGACGAGTCGGTCTTGGACGGCGCCGACATGTGGGCCAAGGCCGATGAGTCCAGCGACGAGATCGTCGAGCTCTACCGGGCGGCGTGGCGGCACTCCGACGAGTCGATCGCACAGCTCGCACTCGACGCCCCGGCCGAGGTGAAGTGGTGGCCGGAGGAGCGGCGCGCGACGACGTTCGGCCATCTGCTGGTGCGCATGGTCGCCGAGACCGCCCATCACGCCGGGCACGCCGACATCACCCGCGAGATGATCGACGGTCGCGGTGGCGGCGACCACGACGACATTGGTGGCGCCGAGTGGTGGGAGCGCTATGTCGAGCGGGTGCAGCGGGCAGCGGACGCCCACCGCTGATCGGTCGGATCAGCGACGGGTCGACGCGGTGTCGACCTCGATGCCGATGACCGTGGCGACTCGATAGAGGTCCACGTCGCGCGACAGGAGGGCGGCGCCGCGGCGCCAGGCGACGGCGGCGATTTGGCAATCGACCATGCCGCGCGGCGTCACACCAGCACCGCGACATCGCCGGTAGATACGGGCAGCCGCCTCGAAGTCCGCTGCCGCGTCGAACGGCAGTAGCTCAAACCGCAGAAGCAGTCGGCGCAGCGCGCGTTCTTCCCGGTCGCCGCGAGCACCGGCAAGGACCTCCATCATGACCGGCTCGGTGACGGCGAGCGGGCCATCGGCGGCGATGAGTTCGGCCATCCGGCGATCGACGGAGTTGCCCGATGCGCGGTCATATTCGATCCACGCCGACGTATCTGCGAGGATCACGCGACACCACGAGGGGAGGCATCGCGAGGCGGCTGGCCGATCGCGGCCGCCCCCCGCATCGCCACAGCCTCCTCGTGAGACATCGGTTGGCCGGCGAGATGGCGCAGGGCGAGATCAACGGCCTCAGTCTTGGTTCGTACGTGATAGCGCTGCATGATCGCGCGGACGTAGGTGTCCTCGATCTCGATGTTGGTGCGCACCTTCGGCATACACGTACTTTACACCATGAGTGAGTAGGGAACGTGTAGAACCTGTGCCGGAGTGCGGGAGCCGGACCGTCGGTGAGACCGGCTACCGTGGGCCGGGTGCGTGTGGCGACCTGGAACGTTAACTCGGTCAAACAGCGGCTGCCTCGGCTCTTGCCGTGGCTCGATCAGCGGCGGCCCGATGTCGTGTGCCTCCAGGAGACCAAGCTCGCCGATGACGCGTTCACGGCACTGCTCGGCGCCGAGCTCGAGCAACGGGGCTACGAGATCGCCATCTACGGGCAGGCGCAGTGGAACGGCGTCGCGATCCTGTCCCGGGTCGGTCTCGACGATGTCGCCATCGGGCTCGAAGACGGGCCGGGTTTCCCCGAGCCCGAGGCGCGCGCCGTCGCGGCTACCTGTGACGGCGTCCGGGTGCACTCGGTCTATGTGCCCAACGGGCGCGAGCCCGACTCCGATCACTATCACTACAAGCTGGCCTGGCTGTCCGCGCTGCGCGCTGTCGTCGACGCCGGCCCCGAGTCGGCGCTCGTGTGCGGCGACATGAACATCGCGCCGACCGACGCCGACGTCTTCGACCCGGAGGCCTATGTCGGGCAGACCCACGTCACTGCGCCGGAGCGCGCCGTGCTCGCGGAGCTACAGGCCGTGGGGCTGCATGACGTCGTACGCGACCGCTGGCCCGACGAGCGAGTGTTTACCTACTGGGACTACAGGGCCGGCATGTTCCACCAGGACCTCGGCATGCGGATCGATCTCATGCTCGCCTCGGCGCCGGTGGCCGAGCGGGTGCAGGCCGCCTGGGTCGATCGGCATGCGCGCAAGGGCAAGGGGCCGAGCGACCACGCTCCGGTCATCGTCGATCTCGACGAGGCTCCCGACGGCGACATCGGGCCGGTCGTGCCGCCGCCCTCGGCACCGGCCCGCCGTGGCAAGGTCAAGCTGCCGCAATCGCCGTAACGGTCGCGCGGCGCCGGTCCGTACGCTGGCCGACATGACCGACCTCGATCGCGCCGCCGAATTGATCGCGCTGGCCGACGATGTCGCCGTCCTGACCGGAGCCGGCATCTCGACGGAGTCCGGCATCCCCGACTTTCGCGGCCCGCAAGGGGTCTGGACCAAGGACCCGGCGGCGCAGGCGATGTTCACCATCGACAACTATCTCGCCGACCGCGAGGTGCGCGTGCGGGCCTGGCGCAACCGGCGCGACCATCCGGCCTGGTCGGCGAAGCCCAACGAAGGGCATCGGGCGCTGGTCGACCTCGAGCGCCATGGCCGGCTGACGGCGATCGTTACCCAAAACATCGACGGCCTGCACCAGGCGGCTGGCTCGTCACCGGAGCGGGTGCACGAGATTCACGGCACCATCTGGGATGCCGTCTGCATGACCTGTCAGCGCCGAACGCCGATGGCCGACGTCCTTGCTCGCGTCGACGCCGGCGAGGACGACCCGCCCTGCCAGGTCTGCGACGGCATCCAGAAATCGGCGACCATCTCGTTTGGCCAGGCTCTCGACGCCGACGTGCTCGACGCCAGTGTCGACGCGGCCCGGCGATGCGATCTGTTCGTCGCCGTCGGCACTTCGCTGCAGGTGCAGCCGGCGGCATCGCTGTGCGGCGTCGCCATCAACACCCACAGTCCGCTGGTCGTGGTCAACGCCGAGCCGACGCCCTACGACGAGATTGCGACCGCGGTGATCCGCGACCCGATCGGGGAGGCGCTACCGCGCTTGGTCGGCGGCTAGCCGGTCAGCCACGAGGACGTCTGGGGCACGTTCCTGGCCGGCGAGCGGCGCAGTAGTCCGGCATCGTCGGCGGCGGACTCTACGCTGTCGTCATGGCCAACTGGGACGACGTGCGACGGATCGTGTTGCGCCTGCCGGAGACGTCTGAGCGTCAATCGGGTGACGTCCCGCAATGGCGGGTCAAGGACAAGCTGCTGGCCTGGGAGCGTCCGCTTCGGGGTGTCGATCTCGAAGCCTTGGGTGACCAGGCGCCGGCCGACCCACCGCTGGCGGCTCGGGTGCCCGACGTCGGCGCGAGGGAGGCGTTGATCGCCGACGCCGGCGACGTCTACTTCACGACGCCGCATTTCGAGGGCTACCCCGTGGTTCTCGTGCGGCTCGACCGGATCGACGTCTCGGAGCTCGAGGAGTTGTTGACCGAGGCTTGGCTGTCCCGAGCGCCCAAGTCGCTGGCCCGGGCCTTTCTCGAGTCATCGCCCTGAACCGTCGCTAGGCGGCGTAGGCTGTCACGGGTGTCAGTGTGCGCGTCAACCGTCATAGCGTCATGAATGAGTCTGCCGACCAAATGGACCAAACGCCGCCCTACGGCATCGTCGCGATCGCGTCGTCAGCCGGCGGGATCACCGCGTTGGGCCGCGTGCTGGGTGGGTTTCCGGCCGACCTGCCGGTCCCGGTCGTCGTGGTCCAGCACCTCGACCGTCGCCACCAGACGATCATCGCCGAAGTGATCCAGCGACGGACCAGTCTCGAGACCAAGCTGGCCTCCGACGGTGAGCGGATCGCGCCCGGCACGATCCACATCGCACCGCCCAACCACCATCTGCTGGTCAACGCCAACGAGACGCTCTCGCTGACGAGCACTGAGCTCGTCCACTTCGTCCGTCCGTCCGCCGATCTGCTCTTCGAATCGGTCGCCGCCAGCTATGGTTCGGCGGCGTTGGCCTGCGTCCTCACCGGATCCGGCAGCGACGGTGCGATGGGAGTGACTGCGATCAAGTCCCGAGGCGGTAGCGTGATCGTCGAAGATCCGGAGTCCGCTGAGTTCAAAGGCATGCCGGAAGCGGCGGTGTCGGCCGGCGTGGCGGATTTTATCCTGCCTCTTGATGAGATCGCTCCGGTGATTTGCCGACTCGTGGGAGCAGTGACGTGACGAAACAATTAGCGGCGACGGCAGAAGACGCCGACCTCGAAGCGCTGCTCGCGTTTATTCGTGACTCCCGTGGATTCGACTTCACCGGCTACAAGCGAAGTACGCTCAGTCGGCGCATCCGCAAGCGCATGAAGGACGTCGGCGTCGACGAGTACGCCGACTATCAAGATCGACTGGAGAGCAGCGCCGAAGAGTTTGAGCTCCTGTTCGACACGATCTTGATCAACGTCACGAGCTTCTTTCGCGACGCCGAGGCTTGGGCCTACCTCCAGAGCGACATCCTTCCCGAAGTACTCGCCCACCTCGAGCCAGTGTCCGAGGTCCGCGTGTGGAGCGCGGGATGCTCCAGCGGTGAAGAGCCATACTCTCTGGCGATCGCCTTTGCCGAGGCGATGGGCATCGAGGAGTGCGTCCGGCGGGTCAAGATCTACGGCACCGATGTCGACGACGATGCGCTACGGATGGCCCGAAGTGGTGTCTACAAGCCCGAAGCGCTCGAGTCGATGGACGAAAGCCTTCGAAAGAAGTACTTCGAGCCGAGCGGAGGCAATTTCGCCTTTCGATCGGACCTGCGACGGCGGGTGATCTTCGGCCGCCACGACATCACCAATGACGCCCCGATCTCGCGGCTCGACCTGCTGGTGTGTCGCAACACGATGATGTATTTCAATGTCGAGTCCCAGAGCCAGATCATCGATCGCTTCCACTTCGCATTGGCGGAGTCGGGCTACCTCTTTCTCGGCAAGGCAGAGATGCTGCTGTCCAACGGCGATCGGTTCGAGGCGGCCAACATCCGGCATCGGATGTTCCGGCGTCGACCGGGGCCGGCTTGGGCGGACAATCGGCCCCCGGCGCGGTTGCCGACCAGGGGCAACCTCGTCCCCCGGCCGCCGAGCCGCGAGCACGCTCTCAACGATCTAGCCTTCGAAGCCGCGCCGTTCGCGATGGTCACCATCGATCAGGACGACATTGTCGCCGCGGTCAACGGCCAGGCGCGCACGATGTTCGGGCTGTCGACACAAGACGCCGGCCGGCCGCTGCGTGACCTCGAGATCTCCTATCGACCAGTCGAGCTGCGGTCCATGATCGAGCGCGCCTACGCCGAGCGACGGGCCGTGCGGGTCAGCAGCGCCGAGCGAAGCATCGGTCCCGATGATGTCCAATACCTCGACGTCCACGTGCAACCGCTGTGGAGCGGCGATGGCGTCTCGATCGGCGCCGTCGTCATCTTCTTCGACCGGACGGTCGCGACCCGGCTCCAGCGGGAGGTCAAGCGCAACCGTGAGGAGCTCGAAACGGCCTACGAGGAGCTCCAGTCGACCAACGAGGAGTTGGAGACGACCAACGAGGAGCTCCAGTCGAGCATCGAGGAGTTGGAGACGACCAACGAGGAGCTCCAGTCGACCAACGAGGAGTTGGAGACGACCAACGAGGAGCTCCAGTCGGGCAACGAAGAGCTCGAGACGATGAACGAGGAGATGCGCGAGCGCACGACAGAGCTCGACGAGGCTCGCGCGTTTCTCGAAGGCGTACTCTCTAGCGTCGCCGCTGCCGTCGTCGTGCTCGACGCCGAGCTGACCGTTCGCAGCTGGAATCGCGGTGCGATCGAGCTCTGGGGGCTGCGAGCCGACGAGGCCCAGGGGCACGCCTTCTTCTCACTCGACTTCGGCCTGCCCACCGAGTCCTTGCGAAGGATGGTGCAGCAGTGCCGCGAGACCGGACGTCGAGCCGGCCCGCTCGAGGTCGAGGCGGTCAACCGGATCGGGCGCACGATCGTCTGCTCGGTCAATTGCGCCCCGCTCGACGGCTCCCGTGGCGGGCTCGTTCTCCTGATGGAGGAGATCAGTCGCGGATAGCCCGGTCGACTCAGGTCGGGTCGATCTCCTGATCGGCGATGCGGGCGTGGATGACGTCGTCGGCGACGTCGCGCAGCCGCAGGCCGTGGCGCCGAGAGTGGTTGCGCAGATGCTCGAACGCGGCATCAGGCGTGATGTCGCGGCGCGCGGCGACGATCCCCTTGGCCTGCTCGATCACGACGCGGCTGTGGAGGGCGTGCTGCAGCTGCTCGGTGCGGCGCTGGCTGTGCCGGAGTGCCTGCTGATGCACCAGGCCGATCGCCGCGGCCTCGACGACGACCGAGACCAGGTCGAGGTCGACCGGCGAGCCGTCTGGAAAATCGAGGACACTGACGGCGCCGAGAAGCTCAGAGTCGCGGCGCACCGGAACGGCACTGACGGTGCCGAATCCGAACTCGCGGGCAGCCGGTCCGAAGCGTGGCCACCGGCCGTCGACCCGGTCGAGGCTCTGCGGAGGAAGCCAACTCCCCGTCCCGTGGCAGGTCGTGCAGGGACCTTCCTTGAAGCGCGACTCGATCGCCAAGAGCTCGTGCATGCGGCTGGTGCTGGCCGACGCAGTGGTCAAGCTGCCGGTCGCCGTGGTGATGAGTAGGCCGGCCTCGGCCGGCGCGACGAGTTCAGACAGCTTGTCTATCAGGGCTTGAAGGTAGGCCGGCTCGTGGACGCCAAGGCTGTCAGCCAGCTCTAGCAACGTACGGGATAACCATGATTCGCGGTCGTTCACCGGAAATCCCCTCGGTCGCAGCGCCATCTCGACTATACGACGGATGGTCGATAGGTCCAGCCCTAGGGAGGAATGAGTCGTAAGCTTGATACGTGCCGTCGCGTGAAGAGGCGAGGACGAGGGTCGCGGACCTGCGCAAACGGTCCGCCGACCAGTTGACGCGTGCGACCCGGGCGGGGCAGATTGCCTACAAATATGAGGGTATGCTCGGCAGTCAGCCAGTCTCACTGCAGCCGCTGCGGGAGCGGATGGCCACCCTGCATCGCCGGCTCGAAAAGCGCCACCTCGAGTCGGCGCGGCTCCAGGAGCTCTATGCCGCGCGTCTCGAAGTGTGGGCAAACGTCTCCGACAAGTCGCAAGTGCAGCCGATGTTCATCGACGCCGTGGCTTCGGCGATCGGGGTCACGAGCGCAGCGATCGTCTTGCGCGACCAGAACGGGCTCGAGGTGTTCGCCGCGACGTCGGACCGGACCGCACGGCTTGCTCACGACCTGGAGTTCGTCGTCGGCGAGGGACCCACCGGTGACGTGTCCATGGGTGACGAGCCGATCCACGTCGACGAGACGACCCTGCGTACGCGCTGGCTGCGGTTCGGTCCGATGGTGATCGAGCAGGGCGTACGAGCGGTCATCGGCGTCCCCTTGCGTCAAGAGCCCGGCGAGTGTCTCGGAGCGTTGTGCGTCTACGCTCCGCAGCCGGTGGTCAAGGAGCCGGTCGTCGCCGCATCCGCCCGGGTCGCCGACGCGTTGACCCACACCGTCCTCAACCTGCCCGGTTCGATCGCGGACGACCAGGCGGCGGCGACGTCGCTGTTCGACGAGGCCGCGTTTCACACGATGGTCAACCAGGCGGCGGGGATCGTGTCGGTGCACCAAGACTGCGACGTGGGCGACGCCCTGGCTCTCTTGCGGGCCCGGGCGTTCGCCGACGGGACACCGATCGAAGCACTCGCGGAGCGGATCGTCCGCGGCGAGATCGGGCTCTGACGTCGTCGCGGGCTCCTTAGCGCCGGGTCAGGTTGACCTCGACGTTCGTCGTCAGGTTTTGGGAATGCTCCTCGCCGTCGGCGTCGACCGTCATCTCGGTCCGCGTCGTGCCACGAGCGGAGGACTCGAGCGCCATCGGAAAGGTCAGGCTGCCGGTGCTGGTGCCCTGGATCGTCCCGCCGCCCCCGACGACCTCAACCGACGCGCCGGCCTGGTCGATCGCGCCGGGGAGGAGCTCCTGGTCGACCGTCGTCTCGAGCTCGTAGTTTTGCCCGTCGAACGACCTGAGCCGGTACGTCGTGTGGGTGCAGCTCACGACACCGGACAGCTCAAATGAGGTGTCGACGCTCCACGCCCCACCGACGCCGACCGGCTCGGTGGGCAGCGGGAAGCTGAACGATGCCATCTGCTGCTCCATCTGGTCGACCAAGGTGGCCAGTGTCGGATCCAGCCCTTCCGGATCGTCGAGGCTACCGTCGATGAACGCGCCGTTGCGGGTCGTGGTCAGGGTGCCGGAGACGCCGATCATGGGGTCGAGTTGGCTCTGGATCGCCGGGTCGCCGCCCTCGACGGAGATGTCATCGTAGACGAACGTCATCTCGATCTCGTCGTCCTCGACCCGATCCACCGTGACCTTCATGCCCAGGGTGATCGGCGGCGAGCTCTGGCTACCCATGTCGGTGCCATCACTCTCGACGGCGATGTCCAGGTTCATCGTCATGTCGAATGCCTGCGTCGTGCCAGGCGTCGGTGACAGCTCGAGCAGCCGGCGAGGCCCGCCGCCCGTCTCGCTGACGACCGCGTCGGTCGACTCGGGGCAGTCTTCGGTGCTCGTCTCGGTGCTCGTCTCGGTGGTTGCCGACGACTCGGGACTGTCGTCTCCGCAGGCGGTCAGGGCAACGAGCATGGTGGCCGAGGCGGCCAAGGTCATCACGTGACGCACGGGTCATCCTGTCATTCGATTGGGTACGGCCGAGCCTGCGACGCGGCGCCGTCCAGCCGGGTTCCGCCGGCCGCTCGAACCCGAGGATCTCGCATGCCGAGGTCACCGGCGCGATGGTACTCCGGACGGTAGGTTCGGGCCCATGATCCCGGAGTCCGCGACGCTCGCGATCAACACCCGCATCCAAACCAGGCTGGACGCCGGCGAGCCGGTGCTCCATCTCGGATTCGGCGAAGCCGGCCTCCCCGTGCTACCGGCCGTCACCGAGGTGCTCGCCTCGGCCGCCGGTCGCAACTCCTACGGCCCCGTGGTGGGCTCCGCGGCCGCGCGCGAGGCGGCGGCAGGCTACCTCGACCGACGCGGACTGCCGACCGATCCCGACCAGGTCGTCCTGGCGCCCGGCAGCAAAGCGCTGCTGTTCGGTTTGGTCGCGACGCTGCCGGGCGACGTGATCCTGCCGACCCCGTCGTGGGTCAGTTACGCCGCTCAGGCCGCCTTGATGGGCCGACGGGTGATCCCGGTGCCGATCCCTTCCGCGACCGGCGGCATCCCCGACCCAGAGCTGTTCGACGCCGCCGTGACACGGGCCCAAGCCGACGGCGCCGACCCGCGGACACTGGTCGTCACGACGCCAGACAATCCGACCGGTACGGTCCCGCCGGCCGATTTGGTCAAGCAGGTGTGCGAGGTCGCGGAACACCATGGAGTGGTCGTCGTATCCGACGAGATCTACCGCGACCTCGCCGGCCCCGACCACGAGGTGGTGAGCCCGGCCAGCCTGTCGCCGGACCGCACGGTGATCACGTGCGGGCTGAGCAAGTCGATGGCGCTCGGCGGCTACCGCATCGGGTTCGCCCGGCTTCCCGACGGTGAGCTGGGGCGGCGGCTGCGACCGGAGTTGGTCGGCGTCGCGAGTGAGGTGTGGTCCAGCCTCGCGACTCCGATGCAGGCGGTTGCCGAGTACGTGCTGGCCGACCCGATCGAGGTGCGCGACCACGTACGGGCCAGTCGGCGGCTCCATCAGGCGGTCGCGTCGGCGGTGCATGAGGACTTCGTCGCGATCGGGGCAGTCTGCCGGCCGCCCACCGGGGCGTTCTATCTCTATCCCGATCTGACCGCGCTGCGGCCCCGACTCGAGGGGCGCGGCGTGTCGACCGACGTCGACCTGACCGAGTTGCTCCTCGACGAGCACGGTGTCGGGGTGCTCGCGGGGTCGGCCTTCGGCGACGATCCGGCCGGCTGGCGGTTTCGCGTCGCGACGAGCCTGCTCTACGGCCGTACCGACGATGAGCGCTGGGCGGCATTGCGTAGCGACGACCCACGAGAGTTGCCGTGGATCGCCGCCTCGCTGGCACAGCTGCACCGCGCGTTGACGGCTCTCGCCGCCTGATCCGTCAGCGCTGGTTGGCTCTAAGGCCCTAGA
>Ga0190270_10000135_pt1 | contig 32330 bp, 33 predicted proteins | sample Popmic320T_FD_133748 | JGI IMG/M metagenome (GOLD analysis project Ga0190270, IMG submission 133748) | Populus adjacent soil microbial communities from riparian zone of Weber River, Utah, USA - 320 T | ecosystem: Environmental > Terrestrial > Soil > Riparian zone | place: USA: Utah | collected...
CCCGCTCGCCGCGAGCAGCAGACTCACGCTCAGGACCGCCACAAGGATCCTCGCCCTCGGCACCGCCGCACTCACCGCGGCCCGGCTCCCTCTCGCCGAGGCCAATCCTGCGAACCTCATCAAGCGCCCGCCTTCCTACCGAGGCCGACTCCGATCGAGCCGCCCTCACATTTCTGAAACACATCGCGACCCGATTGGTCTTGTCGTGACGCAGCTGAGCTGCTGTCCGGCACTCGGGAGGCAGGTGCCGGACAGCGGCTCGGTCAGCCGTTGTGGGAAAGCCTCAGCTGGAAGGTGCCGGGGCCGATGTCGCTGAGCGTGGTGGTGTTCGCCGCCAGGTACTCGTCCAGGTATGGCGAGCGGTCACCCTGGGTCGGCACGTCGGACCGCGGGTCTTGCACTGCCAGGGCGAGCATCGCGTCGGAGACCGTGATCGTGCTGCCCGAGGGAACGTCCCGCCAGCCGTTTGAGGTGATGGTCCCGATCTGGATTCCCAGCTGGTGCCCTTGCTCGAAGGTCCAGTCTGTCGCCTTCAGGGCAAACGAGGTCGATCCGCTGTTTTTCAGCAGCGCGACGTTCTCGTCGAACATCGCGGCCGAGCCATCTGGAGCGACGTCCCACAGCCGCACCATCACGTTGCCCTGACCGGTGGTCTTCAGCGTGATCCGCGGCGTGCCCGTGACTCGGACCTGCTCGGAGACGGGCGTGGACCACGTCCAGTAGCTGCTCCCGGGTGCGTCGGCGAGGTGCAGACTCGTCTGGGCAAGTGACAGCGATCCGATCTGCGGCGCGTCCTCGATGTCCCAGCCCTTGGCCTGCGGCGCCGTCATCGGCAGTGCAGTATTCTGCGCGGCTCCGCCGTCGTCGACGTACTGCCCAGACGACAGCCGTACCCGAGAAGAGGTGTTGGTCACCGGCCAGGTCGGCTGGGCACGCCAGTGGGCGAGGCTGTCTTCGATGGCGAACGCCGGGTCGGTCTCGGAGGGTTCGATGCCGCGGAGGTACTGGTCGTAGAACCGCATCACCTCGTCGAACCAACCGGCGCGGCCCATCGCCAACCGGCCGTCGGCGACGGTGTCGTTGCCCCGCACGTGGTCCCACTGACCGAGCCAACCGCGTTCCGGGCCTTGGTGGTTGTCCAGGTAAATCTCCATGTCCTCGGGCTTGGTGTTGGGCTCGATGAAGCCCGACGTGACAAACAGCGGCGTCTGGGTTCCGGCGGCGCGGGCGGCGAAATTGCGGGCACGCCAAAACGGCGCGTTGGGGTCGGGGTTCTGGGTATTGGTGCGATTGTCGCTCTCGCACTCGGGGTGGCTCTGCTCGTACTCCGCGTTCGCCTTGTAGTGGTCGCTGTCATCACTCATCGGCGGCATCGTCGCGATCGAGTAGTAACCCCGCGGGGTGCTGGTCACGTTGGAACGAGGCACCCCATTGCTGAACAGGTAGTTGTACCTGTTCCACGTCGGTTCTTGGGCAACAATCGCGCGCAGAGGCTCGAGCCTGAGGACATTGGCTGCCAACCCGGTGTTGGCGTCGTAAGACTTGCCGTACATGCCGACCTTGCCGTTAGACCAGGGCTGGCTGGCCGACCACTCGACGGCCGCTCGGACGTCGGCCTGCTCGCCCGGGCCTAGGAAGTCCAGGCACCCGGTGCTGCCGCCGAAGCCGCGCAGGTCGACCATCACGAAGGTGTAGCCGCGCGCCATCAGGTTGGCACCGTCGATGAAGTCCTGAAAACGCGCCGATGGTCCGACCTGATCCCAGCCCTCGACATCGGTCTGCCCCGCATGCCCGAAATAGGGTCCCACCGACACGATCACCGGCGTCTTCGCATCAGCCGGCAACTGCTCTGGCCGCAGCACATCGGCATGCAGCTCGACACCGCTGTCGTCCGAGGACGGAAAGTACGCCTCCGTCCACACCGCCCCCTCCGGCACTCGCGGGTTCTCCGCATGGCTAACCGGGTCGTCAGGTGACGCGGTCGCCTGACTGGCCGGCGCCACCGCGCCGCCCACCATGATCGCCGTGACGGTTAAAAGAGCGCCGGCCGTTGTGGCCGACGCCGTCTTGCGAAGGTCCATGGATGCCTCCCATGAGTCAGGCCAGTCCCCAGGGGTTCGACCACAAGCTTGTGCTCGTCCCGGCGTCGGTGGCTGACAGCAGGTGCCGCTCGTCCTCCCCGCTCGCGCGTCACGCTACGGAAGCGGAGCTATACCGTCACCGAACATCTGCACGAGATCCGGACATAGCGGTAGAGCATCTGTCGGAGCGACCAGCTCCATCGAGCCGCCCTCATCTCCCCCACACTCCAGCCTCATTGAGCCACGGGTAGGCGGCCAGGCGCGGCTGTGGGAGGGTGACCGTTGTGCCCGTCAAGCAACGCTCCTCCAAGTACGAGGGGCTGCAAGTCCTTCTCACTGTGCCGCTAGGCTTCGTCCATATCGCGTTCTTTGTACTCGCGTTCTACCTGATCCTGGCTCTCGGACCCCTGATCGCGTTGGTCGTGATTGCCATCGGCGCGCTAGAGATCGTCGCCGGAAGGAAGATGGCGGCAGGTCCAGGCGTACTCAGTCAGTCGCTGATCGGCGCGGGCAGCGTCACCATCGCTTTCAGCGGTGCCTGCCTCATCTTCATGCTCAGCATGGCGTGGTAGCGCCGCCCGCCGCCGCCCGTCGTGAAGAACCTTTGTCGTGGAGACCTACGACCGTATGACGAATCTCGGCCGGACGACTACGGTCCCCGGGGAGTGACATGGCAGCAAGATTCAGGCTTGGTTCGTCGTTGGTGGCTGCGCTGTTGTCGGCCGTACTCGTTCTGCTCGGAGGACCTGGTGCGCAGGCCGCGGGAGCATGTGGGTCAACGGCTCTGGCACACCGCGGGGCATGGTCGTCCAAGGTCGACGAGAACACCATCGAGTCCATCGAGCGCGCCCACCAGCTGGGTGCGTTTACCGAGAACGACGTCTTTTTGAGCAGCGATGGCGGGTTCGTGATCATCCACAACCAGTCACTTCGCCACACGACCAACTGCACCGGCGACGTCAAAAACACTCCGCTGGCGGTCATCAAACAGTGCCGTACGACCCCCAACGGGCTGCGGATACCGACAGCCGTCGAGGTGTTCAACACGCTGGCCGGCAACCCTGGTCAGCTGATAGACCTCGAAGTCAAGGGCCCCGGGTGGTTTCAGCACGGCAATGCCAAGCTGGTGGAGCTCCGAAACGCCGCCGTGGCTGCTGGGGTCTTAAACCGGGTCTTCTTCAGCAACGACACCACCTATCAGACCTTGACGGCCCTGCGCGATAGCGCGCCCAACGCACAAACCGCCTGGAAGCCAGATTCTGACGAGCCCGACTTCACACCGGCGCACGCCAGCGCCTTGTCGACCGATGCCGTCATGGCATGGGGGACTCAGTGGTCGACCAAGGAGAAGGTCGCCGGCTTCCAGCAGGCGGGCTTCCAGGTGTGGGCCAAGCGGTCCGACAACCAGCAGGTGTGGACGCGCAACTGGAGACTCGGCCTGAAGGCTCAGCTGACGAACCTTCCTGGCACCTACAAAACCTGGTGTAACTCCGTCGTGTGACGCCCAAGCCGGTGCTCGACTACTCAGTTTGGGCCGAGCAGCCCCGGCGCCGCTGTTAGGCGTTCGTCGGGGACGGTCGGTCTGCTGGTGAAAGCGGTACGACGCATGGCGTCGACGCGTAGTCACGCGCTTCGTCGAAGATGCGTCGCAGGCCGGCGTCGATCAGGTGCGTGTCGGCATCGAGTCTGCGGAAGCGAGGAACGACGCTGCCCAGGAGCCAGCGCCAGCGATCGTCGTAGCGGGTAATCCTCGGCCATCCGTGCGTACGCAGAGCGTGTTCGGTGCCTCGCGTGAGCGAGTGGAGGTAGAAGGAGGTGAAGTACGCAACCTCCTGCCGTACTCCACTCACCTCGAAGCTCGTGGTCGCGCCAATCGAGACGATCCTGGCGAACGCGCACGAGAGTCGATCGAAGTGGGGTTGCACCAAGGCACGCTGCTCGTGCTCGAGGAGCTGGATGTTGCCCTCCCAGATGAGATCATCGGCCGCCTGTCGGGCCTCCGCGGATGCCGCCGCGTCCTCCAAGACCTGGCGTCCCTGGTCGATGGCCTCGAAGCCGGAGAGGACCGGAGCATAGTCCGGCTCGGCTCGTAGGAGGGCACGCACCCGTTCGATCCCGTCGTCGGCGGTGACGTAGGCGAGGTGAACCCAGAAGATGTCGCTGAAGATGGCGTTGTTCGTCGCTCGGATCGTATTCACGTCATCCATCAGCAGCAGTCTTGGGCGGCCCACGCTGTTCGGGATGTCCACATAGCCAGTGCCATCGGTGTCCAGCCGCAGCGGAAACAGAGCGCGCCGGACGTGGTGCGACGCGAGCGCGGCCATCGCGGCCCACTTGAAACAGGAAGGCTGAAGCTTGTACATCCAGGCGTAGCGCGACGAGATCTCCATGTTGCGGTGAAACGCGCAGCAGTGATTGGTCAGGAGGCCGTCGGCTACGGCCTTCCACCCCGCGATCGTGTCCGGCATCCCGTCCCGCGGGACGAACTGATGTGGCCCAGCGATGGATCCGTCGGGGCCGATCAGGTCGACCACCGGCGCACCTGTCGTTGCGGCACGGTTCGCCGCTCGCCGCCGGGAGCGCGCCCCCGAGTACTGACTCAGATGCAACCCAGCTGGTCGAAGGCCGTACGCGGATAGCGCCGAAGCCCTTGCCGCTCGCCAACGGTGCCATCGGGCGTCGCCGCGCGCGATGCGACCGACGGACCGCTCGTCCTCGTGGCGGGGGACGTGGGGTGTCACGGATGCCCCTTCCTCACGATGCCCAAGGATCGCCTCCACGGCCAGTATCGCTCGACGTCGCCCGCCCGCGCTGATGGTTCGACACACTTGCGGGAAGGGCATCTCGTTCCGCACGCTACGAGCGGCGCCTACGGGTGGAGGGAAGCACCGATCTCATTTGTGGTTTCGGTAGCGACCGTGATCCGCCATCGACCGCAGTCGCAGTGTTGGTAGCGCACGAAACCATCCAGCGTGTGGTGTCCGGATCGGGTTCGCCAGACGTGGGTGTGGTCGTGATCTCGTCGAACCTGTCCGGCCATCAGGAAGCAACCTCCCTCGCCGTGCAGGCCCTTCGCCAGTCGGGCCGGCGCATCAGATAACGCATGTCGTGCCCTAACGTGATGCGGTGATTTCGGCGTACTCAACCCGTCTGCGGCTTCATCGCGCCCTCATCGCGCCTTCAACGCGCCTTCAACGCTGGTGACGCCTCAATCGGACATCGATTGAACGGTGAACGCAGAGGGGTTGGCCGAAGTCTCCACGGCGTAGCGGGTGTGTGAGCCGGGCTCGGCTGGCACGGCATAGGCTGCCGCAGTGACCTGGACCGCACCTGACGTCGAGCGTTCGGAGCACTATCCGGAGCGCCGCAACGAATCCGAGCAGGAAATGCTCCGCGACTGGCTCGACTGGCACCGAGCCACCCTGCTGCGCAAATGCGCGGGCCTGGACGCCGCCCAGCTGGCCACCCGGGCGGTGCCGCCGTCGAGCCTCTCGCTGCTCGGGCTGGTCCGGCACATGAGCGACACCGAGCGCGGATGGGTCAGGCAGACCTACCGGGGCGAGCAGGTACCTGACCTCTACTACCGATCCGATGCGCCGTACACCGACTTCGAAGAGGCCGACCCAGCCACCGCCCAAAGGGACTTTGAGATCTATCGGGCCGAGTGCCAGGCCGTCGATGACGCGCTCGAGGGCGCGAATCTTGACGAGATCTTCACCTTGCAAGAGAGAACTATCTCGGTGCGCTGGATGTGGCAGCACCTCGTGGAGGAGTACGCACGGCACAACGGGCACGCCGACCTGATCCGCGAGGCGATCGACGGCTCCGCCGGCCTCTGAGCCGCATCGGGATCGAGTTCATCGACGCGGCAGGCCACCCTCGGGAACGGATGACAACCCAACGCCGTTTCGAAACTCTCGTACGGTCAGCAGGTTGTCGCCGTAGACAGCGTCGGTCTCCACCCGGTCAGTTTGACGGAACCCGAGCTTGTCCAGGACCCGGCGCGACGCGACATTCCAGGCCCAGACCCCCGCCCACAACCGCCGATAGCCCGCCTCGCTCGCCCACGTGACCACGGCCCGACCTGCCTCAGTTGCATAACCGCAGCCATGAACCGTACGCAGCAACTCATAGGCCAACTCCGGCTCGTCGGGCGACCCGTTCCCATGAATGATCAGCCCGCAATACCCGATGACATCGGCCGTGCCCTTCCGCTCCACCGCCAAGACCCCCGGCCCCGACTCCTCAAGGTCAGCGCGTATCTGCGCGGCGAGGTCCTCCACAGTCGGTCGGCCCTCGGAATCGATCCGCCGATGCGGCGGCACCCGCGGATCCCGCTCGGTCCACAACTGGCGATAGATGGCGGCCTCGTCCACCCTGCGACGCCGAAGGATCAAGCGATCGGTCTCCAAGGTGTCCAGCCCGGGCACGAGCGACATGCTGGCATTGTGTCAGCGTCGGCGGCAGCACACTGGTACCCGGCGTGATCAGCCGGCGCACGGCACCTGACGGTCGAGCCGTACGCACGCGATCGTCTCCGAACGCCGGTCATGACCCTGGGTAGGCCATCGCGACACGGACATGGTCTGGGTCGAGGGGCGAACCTGGCAGCTCGTGTGCGGCTTCGGGACGTAAGCCGTTGAGAAGGATCGCCAAGTGTCGGCGCCACGCGTCGGGCTCGATCGTTCGGACGCCGTTGGTCGCTCTGACTACCGCCCAGACCAGGAGGCCGAGATCGGTCAACCCGACATCGGGGCGGAGCACACCCGCGCGGTGGGCTCGGTCGACGAGTTGCTTGGTTAGCTCGTGGCCCCGCGCCTTGGCCTTCTCGATAGCCAGGTCGTCTGCGAAGGCGTGGACACACACCTCAGTGAAGCCTCGGTCCTCGGCTTGCCATCGCGCGATCGCGGTGAGGTGCTCGACGAGTCCTTGCCATGGATCGGCGCAGTCGAGAGCCTGTTCGGCCAGCCGACTCGAAGCTTCGACTCGGTCGGTGAGTGCCGCATCGATGAGGCCGACCCTGCTGCCGAAGTGGTGATACAGCGTGCCGACCCGGACGCCCGCTCTCCGGGCGATCTCCTCGAGCGATGCTCCTAGGCCGTGTTCGGCGAACGTCGCACGGGGCCGCGGCGACCAGTCGGTCTTGGTTGCGCTGGGCATCGCGCCGTAGTCCGGGGGCTGGGTGGATGGGGGCATCGTTCCGCGACACGACGACTCAGGAACACCAGATGTGGTCCTCTACAGCCCTGGCGATGTCAGCCGGTTTCCGATCGATGCACGATCCCTCGACGCGAGCGTGTTGCACACCTGGCTGCCGCTGAATCTGCTGTCCCCGATCGAACTCGCGCACACCTTGATCCCTGGCATGGTCAAGCGCGGCTCCGGCGCGCTCCTCGTAGCCCAGGGCATCGCCGTTCGCGACGTGAACCCAGCACTGGCCAGCATCAGCGTTCCGCAGGCCGGGCTGTTGAACTTCCTACACGCAATGTCAGCCGACGTCCACGCTCACGGCGTCAGGATCGCCAGTCTCCAGATCGGGCAGGTCATCGAACGCAGTGCTGCCGCGCGACTATTCGACGAAGGCCAATTCAATCAAGTCGAGACCAATCAGCTGCCTCGAATCGATCCTGACCAGCTCGCCGAGCAACTCTGGACGATCGCCCATCACGGCGACACTCTCGAGTACCACAGCTAACGCCCTCGCAACCGTCGCAACTGGCATCTCGCTTGGCTGACCAGCGATGGGAACGAGGTGCTCAAGGCTGGGGCAACGCCCTTATCGGGTCCTCACCCCTCGGCCCTAAGCGCGTCGACAGGCGCAACGGCCACCGCCCGTGACGACGGCACCCAAGAGGCGGCCAGCACCAGCCCCACGCCGGCGACCGCGACGCCGCCCAGGACCCAGCCGGGCAGACCCCAGACGAACCCGTCGTTGCGGAAGCCGATGAGCGACTGCGCGCCCAGCGCGCCGTACAGCAGCCCCAGCACCATGCCGGAGGCGATCGCGGTGGCCGAGAGCGCCACCGACTCCTTAGTGATCATCGTGCGCACCTGACCGGCGGTGAAGCCCAGGGCTCGCAGCAGGCCGATCTCGCGGGTCCGCTGGATGACGGCCAGGGACATGGTGCTGACGAAGCCGACCGCGGCGATCGCCGAGGACACCACCACGACGCAGACCATCACCACCGAAACGTTGCGCAGGATCTCGTCGGTCTGGGCAGCCTGGGCCGCCGTCTGTCCCCAGTCGTACGTCGACGCGCGCATGGCCGCGAAGCCCGCGGCGAACGTGGTCACCAGTGTCACGCCGATCACCAGGCCCATCGTGGAGCGGGTGGTGCGGCCGGGCTCGCGCACGGCGTTGCGGGCCGCGACCCGGCTGGCCGGGTCCGAGCCGAGCAGCCGGCTGGCCAGGGCGACCACGGTGGGGACGACGAGCCGCGCACCGACCAGGATGCCGGTGCCGGAGAGCATCGCTCCCAGTACCGCCACCAGAAATCCCACCGCGGTGCCGGACTCCCCCAGCGCCGCGGCCAGCGCGAGCACCAGCGCCCCCGAGCCGATCAGCCCGACGGTGGCCAGCCGCCGGAGCCGGCCCATCCGCTGGGTGTCCGGTGCCGGGACGGTTGCGCCCAGCAGGGCCTGGGCCGGTGTGGCCCGCAGTACGACCCGCGAGCCGACCCAGGCCGCAGAAGCCGCGGCCAGCGTGATCACGACCGCCGACGGCAGCGCCAGCACCGGGAACCACGTGTAGTCACCCGTCCGCAGACTCCCTCGGGCCACCAGCACCGCGCGGGTCACATCACTGACGAGCGCTCCGATCAGCACCCCCGCCACCGCACCGCAGGCGGCCACTATCGTGGCGCCCCGGACCACAGCTCGGCGCAGCGAGCCGGCGTCCGCGCCGAGCAGCCGCAGCACCGCGATCTGACGGAGCCGACCGGCCACCACGGTGTCGACCCCGTTGGCGATGACTACGGCCGCGACGTACACCGCGATCGCGATGAACACCGACGCCACCGCACCGAGCAGCACGCCGACCGAGCTGCTGCCGCCCGCGTGCTCGGCGTCGACAGCCAGCAGGTCGCTACAGAGGAGCAGGGCGCTGGCGTAGAAGCCGGCCATGCCGGCCACCAGACCGACGGTGCCGACCTCCCGCTTCGAACCCAGGACCAGGTCACTGCGGGTCGTCATGCGGCACCTGCCTCGAAGCCGATCAGCAGCTCGGCGATCCGGTGCGGCGACATGGCGGCGTGGTCGCCGACGAGCCGGCCGTCGGCCAACACCAGCACCCGGTCGGCGTACGACGCCGCGACCGGGTCGTGGCTGACCATGACGATGGTCTGGCCGTACTCGCGGGCCGCCGTGCGTAGCAGCCCCAGCATCTCGCGGGAGCTGCGAGTGTCGAGGTTGCCGGTCGGCTCGTCCGCGAGCACCACCGACGGCCGAGGCGCCAGCGCCCGCGCGATCGCCACTCGCTGCTGCTGCCCACCGGACAGCTCTCCGGGGCGGTGGCGGACCCGGTCGCCCAGGCCGAGCACGTCGACGAGGTGGTCGACCCACGCGCGCTCGTCGGCGGAGAGCCGCCGTCGCGCCAGCTCGAAGGGCAGCAGCACGTTCTCGCGCACGTCGAGGGTCGGCACCAGGTTGAAGGACTGGAAGACGAAGCCGACGTGGGTCCGGCGCAGCACGGTCCGGGCCCGGTCGTCCATCCGGTGCAGCGGCTGGCCGGCGACGTACACCTCACCGGAGCTGAGGTCGTCGAGGCCTGCGGCAAGGTTCATGAACGTTGACTTGCCGGAGCCGGACGGCCCCATGACCGCCGTGAAGCCGCCACGGGGCACCAAGACAGTCACGTTGTTGAGGGCGTGCACCTCCCCCGCGCCGTGACCGTAGACCTTGCTGACCGAGTGGAAGGAGACGATCGATTCGAACGAGGAGTCCATGACCTCGACGGTAGGAACCGACGGCGGTCCGGGACATCGGCCGCGAGCCTGGTCTTGGCTACATCGCGAGATGTACGGCGGCCCGCCTCACAGCAGCCCGTGCTCGTAGGCGTAGACCACCAACTGCACCCGGTCGCGGGCGCCCAGCTTGGCCAGGATCCGAGAGATGTGGGTCTTGACCGTGGCCTCGGAGAGGTGCTCGACCGCGGCGATCTCGGCATTCGAGAGCCCGGCCGCTGCTCGGAACAGGATCTCGCGCTCGCGCGGCGTGAGCTCGTCGTACTCAAGGCCGGGCGCGGCCCGTGGTGTCCGAAACCGCTCCAGCAGCGTGCGCGTGGCGCCCGCCGCGACGACCTGGTTGCCCTGGGCGACGGCCCTGACGGCGGCGAGGAGCAGCTCAGGCCGGGCGTCCTTGAGCACGAAGCCGCTGGCGCCGACCTCGATGGCCGAGACCGCGGCCTCGTCGAGGTCGAACGTGGTCAGCACCAGCACCCGCGGTGCGTCCTCGCCCAGCGCCTCGTGCAGCAGGCGGGTCGCGGTCACCCCGTCGACCCTGGGCATGCGGACGTCCATCACCACGACGTCCGGGCGTACGTCGGCCAGCAGCGCGGGCACCTGGTCGCCGTCCTCGGCCTGGCCCACCACCTCGAGGTCGGGCTGGCTGTCCAAGACCAGGGCGATGCCGGCGCGGAACATCGCCTGGTCGTCGACCAGGGCCACGCGGACGGTCATGCGGGGGGCTCCGGAAGGACCGCCTGCACGACCCAGGTGTCACCGGCAGCGCCCGCGACGAAGGTGCCGCCGGCCAGCTGCACCCGCTCGCGCATGCCCGCGACACCGTGGCCGGTGCCCAGGTGATGGTCGAGGGAGCCAGGCGAGCCGCCTACCCGGTTGCGCACGACGAGACGATAGCCGTTGCGCCAATCCTCCTCGACCTCGACCGGGTGGCCCGGGTCGCCGTGCTTGAGCGCGTTCGTGAGCGACTCGGCCAGCAGCCGCTGGGTGGTCACCGCGCGCGGCCCGGAGCCGGTGGGCTCGCCGTGCTCTACCACGCGCAGGTCCATCCCGGAGGCGCGCATCCGCTCGGCCAGCGCCCCGCGCGAGCCGCGGCCGGGTGGGGCGGCGGGCTCCTGGTACCGCAGGTCGGCCAGCAGGTCGCGCAGGTCGGAGATCGACCCGCGGGCGGTCTCGGCGATCACGTCGAGGGCCTCGGCCGCCTTGCGGTCACCCTCCGGCGTGCCCAGCGTGTAACGCGCGCCATCCGCCTGGGCGGCGACCACGGCCCAGGTGTGCGCGACGAGGTCGTGCATATCGGCCGCGATCCGGGTGCGCTCCCGGTCCAGGCCGCCCCGCACCTGGGCGCTGATGCGGGCCCGGTTCTGCCACCGCACGTAGCCGGCCGCCCAGCCACCGCCCGAGACCAGCAGCGCGAGCGAGGCAGAGGCGAGCACTGCGAAGGTCGTGGACGCGCCCGACACCGCGTCGCCCATCCAACCGGTGCCCACGGCGCCCGCCAACACGATGGCGGAGAGGACGGCGCCGGCCAGCCCGAGCCGGCGGACCCACGCGTGCGGGTGGGCGCCGAGTACGAAGAAGACCGGCGCATAGCCGGCGTCCGCCACCGGCGCCAGCTCGCCGCTGACGACCTGGCAGAAACCGGTGACCGCGGCCAGTCCGACCATCAACGGCCACGACCCGCGTCGGACGGCGAGCGCTAGCCCCATGGCCAGCGTGCCGCCCAGCAGCCAGGGCTGCCCGCTGACCGGCACCAGCGCCACCAGGGTGAAGGCGGAGGCGACGACCAGGTCGAACACCAGCTGCCGCGGCCTCAGCCGCGCGCGTTCGCCCCAGAGGTCTCCCGGATCCGCCACGCTCTTGAGACTAGTGTCGTGCGTCGGAGGCCACGTCCGATGTCGTCGACACCTGACGTGGCCTGCGAGCTCAGTTGCGACGAGCTCAGTGTGCCGGCTGGGTGGCTTGTGGCGCCGACGAGAACCGCTGCCGGCGGTCGCCTGCCCGGACAAGTACGACGCTGGTCGCGATGATCCAGAGCGGGGTGAGGAAGAACGCGACGAGGCCGGCCGGTGTTACGAATGCCGCACCCAACACAAGTGCGCTCCAGCCGAGCAGGCTCGGCAGGCCGCCGGAGCGAATGGCGCCGATGCCGGTGGCGAGGAACATCGCGGCAAAGCCGCCCGTGATCGGGATCCAACCTTCTGAAGCCAGCGCGTCGAGCGCCACGGTTGGATCGGTATGGCCTTGCTCAGCGCTCTCGCTGGCGGCGAACGAAACGGTGGCGGAGAACAACAGGCCGACCGCGGCGATGATGGTCCCGGCGAACGCGACCGTCGACGAAGAGGCCTCCCCCGACTCACGCGAGCGTAATGCACTCCGGAGGGTGGCGCCGAAGGCGAGAAGGCATACTGCGGCGCCGGTCGCCAGGAACACCGACAAAAGTGCGGTGTCGGCGCGATCCAGCCAGCTGCTGACGATGTCGGCCGGGTTGGCGTTATCGGCGGGTTCCTCGCCTTCGAGGGAGATGACGGCGATGGCCAGGGCAACAAACCCGATTCCCGTGATGGGCGCCCATCGAGCGAGACGTGGAGTGCTCATGAATCCTCCTTGAATCCGTGACGCGTATGGCAGCAGCGTCGGTCGGCTGCCGTCCCGGGAACCAGGGACCGGGGTCCTAGTGGGTCGGGAAATCACGGCGGACCGCTCCCCAGCAGGGCTTTTACTGCGATCATCGAACCGTGGACACGCGGCAGGCCACGTTCGCGAGTGCCGGTTCGGCGCTCGTGTTGATGGCCGTCGCGATCGGGTTGGAAGTGGCGTCGGGGTCGCATGCCGGCTCCTGGATCGAATCCCTGTTTGGTGCCATCGCCGTCATCACCACTGCGGCGGTTGCACTCGTCATCGGCCTGCGGCGCCCGGGCAATCGGATCGGGCTCGTGCTCGCCCTGGAGGCGTTGGCGCTGGCGCTCGCGGGCTCGACCGAGGCCTACGGGGTTTACGCGCTGCTGGCCGAGCCCGGATCGCTGCCGGGTGGGCGAATCGCAGTGTTGTGGTCGGATGCCAGCTGGCCGTTGCTCTTCGCCGGGATCACCGCGCTTGGATTCGTCTTCCCGGACGGTCACCTGCCCACGCCCCGGTGGCGGCCGATGGCGGTCGTCGCCGTCGGCTCATTCGCCGGGGCGACCCTGCTATCGCTGTTCAGCTCCGATCCCTTCGAGGCGCCGTTCACCGACGTACCACGCCCCCTGCCCGACCTCCCCGCCGTCGTGTCCTCCCTGCAGATGGTGGTGCTGCTTGGCTTGTTGGCCAGCCTGGTCGCCGCGGCCGTCGCCGTGGTCACCAGATACCGCCGGTCGTCCGGCGTCGAGCGCCTCCAGATTCTCTGGCTGGCGTACGCGGCATGGCTGCTCCCAGCCGCGCTTGTCGCGTGCCTGGCGGATTGGGCGTCCAGCGACGAGTTGAGCGTCGTCACGTTCGGGTTCTTGATCGCCGCGGTCGTGGCCATTCCACTCGCCGTCGGGATCGCCATCTTGCGCTACCGGCTCTACGACATCGACCGGGTAATCAACCGGACCCTCGTCTACGGCGCGTTGACCGCCTGCGTGGGTGCCGTCTACCTGCTTTTGGTGCTGGCGTTCGGTGCGCTCGCCGGCGGCGGTCGATCGCTGGCGGTCTCGCTCGTCGCCACGGCAGTGGCCGCCGCAGCCGCGCAGCCGTTTCGCTCAGTACTCCAGCGGCGGGTCAACCGCCTCATGTACGGCGACCGCGACGACCCGTACCTCGGGTTGTCTCGTCTCGCCGACCGGCTGCAGGCGAGTACCGACACCACCGCCACGCTAGGCACGATCGCGGAGACGATCAGGGAGGCACTACGGCTGCCGTTCGCCGCCATCGACGTGCCCGGACAGCACGGCATGGAGCGAGCGGCCAGCGATGGCCGATCGGGTCGAGGTGACGAGGTCGTTCTGCCGCTCACATTCGGGGGAGTCGACGTTGGCCGGCTCGTCGTCGAGACCCGCGACCGCGGTGAGTCGCTGGATCCGGCAGACCGTAGGCTCTTGGCCGATCTCAGCCGGCACGCCGCCGCCGCGGTCCACGCCGTCCGCCTCACCGCCGACCTGCAGCGATCACGGCACCGCCTGGTCGTCGCCCGCGAGGAGGAACGGCGCCGGATCCGCCGCGATCTCCACGACGGGCTAGGCCCGACGCTCGCCAGTGCCGTCTTCCAAGTCGACGCCGCCCGCGACCTGACCGGCGACGTCCCCGGCGCGGACGACCTGCTCAGCGACCTGCGAACGACCCTCCAGGCCGCGGTCGCGAGCATCCGTACGCTCGTCTACGCGCTGCGGCCACCGACACTCGACGAGCTCGGCCTGCTGCCGGCACTTCAGGAGCAGGCCGAAGGCCTCAGAGCGACGGACAGCGCACCGTCGATCACAGTGGACGGACCATCCAAACTCCCGCCATTGCCGGCAGCCGTTGAGGTCGCCGCCTACCGAATCGCGCTCGAGGCACTCACCAACGCCGTACGGCACTCGGGTGGCCAGTCCTGCTCGGTACGGCTCGGCCTCAACGGCGGATTGGACATCGAAGTCTCCGACGACGGGATCGGCTGCCGACCACACCGGGTCGGCGTCGGCATCATGTCGATGCGCGAGCGCGCGAGCGAGGTCGGTGCGAACCTGACCATCGAATCCGGCCCGACCGGCGGCACCCGCGTCCACACCGTTCTGCCGATCGAGGGCACATGACCGGTGCGCCGCTGCGAGTCCTGATCGCCGACGACCACCCGCTTTTCCGTCAGGGGCTGCGGGCGATCTTAGACGCGGCCGACGATCTCGAGGTGGTTGGCGAAGCCGCGACCGGTACCCAAGCCGTCGCCGCAGCAGTCGAGCTCAAGCCCGATGTCGTACTCATGGACCTGCACATGCCCGAACTCAGCGGCATCGAGGCAACCCGCCGGCTGGCAGAACAGTGTCCAGACGTACGCATCCTGGTTCTCACCATGATCGAACAAGACGCATCCGTACTGACCGCGCTGCGGGCCGGTGCACGTGGCTATCTCGTCAAAGGCGCCGACCGCGACGAGGTGCTTCGAGCCGTGCGGGTCGTCGCATCCGGCGAGGCGATCCTCGGCACCGCAGTGGCTGACCGCCTCGCCGACATGTTGGAGCCGACCTCGAGAAGCCAGCGCGCCTTCCCCCAACTCACCGAACGCGAACGACAGGTTCTCGAGCTGATCGCTCGCGAATCGTCGAACGCCGAGATCGCGGCCGCGCTCGGACTGAGCCTCAAAACCATCCGCAACCACATCTCGAACATCTTCGCCAAACTCCAGGTGGCGGGCCGAGCACAAGCCATAGTGAAAGCCCGCGACGCCGGACTCACCTGACCCGGCACGCGGCCAGCCTCACACCGGCCAGGCCGACAACACGCTGGTCGTGTTCACCTCCGACAACGGCCACTTCCACGGCCAGCACCGGATACCGTCCGAGAAATTCTTCCTCTACGACCCGGCCTCCCGAGTGCCGCTCATCCTCCGCGGACCCGGCATCCCCGCCGGGGTGACACGCGACCAACAGGTCGCCAACATCGACCTCGCCCCGACCTTTGTCGACGCGGCGCAAGCGGAGCCGGGACTGGCGATGGACGGTCGGTCGCTCCTCCAGCTCGCCCGGAACCCCAAGGTTGCACGGGGCCGCCCCATCCTCCTCGAGGGACACCCCCGCATCGGCGAAACGCTGTCCACCGCAGTCCGTACGCCGCGTTTCCAGTACACCGAGGTCTTCCCCACCGACGGCGGCCGACCCGAGATCGAGCTGTACGACATGCGCAACGACCCCTACCAGCTCGACAGCCGCCACAACGACCCCGCCTACGCCGACACCACCGACGAACTCGCCCAGCTCCTCCGATCGCTGCGAGCGACACAGTAGGTCGCCGGCCGGGCCGTGCGCCCAGCGAAACAGATCAGGTGTAGCTTCGCTGACCATGGCGAAACGGCTATTCCTCCACATCGGCGCCATGAAGTCGGGGACGTCCTACCTCCAAGCGCTGTGTGCCGACAACCAAGACCGCCTCGAAGCGGCGGGAGTTCGCTTCGTGGGGGGAATCTTCGAGGCTGGAGTCGTGGCGAGCGAGATCCTCCGAACGGGCCGAAGACCGTCCACGATCGACAACATGTGCCGGCGGTTGCAGCAGGCGACGGAAGGCTGGGACGGCGACGTTTTCCTGTCGATGGAGCTCTTGAGCCGACGCCCACCGCAAGCGCAGCAGCGGTTGGTGCAGGCTGCCGCTGCCGAAGAAGTGCACGTGATCGTCAGCGGGCGGGACCTGGCGCGCGTGATCCCCTCGAGGTGGCTGACGACCATGCGCAATCGCCGGACCTGGACGTGGCCGGAGTACCTGCGATTGGTGTGCGTCGACGATCCGAACGAGACGGTGGCCTGGAAGAACTTCTGGGACTTCCAAGACCTCTCCGGGATGCTTCGATCGTGGACCGCCGTGGCCGATCCACACCGTATGCATATGGTTACGGCGCCACGGTCGTCCTCCGACCCCATGATCCTGTGGCGCCGCTTCGCTGGCGTCCTGGGCATCGATCCGTCGGGCTATCGGAAGCCGAAGCCGGCGCGGGCGAACCCGGCACGCGGCGTGGCCGCGGCCGAGGTATTACGTCGCGTGAACATACGACTGGACGATCTCAGCTACGTGGTTTATCGCAGAGGCATCGGAAATCCAGTCGACCAGATCTATGAGGGTGCTCCGGCCGGCGAGCCACGATTGCAGATCCCGGAGGCGTACCGCGGATGGGTCGAGAAGCGCGCTCGGCGGATGAACGACGAGATCGCCGAGCTTGGGGTCAACGTGGTCGGCGATCTGACTGAACTGCTGCCGGGACCGCCGGATCCGGACGCCATGGAGTCGGTCGAAGTCAGTGATGCTCAACTGCTCGAGACCGCGCTTGACGGTCTCGCCGGCATGGGGCGGATCATGGCCGTCAACCGGCTCGAGAACGAGTCGCTGCGGCATCGGCATGGTCTGCCCCCAGCCGGGCACGACGACGTGCGGCAGGGACGACCACGGCGGTACGGCAACCGCGCACGTTCACTAACACGACGCTTGCGCGCGGTGCTTCGCCGATGACACTCCAGGTCGCGCATCTCGACCTCAAGAAATCTCGTTCCAGAGATCAGATGCGTTCTGAACTGCGGGGACACCGGTGAAGCGGGCGGGACCTACGGCAGTCGACGCGCGCTAGCGGACGTCGAGGACGCAGAGGCGACAACCGGAGCCTTCGGCCTCGAGATAAGGATGGGCGTCGGCCTCGCGCAGCACGACAGCGCCCGAGGCAGCCAGCGCGTCGACGTGGGCGCGGTAGCCGCCGGACTCCCATACTCGGTCGAGCACGGGAGCAACGACGTGTCCACCGGACCGGACGACCCTGGCCAGCTCGTCGAGCGCCTCCGGTCCGACGTGGCCTTCGGTCAGGGTGCCGACGCAGATCGCAGCGTCGTAGGTGTCGTCCGCGATGTCCAGCCGCTGAGTGAGGTCGGCCCGCGTCAGGTTGCGGTAGATGCCTCGGGCGCGGGCCTGGTCGAGCATGCCCGGTGAGAGATCGACGCCGTCGAGGGTGACTTCGATACGCTTCGCCAGCTCCATCCCGACCAGGCCGGTACCGCAGCCGGCGTCCAAGACGACCTCGGGTCGAGCCAGCTCCACCAGCTTGGCCGCGGCGACCGCCGGACCCACGTACCCTAAGCCGGCGACCGTGTCGTCGTCGTAGCGCTCGGCCCATTCGTCGTACACGCGCTCGGCCTCGTCAGATCCCTTCATCGCGTAGACGCGGTCGAGGATGTCCTTCGGCGTGTCACTCACTGGTCTTCTCCCCGGTCGCTTTGGGTCGATTCAGACCACCCTTTCACGAACCACGCGGGCAGTACGAGAAACCTGGTCGGGACTTGTGGTACGCGGGTGAGGGCCGAGCGTTGGTCGTCACGTCGATCGTGCGGACACCCGACCGAAGGGATCTCGCGGACTGCAAAGACACGTCGAAGACGCCTATGTCCGAGCGGGACAGCGGGTGGTCACCTACGACCGGCCCGGGTATGGACGGTCGACACCTGCTCCCGGATGCTCGATCGCGGACGCCGCCACCGACGTGACCACGATCGCCGACTCGCTGACCTAGACGACGAGGAGCGAACGTTCTGGCAGCGCGCCGAGGCCGAGGGCGAGCAGTCCCTCAACCAGGACTTCCAAGAGGTGGCCGAATGGGTGGAGTCCGGCATGCCAGATCTTGACGCGCTGTCCGCCGATGATCACCACATCGTTGTCCAAGCCCTTACCGAGGCAGTATCGGCCGGTCCCGCCGGCTCCTGCACTTCCTTGGCCATCGACCGTAGGACCAATGGCCGATGCTAGGACCTTCGTCCCTGATCTCTATCCAGGAGTCCCGAGTCGACGCTCAGGCCTCCATTGACCATGAGCTTGTGATCAGAATGTCAGGACAGATGTGACTGCTTCGCAAGGGTGAGGACTGCATAGCGCCGAAGGACTCGACGATCTCGGACTCAGTCAACGGCGCCAGTAGGGCTCCTGCTTGACGAGAGGTGGACGCGGTGGCAGGCCGAGACGCGTTTGATGAGGCGTATGGGCGCGGTGTGCCACGCGCCGTTCGGCGGCCGGCCCGATCAAAAGTACCGCGGCTGCGGGATATCCCTTTGGATGCTGGCGCTGCCTTAACTGGACCTTTGGCGGCTGCTGGGGCTGTTCCGACAGAGCCGACGGCCTTTGGTGGGTCGGTCCTGAAGAGTGATGGATCGATTGCTAGTGGCTGGGTGGTGGTGGAGGGCGGACAGATCGTATCGGTCCGCTCGACCAAGCCGCGTGATGTCGAGCTTGCGATCAGCACCGGGGGTGTGATCGTGCCGGGTCTGATCGATCTGCATGGGCATCCGGAGTACAACGTGTTCGCGGCGTGGGAGCCACCGAAGATCTACATCAACCGCGACCGGTGGCGCGACAGTGACGAGTACGACCAGCTCATCAAGCAGCCCTGGAGTCTGTTGACCGCGGGTGGGAAATCGGTGTCGGTTAAAACCGCGATGACCCGCTACGCGGAGGTCCGTGCTGCGGTCGGCGGCGTGACGGCCATTCAGGGTGCCTCCCAGGATTACCCGAACAAGGCTGAGGCTTTGGTGCGGAACGTCGACCTGCTGATCTTCGGCACCCAGCTGGCTCGCAGCACGGTGGACTTCGACCGCCTCGCCGACGACGACATCGAAAGCATCCGCCGCGGCATCTTCGACGCCCAGACGGTCAAGGCGCACTACGTTCATCTCGCCGAGGGACAGAAGACCAATGAGACATCGGTGAACGAGTTTGTCAAGTTCGCAGACTCACCGCTGTTCAGCGCTGCGACGGTGATGATCCATGGGACCGCTCTGACCCGTGTGCATTTCGACCAGCTCGCTGAGGTGGGCGGGAAGCTGGTGTGGTCGCCGCAGTCCAACCTGCGTCTGTACAACGAGACCACCGACATCGGTGCAGCACTTGCCGCCGGCGTGCAGGTCGCCTTGGGCGCGGACTGGATGCCCTCGGGCAGCCGGAGCCTGCTGGACGAGATGAAGGTGGCATGGCAGGTGGTCAGTCAAACTCCCGGCATCACGGTGGAGCCACCGGATCTGGTGCAGATGGTCACCAGCGGTGCCGCCGAGATCGCCGGCCTCGCCGACAAGATCGGAACCCTCGAGGTGGGACGCGCCGCGGACCTGACGATCCTCCAAAAGCACCTCGACGACCCCTACGAAAACGTGGTCTCGGCGTACCCATCCTGGGTTGAGATGGTGATGATCGGCGGGGACATCCTCTACGGCCGACCCGACTGGGTCGCCGAACTCTCCACTCCAGCCGACTACGAACCGGTCACCGCATGGGGGCGCCCGATGCTGCTCGACACCCGATTCGGCTCCCCTGAGGACGCCGGCATCGACGGACCTCCACGACGGCTCGCGGAGATGCGCGCCAAGCTCATCGCGCGATACCCCGCCGTCGGCCCAATCTTCGCCTAACAACCCGAGCCGCAGCCAGTAAACCTACACACCGAACCGACGAAGGAGGTCGACGATGATCGACTTCGACCCAGGTGCTCCACCAAGCATCGAGTTCGACAAAGGACCACCCATCGCGATCGCACGGCACTTCGCCGCGCTACCACCCATCGCCCCCGAACATTGCGACCTGTTCTGGTACGACTGGGGCCCGGTGTTCTACCGCGGCCGACTCAACGGCACCGCCAAGGTCCTCGGCATCGCCTCCGACCCAGGACCCACCGAACGTCTCGTCGGCCGCACCCTGGTCGGGGACGCCGGCCAGCGGGTCCAGGGGTTCCTAACCAAGCTCGGGTTGACCAGCAGCTACGCCCTGGTCAACGCCTTTCCGCTCGCAGTCCACCCCAGCAAAGTCAGCAAGGCTCTCCCACTGTTGTCCGATCCCGCCCAGCTGGCGTGGCGCAACCGGTTCTACGACCTCATCACCGATTCCACACTGGAGGCCATCATCGCCTTCGGCGGCAACGCTCAAGACGCCCTCAAGCTCTGGGACACCGCACCCGACGTCCCGACGTTCGAGATCCCGCATCCCTCCGCACACGTCGCCGCCGACCTCGCTGCCAAATGGGCCGCCGCGATCCCGGCTGCACGCGGCGCCGTAACCCCAGACCCCGGCGGAGACCAAACCGGCCCCAACTACGGAGCAACTATCACCGAAACCGACTACACCCGAATCCCACACGCCGACCTCCCGTACGGTCAACCGATTTGGATCGGCGACGACCACTGGGGACGCACCGACTCGCCCCGCCACAACAACACCATCGAACGCACCGACACCGACCCCGACCACACCATGACCTGGCAAGCACCCAAGTCCTAGAAGAGCCAGCCCACGTCAACGTCCGCGCCCAAGGCGATGCCGCCGCATCAGAAGGACGTCCACATCACAACGAGCGCATTCAGCACAAGAGGAACCCCTTTCCTCCAGGAGCCAGCCATGTCCCACCCCGACACCGTCGTCCTCACCGGCGACCACAACCTCGGCACCATTCGCACCATGCCGCAGTTCCGCAGCTACATCGCGCAGGGCCCACTCACCGATGCCCAGCGCCGCCTCGTGCTCGATCAGGCCGAGATCCTGATCGGAGAGGTCTACGCCCACCTTCCCCTCAAACGCGCCATGCACGCCGTCGACCCGCTACAAGCGCTTCGCCTCCTGCGGCACCGACTGGCCGACCTCACCGAGACAGAATTCCACGCCCAGCTGCAGCGGATCTTCCTCGGCCTGCATGACCTACACACCAACTACATCCTGCCCTCGCGCTACGCCGGCTTCGCCTTCCTCGGCATCTTCCTCGAACGCTGCGCAGACGAAGGCCGCACGGCCTACCTCGTGACCAAGACGTTCGACCACATCACCGGCGATCCACAGCTCACGGCGGGGGTCGAAGTAACACACTGGAACGGCGCCCCGATCCACCTCGCCGTCGCGGCCAACGCCGCACGCGAGGCCGGCAGCAACAAGGCGGCCCAGCTCGCGCAGGGCCTCCAGAACATGACCCTCCGCTCGATCAACATGTCGCTGCCACCGGACGAGGACTGGGTCGACGTCACCTACAAGGTCGACGGGGCGACCCACGAGACCCGACTGCCGTGGCGGGTCTTCGAGTCCGCCGCCGAGGTGACAACTCCCGGTACTCTGCCGTCACTGCCCGCCGGCGTCGAGGCCGCAGCGCACCACCTGGTCGGCATAGACCTCCGCACCGAGCTGACCCGGCGCATGAAGCGCAGACTCTTCGCCCCGGCCTCCCTAGAGGACGCATCCGCCCCCAACAACGCGAAGGAGCGCACCCGCAAGGCCCGCGCCGCCGCACCGCTCGCGGCCGGACCGGTGCAGACCAGCCGCCCCGACGAGCTCAAGGCCCGGATCGTCGACACCCCGAGCGGCACCTTCGGGCATCTGCGGATCTTCACCTTCCATATGCAGGATCAGGACATCAACGCGTTCCTCAACGAAGTCGTCCGACTGCTCTCCAAGCTCCCGCCGGAGGGTCTCGTGCTCGACGTCCGCGGAAACGGCGGCGGCTACGTGATCGCGGCAGAGTTCTTGTTGCAGTTCCTCGGCCCTCGCCGAGTCACGCCGGAACCGTTCCAGTTCGTGAGCACACCCGGCACCACCGGGCTGGCCAGAACGGTCGCCGACTACCAGGACTGGAAAGACTCCCTCGAGGAGGCGGTAACCACCGGCTCGGCATACTCCACCGCCCTCCCGCTCTACCCGGCTGACCAGGTCAACAGCGCTGGTCAGCTGTACCAGGGTCCGGTCGTGCTGATCACCGACGCACAGTGCTACAGCGCCTGCGACATCTTCGCCGCCGGCTTCCAAGACCACCAGATCGGGCAGGTGCTCGGCGTCGAGGCCAACACCGGTGCTGGCGGCGCGAACGTGGTCACTCACGAGGAACTGCGCACCGAATGGACCGACGGCAGACTCAAGAAGCTGCCCAAGGGAGTGCAGATGCGCGTCGCGCTACGCCGCTGCCTGCGAGTCGGAACCCGGATGGGCCAGCCCGTGGAGGACCTTGGCGTGGTGCCAAACCAAGTCCACGAACTCACCAAGCGCGACCTTCTCGAGGAAAACGCAGACCTCATGGCCGCCGCCGGCGCCCTGCTCGCCCAAGAACAACCGCGGCTGCTGACCTTCACCTCCGCCGCCGCGGGAACCAAGAAGCGCAAGCTGACCATCACCACCGGATCGGTCGCCAGCATCGACGTGTACGTCAACGACCGACCGGTCGAGACCACGCCCACCTCCGACGGCACCACCCAGATCACCATCTCAGCTGCCGGAGGCGACGTCATCCGGATCGAAGGATACGACGCCGACGGAGCGCTGGTCGCGGCAACTCAGCAAGAGGTGTGACCAGCCACTCGGCCGGCCCGGTTTCCACCGCGGCCGCCGGGATCATCCATTGAGGATGAAGACAGGCAGTTGCCGGCGGGCTAGCGTGTGCAGGCGCGGGAGCAGAGTCGCCGCTCGCCATGCCTCAAGGTGGTGCATCACACCGGGACGCCCTCGTGCCGGGAGGAGCGTCGCGACCTCGGAGGAGGAATCATGACCACGTTCACGGTCTGGAAGTACGACGATCCGGAAGGCGCGGCTCGGGCCGCGTCGTCGCTGAAGGCCGCCGAAAGCGCCGGGGTCGTGAAGATCGTCGACCACGCAGTCCTGAGCTGGCAGGAGGGTACTGACAAGCCTGAGCTCGAGCACAAGCAGGACAGCGCGAAGCGGGGCGCCGGCTGGGGCGCGCTCTGGGGAATCCTCGGCGGTGCGCTCTTCATGGTCCCCGTCGCCGGAGCCCTCATCGGAGCCGGCATCGGTGCGCTAGCGAAGGCCACCGACGGGACCGGTATCACCAAGGGCGACCTCGAACGAATCCGCACCGAGGTCGTTCCCGGCACCTCCGCGCTGTTCATGGTGACCGACGAGGCGGACGTCGACCGGCTGGGCGAGCGGTTCCACGGTCGGGACGCAACCCTGATCAGCACCAACCTCACCGACGCCGAGCGGGCGATCCTGCTGGAGACGTTCGGCGGTCGCTGAGTCCACCCGGACACGCCCTGAAGTGTCTCGTCGCGTCTCGGCAGCCTCGCAGTGACCTAATGGCGCGACGTGGCCTTCGGTCAGGGTGCCGACGCAGATCGCGGCATCACGAACGTAGGGCGGCCCTAGTCGGCGGCGACATCGGCCGTCAGTTCCATTCCTGCGCGGGGCCTAGATGGCTGGCTTATCGGGCAGGTTCTCCCATGCCTCATCGTACGAGCGGTGAAGGCGAGCACATTCGTCGTCTGGATGGTCGGAGATGAATTGAGCGAAGGCACGTTGTCCTCGAGGACAGTTGCGCGCCAGAACGTCTACCCGATCGAAAACTCGCTGATATGCGCCCTTGGCAACCTTTTCCTCACCCATTGGCATCGGCGCCGCTTTGATCAAGTCACGCCTCTTTAGCACCCAGCTAGCGTCGTGGTCGGCGAAGGTGAATGCGGTGTAGGTAGGTTCGCCCGCTTTCCGCGAGAGAATCTGGAAGCCAACCCCCCCGAACTGATAGATGATTGGGTCATCCTTGACGTCGAAGTGCTCCTTGCGCCACTTCTGCACCGCGTCATGTGTCAGCAGCTTATGGGCCAGCGCCACATATTCCTTGGGGTCCTTGGAACTAAGTCCTACGACACTCTTAGCCATGCCCTTGATGGCGGTTCCAGTCATGAGCTTGGTCTCGATCTCGTCGGGAATCGGGGTGGCGACAGCCCGACCCCAGGTTACGACGGCGGCTACGAAAAGAGCTCGCGACTGGATGATTTTGGTGTTGTATTCCGCGATGACCGCGGCCCGGTCGGCGTTGCTCCTGATCCGGCTCCAAATACCCAAGTGGGCACCCCTTTCAGCTTCGTCAGCCCGTGCGTTCGATTGCTTCGCCTAGCGTCATCTCAGGGCCTGCACAAACAGGAAGTCGATGTTTGGTCGCTCCGTCGGAAGCCGGTCGTCGTAGCCGGCCCGAACACTGGTGTGGTCGTGAGCATGTCCCTCCAGGCAGACGGCTTTCGCAAGAAGCGAGTGGATCCTTGGCACGTCCGTACACCAATCGTGGGCTCCTGATGGCTCGCCCAGCAGTTCGGAACGTCACAACTCGTTAGGGACCTATGGCCCCAGACTGCCCAGGCCATCGGGACTCACCGAGCGACGACTTCCTTCGCGGCTCTCGACTGACGTGCTTTCGCAACTGCTGATCCCCATGGTCTTAGTCGCGGACCCCCTGCTTTGTAAGGCAGACGCCGCTCAACGCTGTGCGCAAGAGCGCATTGAGCGTGAAACGGCCGAGCGCAAGTCGAAAGTTATGGGCTCACTGAACACACCGTCCTTGGGCGCCGGGACCTTACGCGACAACGGTCTACGTCGCTTTGCCGAACTTTGCTCTGATGTCAAGGGCACGGCGGGCCGCATCCCTTCTGCGAGCGGCATAGTCGTACGCCGGCGGCCGCTCGCGCAGCGCCCACGACGAAACGCGCCAGCAAAGCGCTCCGCGCGTGCTGTCTCGCCAGCGCCCCTCCCGTCACACCGGGCACAGCGGGCTTGGCGCACATGGTGCAACCAGCACCGGTGGGTGCTGAAGTGACGGCGGCCCAAAAGTAGCGATGCGGGGATCAGCTGGGGCCCAGATGCACTAAAGTCTAGTTACTACATCAGATTAGTTGTCAACAGGAGGGCTCATGGCACCGCGCCGGAGTGTGGACGTATCGCGACGTCGATTCCTCAAGCTGACCGCCGGGGTCCCGCTGGCCGCTGGGCTCGGTCCGCTGGCGTCACCGGCGCCGGTCCTCGCTCGTCGAAACGTCGCCGGGTCTCCCATCGTGAAGCCGCTGCCGCCCGAGTGGTTCGTCGACTTCGGTACCAACGCCGAGATGCGCTGGGACGCCGCCGCCGACCTCGGCTATCGCGTGCCTAACGAGCGCTTCTTCGTCCGTGACCACACCGCCACGCCACTGATCGACGCCGCGACCTGGCGGCTGCGCGTGTTCGGCTCCGGGTTGCGGGGGGCCCCCGGCCTCGACGACGCCGTCGAGTTCGAGTATTACCAGCTGCGGTCGTTGCCCAGTTACGAGATCGACGCCGTGATCGAGTGCGCCGGCAACGGCCGAAGCTTCTTCGCCAGCCAGCAAGGTACGCCAGCGGCCGGAACGCCATGGGGGCTGGGCGCCATCGGGCTCGCGCGATGGCGCGGCGTCCGACTCGCCGAGGTTCTCGAGCGCGCCGGCATCCGCCGCGATGCGGTCGACGTGATGCCCGAGGGACTCGACGCGACGGTCGTGACCAACGGCGTCGACCACGGCCACGTGCGCCGGCCACTCCCGGTCTGGAAGGCGCTCGACGACGCGCTGCTGGCCTACGAGATGAACGGCGAGCCGCTGCCACCGGACCACGGCTTCCCCGTACGCCTGGTCGTGCCGGGCTGGATCGGCATCGCCAGCATCAAATGGCTCGGCCAGATCGAGGTCTCCGACCAGCCACTCTCGTCGCCATGGAACACCCTGTGGTACCGGCTCACCGGTCCGGACTACCCCGCCGACTCACCACCGATCACCGACCAGGCGGTCAAGAGCGCCTTCGAACTGCCCTGGAACGCCGCCCTCCCCGCGCGAACCGTCACCACACTGACCGGCCGCTCCTGGTCCGGACAGGCACCGATCCGACGGGTCGAGGTCAGCACCGACGGCGGCCAACGCTGGCGAACGGCCCGCCTCGCCGGCCCGAACCGGGCAAACGGTTGGGTGCGATGGGAGCTACCGTGGCGTCCGACCTCCACCGGCAACCACACCCTGCTCGCCCGGGCCGTCGATGAGAGCGGACGCCGCCAACCCGCCACCGTGCCCTTCAACGACGGCGGCTACCTCTTCTGGGCCGTCGTGCACCACCCCGTCACCACGACAACCTAACCACCCGGCGGACATCCCTACTTCATATTGTTGACAAACCTAGGATATTTTTGGTCTGTGAGGGTCTGATCAAGGCCGGCCAAGACGTCGATTCCGACCAAGCCTGCTGCCTGTTGTCCAAAATCGTCCAGAGATGGGCGACGGCGCGGCGGTGGGTGCCGGCGTGTCGGGGTGTCGGATGCGGCTCAACTCGCGCGGCGGCGGCAGCTTACGGCTGCTAGGCGGCCCGTCGTGGAGGTTCGGACGGCGCCGATGTGTAACACCTAAGGCCGCGACGACCGGTATGAATAAGGCGACCCCCGGTGGGGACCTCCGAAACCGCCGGGGGCCGTCCCTACATTCGAGGACCTCCGAAACCGCCGGGGGCCGTCCCTACATTCGATTACAAGCGTCTCCCACCCTGGCGTCCGACCGACCGCAGTACCCGCGGCTACTCACTCCTGGTCACCGACGAGTCATCGGCCCGGCGTGATCCGATTGATTCACTTCTGTAAAACCTTAGACGTCCTCGAACAAAATAATCAGGCATGGCACGAAAAGCGTCTTCATCGTCGCCTTCACGCGGTGGCTGGTGTTCAAATCATGGGACGTTCGTTTCGGGTTGTGAGAACGGGAATCGCAGAGGTTTTCAATACCGTAGGAGCGTATTAGCGTCAGTGGATTAGGCAGTGCCACGAGCGGTGCGTCGGGGAGCCAACGAACAGTTCGTGGGAGGCAGCAATCGGTGAGGCCGCGTCGAGACGAGCGTCTCGTCATCGCGCAGACAGCGCGAGGGCCTCCCTTACCCGCATTTTTCGGTAACCATCGGAAGCGCTCAACTTTCGTAGCAACCCGCGGGTAGGAAGGCCCAGACCCAGCCTATCCACTCCGGGCCCAAGTCGTACAACGATCTTGTGTATCGATCCGGAGGCATCAAAATGATTCGACGCATCGGATTCACCAGCCTGCTGGCAGCCCTGCTAGCGCTGGTGTTCCTCGCAGCACCCACCCAGGCGGCAAACCCGCACTTCATCCAGGCCAGCGCATCCGGCCCAGACGCGGCGGGCGACCTCACCGTCAACTTCAAGATTGCCGGGCTCGGCGACAACCAGACGATCACCGTCACCGCGTCCGCCGACGCCACGGCCGTCTACGCCTGCCAAAACAACGGCGGCAACTTCCCCTCAGATCCGAAGAAGACCACGGTCAGCGGACCGGTCAGCGCCAGCGGTGACTTCACCTCGGGCAAGAACGGTCAGATCACCGACAGCCTGACCCTGAGTCCACCGACCAGCACGCTGACCTGTCCAAACGGACAGCACGTCGTGCTCGTGTCGGTGTCCTACACCAACGTCACGGTCAGCGGCGGTGGCGACACCGAATCCATCCCGGGCACGTTCTCCCGGACCTTCTTCAACATCTGACCCCACCACCCCCAACCGCGCCTGGTCGGAGCCACACGCTCCGACCAGGCGCCTTTGATAGGTTTCGTAGCCCAGCAGCAACCCTCGCCGCCTCGGAAAGCCGGGTTGCCGGCCTGGGAGCTCCTAGCAAACAAACTGGGAGTCCACCAGCCACAGGCTCGCCGCCTCGTAGGCCAAGGGCGCGACCCACGCACCTGACACCCACGGCCATGGGTGTCGGACGATTGTGCTGACCGCCAATCCGGCCAGGTAGGCGGTGATCGCCAGGAGCGCCGGCACCCACAGCGCTGACCCCGACGGGGTGCACAACGGGATGATCAGCCAGATCGTGGCGCCGGACCCAACCCGCGCGGACGAAAGCAGAAACACCAAGGCTGGCAGCCACAGGCCGGCCACCGCGAGCCCCGACCACACCCGACTCCTGAACGGGGAGATCTGAGGCCAAAGCCGCGAGCGAACTCCGGAAGCGAACAGCGGCAAGAACAGCGACAACAAGAACCCGATCGCGGGGAGGGTGTACCCGACAATGCCTGGCAAGGCGAGTAACGCGACGCCGCGCGTTCGAGCCACAGATGACTCCGGCTGGATTGCAGCGCTGCTCACGATCTACTCCCTCATGGTGATCATCACCGTAACCGCCAGCCCGAGCCCGGGTCGTGAGTACAAACACTCAAGTTTGCAGCCGACCACCACCAGACCCCGGCTCGTCGGCGAGGCCAGGAGCCGGGTTCAGGCAGCGACAAGGGCATCGGAATTCTTCAAGTCGAGGTTTCCATGTTCCGTGCCGCCACCACGGCCGTATTCGCCGGGCGTTGACGGTCAGCGCGCTCACGTTTGTCGCGGCTCCTGCTGAGGCGGTCACCGACTTCCGCAACTGCGACCACATGCACCGGACCTTCGAGCACGGTGCGGCACGGTTTGACCGCGCCGCTGACCGGCAGGTGGCCACCGGCCACTTGCGGCCCGCTGTGCGGCCGCGCGTCTACCGGGTCAATGACGAGAGCGACGCCGACAACGACGGCACCGCCTGTGAGGTCAGCCGCTGATGCCACTCGCCTGGCGCAGCACGCCAAACCGAGCAATCCCAGCCCAACCTGGCCCACCGGCTTCGATGTGAGGTCATGCCGTGGGTTTCGTTGCGCGTAAGACCTTCAAGGTCATGCCGGGTGTTCGGATGACGGTCAGCAGGAGCGGCCTTAGCGCATCAGCCGGCGTAGGTGGCGCGCGGATTACGAAGAGCACGTCGGGGCGGAGCACGAGAACCGTAGGAGTCCCAGGGTCGGGCGTCTACCACACGAAGTCGGTCTCGTCCAAAGGGCCGAGAGGTGCTGGCCCGTCGACGGTCGGGAGCACAAGGCCGGCCGCGCGACCGCCGCCGCCCAGGCCAGGGCTCATGCTCCGAAATGGGAGAAGAGGCTCCACAGGGCGGTCCGAGAGGGACGCTTTCAAGACCTTCCACAGATCGCTCGGCACTTCCCAGAGGCAGCTCCGGTCGCGGCCACACTCGATGGCCTGACCACGATGCAAAGCGGTATCTATGCGCGAGCACTCGACGTGTGCCGCTGAGCGTGGATGAACGCCGAGGTGCTCGAGCAGCACCCAATCGTTCGCAAATACCTCGGGGCGAACCTGGTGACTGTCGGCGTAGCCGACGGAGTGTCCGCGACCCTTCCTATCAGCCGCGATGCGCTTGGACTCGCTCTCGCAGAGCTCGAGCAGGGGGCCGGACACACGGATGCAGCGATCGCTGTGGTGGAGCAGCTGGAGCCCTCGATGATCGCGGCCGTGTCCCTATGTGAGCTCTACACAGAGGCGGGACGTCACGATGAGGTCGTCGCAGTCACCAACGGGCTGAAAAATGACGACGAGCCGTCAGCGCTCCTGATCGCGTTTCGCGGGTTTGCGCTACGCGGGCTAGGCCACCACACGGCTGCGCGGGAGGCATTCAAAGAGGCATTGAAGTCCAAGTCCCGCGACGCCCGCATCAGACACTTCGCCCTCGTCGGGAGAACCCAGACCTATCTGGCCGAAGGCAAGGCCAGCATGGCTCGACAGGACTTCGAACGGATCCTGGCCGAAGACTCCAACTACCCGAGCGTGCGCGAAACGCTTGCCTCGCTCTGACCGCTCGCGTAGACGGGCGTCAGGACTCGCAGCCGGTGCCGTCGCCGTCTGCGTCGAGGCCATGTGGATCGTCGCCGGTCACCTGGATCGGGCCGTCGACGTCGCCGCAGTCGACGTCGGGTGGGTACGACGGCACGCACGGGTCGTAGCCGGCCTCGCAGTTGCCGCCACCACCCCTCGGCTCAGGGGGCTTGTTCGGCCGGTGGAGCGGTTCGTCGACTCCCCCGCACCTTCCCCACATTCCCCGACCGGCCTGACGCGCTCGCTGTTCGGCCGCAATGTATTGCGCCTGATGCTGGTAGGCGGTGTCGTAGGTGTATTCCGCCGCCAGCCCTCGCTCCACCATGGCCAGCCCGAAGTCTCCGAGGCCCGGCACCGTCAGATACGCCAGCGTGCGACCGTAGTAGTCCGAGCGTCCCTGCGAGGGGTCAAAGACCAACCGGACTCGCTTCCCGCTCAACAAGCGTTCAGCAACGGCGGAGGCTTCCGGGCCGCCGCACTCCACCGGCTGACTGGGGTCTACGGTCTCCGGGGTGTCGATTCCGATCACCCGAACCGAGGTGTCACCGTGGTAGGCCACATGGACCGTGTCGCCATCAACCACGTCGAGCACCAGTGACCCCGGAGGTTTCGACGGCTCGACCGACTCGGCGTCCGGCTTGGCCTGATGCGTCTCGCGCGCGGACGGCGAGGGTTTAGAGTGATGGATCTTGACGCCATCATGATCGCGGTATGACTTGTGTCCTGACGAATCGTCCCCATCAGATCCACTGCATCCAGTGGCGACGATCAGAAAGACCAGAACCGCGCCGATCCAGTGTCCGGGTGCCCTCATCGGTCGTCCCTTCCCGCAGGCTCGCCGCGCCCAGGATGCCCGTAGACCGCGCAGGACAGGGCCCTCCGAACGTCCCGACCATGACGGGACCTTCGGCCACCACTACTTCTGGGGCCGACGGCGCGCGCCGGGCGGCGGCTGGGACTCGATCTAAGTCGAGCGCGTCGCCCCGGCCCGCGAGCTGCGCGCGCTCCGGCATATAAGCCAAACGTCGGAGCGCTCCTTGGGCTGCAGGCGCTGGCGTCTTTGGCAGGTGAGCTGCTACGCGCCGCCTTGATCTGCCTCCCGCTCAAGGGCCTCGAAGTCGCTTTCGGCTACGATCGCCTGCTCAGGGCTCAGGGCCCCACTCCTGAGAGCGGAAACCCACAATCGTAAGCGTGTCACCGAAACGCCTTGCTGGCGTTGGAGTCTTTCCACGACCCGACCAACACGGCTCGTCGGGATGATCTCGCCTGGTACTTCGACTTCGTACAGTCGCGCCTCCAACTCGTCCAGATAGGCACGCTCATCGGGATCCGGCTTCTGCCCCTGGCGATAGCGGATGACTGCGGCCACGCCGGCTGTTGCCAGCGCGGCAACAGTAACTCCGGCCATTACCCTCGAGGTTGTCTTCGTCACAATCGCTCCTCCCGGCTGGAGCAAGCGTTGACAACCTCGCAGCTTGCCGCTGCCGCAGTGGTGGCGTCTTACGTGAGGAGGTCAGGGGTAGGTAACGAAGGGGTGCGCGTGCCCTCGGGGTCTTCGATGGCGTGCCAAGCAGCCGGTGAAAGGATCCTCCGCCCACTACCCGTGCTGCTTTCGATCACGACCATGCCGGCCTTGTTGAAGCCGTACCGGTCGCCATCCTCGTACTGTTTCTCCGAGCCATCAGCGTAGATGATCTTGAATGCCATGGCGCCGAGGCTACTGCCCGCCGGCATCGAGGACCGTTCAATACGCTCCGGTGCCATCGCAGCCGAGCTACGCGCAGCCGCGTTGGAGCTTCGAGCCCAACACCGCAAGGCGCTAGATACCGCTCGCCACGCGAATGGACCGTCGTGCTGCCCCGCAGATTCGCCGCGCCCACGCGGCCGGCAGAAAGTCGGCGACCCTGAGGGCTAGATCCTGTTGTGCGTGGGTGTAGAGGTCGAGCGTGGTCGACGGACGGGAGTTCCCGAGTCGCCGTTGCGCATCACGGCGAACCGAGGTGACGTTCGCCGGGGGATACACGTCCGGGGCTTTCGCCTCTAGCCGCTGCTGGCGAGTTCTGCGATTGAATGGATGTTCAAGGTTGGTCTGTGGGGCCCAGACCCTGCCACCGCAGAAGAGGACATGACGGTGACTAGTCGCACGTTAGGACGCGCCGAGGCGTTGCAGCTCCTCGCAAGCGTCGAGTTGGGCAG
>Ga0190270_10000136_pt1 | contig 32330 bp, 33 predicted proteins | sample Popmic320T_FD_133748 | JGI IMG/M metagenome (GOLD analysis project Ga0190270, IMG submission 133748) | Populus adjacent soil microbial communities from riparian zone of Weber River, Utah, USA - 320 T | ecosystem: Environmental > Terrestrial > Soil > Riparian zone | place: USA: Utah | collected...
CGAGCTTCCGCGAAAGCCACGTCCACGACGTGACCATCACCCGGGAGTCGCCAAATTACCCCCGCGAAGGGTAATAGCCGTTGCAGCAGGTTCTATCCCTCCCCCTGATGGGGGGACAGCGCGCTATAAGCGCGCCGGGTGGGGTGAGACTATCCCCCGGCCCCGGCGTCGCAAGAGCGCCGCCGGACCTCCCTACTCGATGCCGAGCTTCTTGATCTCTTCGAAAATGCCCGGCTCAAGCCGCTGCGCCAGCGCAAGGTCGGCGCTGCCGTCAGTAGGCTTGCCTTTGCGGCTCTTCACTACGCCCCGGCCAACCAGTGCCGAAGGCTCGTTCTGGTGCAGGGTGAGCGCCATGTCGAAATCGGCAGCCGCCTTGTCGAGATCGTTCTTGAGCACGTATAACCAACCACGGTCGATATAGCCCTTGGCGCCGTCGCGGTCGATCTTGATCGCCTGGTCGAAATCGGCGAGGGCGAGGTCGTACTCCTTCCGCGCCCGGTAGAGACCGCCGCGCATCGAGTAGCCGTTGGTCGCCTCGGGATCGAGCTTGACCTTCTGGTTCATCTCGGTAAGGGCGCGATCGAGATCGCCCTTGTCGCGATAGGCGATGCCCCGCAGCAGGAAGAAATCGCCGTGGCTGTCGTCGAGACGGATGGCATCGTCGAGATCGGCAATCGCCTTGTCGTAGTCCTTCTTCGCCTCATTGGCCGCCGCGCGCATGAAATAGAGGTTGGCCTTGCTGGCGTCGAGCTTGATCGCGGTATTGAGCTCAGTGATGGCCGCGTCGAGATCGCGGATGGCGGAGAAAGCCATGGCGCGCACGCTATGCGCCCGGATCAGCTGATCCTTGTCGGTCGAGCCTGAGGCGATATAGGCGGCGCAGCTGTCGAGCACTTCTTTGACTGAACCCTGGCCGGTGAAGCAGGGATTGTTCTCAGCTTGCGCATGGCCGAGCCATGCCAAAGCGAGCGCGCCAGCCAGAGCGGCGCGCAAAAGGATATAAGGGGCGCGAAAGCGCATGGAGGCCTCCTTGGAGAACGCAGTTCTTGTCCTCTGGGGGCTAGGTTTAGAGGGGGCTTCGGGGCCTCGTCAATTGAACTTCCGTCCATGATTACCGGGCAAAGACGCTAACCATCGAGTATAAGGACGCCGCCGCGCAACCCCAGGGCGCGCGGCGGGGCCGGCAAGGGGAGGGTGCAATGTCGATCCAGGCGATTTTGCTGCCGATGTTCGCGATGGTCGCGCTGGCCTTCGTGCTGCTGTTCTGGACGCTCGTTCTGCGCCTCCGCGTCCTGAGGCGCGGCGGGGTGAGTCCCCATCAGGTGGCGCTCAGGGAGCAGGCTTGGCCGCCTTACGTCATCCAGATCGGCAATGCTTTCCATAATCAGCTCGAGCTGCCGATGCTGTTCTACGTGGCGGTGTTGCTCGCGCTCGTCACCAATTCGCTCGACGTTATCCTCTACGTGCTGATGTGGATGTTCGTGATTTCGCGCTACGTGCATACCTACATCCATGCGACCTATAACCGGCTGGATCACCGCACCGCAGTGTTCATGCTCGGCGCCGTCGCGCTGCTGCTAATGTGGGTGATCGTGATTGCCCGCATCTATCTGTTCCCACCGATCTGATGACGCCGGGAGCCCGCGTCAGCGCGGCCATCGAGGTTCTCGCCGATATCTTCGATCGCAAGCGCCCCGCAGCGGAGGCACTCAAGGATTGGGGCGTCTCCCATCGCTTCGCGGGGTCCGGCGACCGGGCGGCTATCGGCAATCTCGTATTCGATGGCTTGAGGATGCGCGCCTCGGCGGCTTACGCGATGGGCGACGACAGCCCCCGCGCGTTGGTGCTGCGCACGCTTGTCACAGGCTGGGGGCTGACGCCGGGTGTCGTCTCCGCACTTGCCGGTGACGGCCGCCATGCGCCTGCGCCTTTGTCGGAGGCCGAACGAGCGGGGCTCGACCGCGCACTTCCCGCCGCCACGCCCGCTCACGTCAGGGGCGACTACCCGGAATGGCTTGCGCCTGAATTCGAGCGTGCCTTCGGGGCAGGGGCGGCCGAGCAGGGGGCGGCGCTGGCGCGCCGGGCCCCGGTCGACCTGCGCGCGAACACGCTGAAGGCTGCCCGTGACAAGGTGCTTAAGGCCCTGCATCGCTTCGAGGCCAAGCCCGCGCCGTTTTCGCCCATGGGCGTCCGGATCGACCAGCCGCCCGGACCCGGCAAGAGCCCGCATGTCGAGGCCGAGCCCGGCCACGGCAAAGGCTGGTACGAGGTGCAGGACGAAGGCTCGCAGCTTGCGACCTTGCTCGCCGGTGCCAAGCCGCGCCAGCAGGTCATCGACCTCTGCGCCGGGGCCGGGGGCAAGACTCTGGCGCTTGCAGCGCTGATGGAAAATACCGGCCAGCTCTACGCTTACGATGCCGACCGCGTGCGGCTCCGGCCGATCTTCGAACGCCTGAAGCGGGCAGGGGCGCGCAACGTCCAGGTGCTCCCAGCCGCCGATCGCGAGGCGCTGGCCAGGCTCGACGGCAAGATGGACCTTGTCATGATCGATGCGCCTTGTACTGGGTCGGGGGTGTGGCGGCGCCGCCCCGACGCCAAATGGCGGCTCTCACCGCAGATGCTTGAGGCACGCCGTGTCGAGCAGGTGGCGGTGCTCGACGAGGGCGCCCCGCTGGTGAAGCAGCGCGGGCGCCTCGCTTATGTCACCTGCTCGGTGCTGCCGTCGGAGAACCGGAACCAGGTGGACGCCTTCCTCGCCCGCTGCCCGGACTTCAAGCTTGTCCCCTGGCGGGCGATTTGGGAAGCGGCGTTGCCAGGGGTGCCACTGATTCCATCGGCGGACGGCTCGGCCGAGACCCTGCAGATGACCCCGCACAGCCACGGCACCGACGGTTTCTTCGTCGCGGTGCTGGAGAGGGCGGGCTGATCGCCGTGGCGATAGACCGCTCATCGCCTTCGCTCCATCCTTCCGGCGAGGCGCTCCGGTAACAGCCGGAAAAAATTTGGGTATCACCGGCTTTACCACTTGAATTTGCCATTGACCTCGATGAAATGAACGGCGCTTTTGACGGACGTCCAAGAGCGGCGGTCGGCGCCGCCGACGATCCCTCGAAAGTTGGAGGGGACATCTATCCCATGAAGTTGCTTAAGGTCGAGGCGGAAGAGCCGCCCAGTCGCGCTCGCGCGACATCTCAACTTCTCAACGGCCCACATTCTCCCATCAACGCTCCAACGCCGGCTCCGCAGCTCGGCGTCGTCGTGCGCATGGAGCGCTTCCCGGTCGGTCCGCTCGCGCGCGCCTTCCGCAAGCGCTTTTATCCTGAGATCGACGCCGCGACCTGGAACGACTGGCGCTGGCAGGCGCGCGCGCGCATCCGCACGCTCGCCGAGCTTGAGCGCATCTTCGTGCTGTCGGACGACGAGCGCGACGCGGTGACCCGTCATCAAGGGTCGTTGCCGCTCGGCATCACGCCCTATTATGCGAGCCTGATGGCGCGTGAGGATGCGTTTGAGCCGCTGCGCCGCACGCATATCCCGGTCGGCACCGAATATCTCAAGACGCCTGGCGAGGCCGACGATCCGCTCGGCGAGGATGGGCACAGCGCCGTGCCGGGCTTGGTGCATCGTTATCCCGATCGGGTTCTGTTCCTGGCCACGGGGTTCTGTTCGACCTATTGCCGCTATTGCACCCGCTCGCGCATGGTGGGCGAGGCAGGCGGCGACTACACCTTCAGCCGGCCGCAATGGGAGGACGCGCTCAACTACATCGCCGATCATCCCGAGATCCGCGACGTGCTCATCTCGGGCGGCGATCCGTTGACGCTGTCGGACGAACGGCTCGACTATCTGCTTGGCCGGTTGCGCGCGATCAAGCATATCGAGTTCGTGCGGCTGGGCACCAAGGTGCCGGTCGTGCTGCCGATGCGGGTGACCCGAGCGCTGACCCGCGTGCTCAAGAAGCACCACCCGCTGTGGATGAGCCTTCACTTTACCCATCCAGCGGAGTTGACCCCGGAGGTCACCGAGGCCTGCACGCGTCTCGCCGATGTCGGCATTCCGCTCGGCAGCCAGACGGTGCTGCTGAAAGACATCAACGACTCGGTCGAGACGTTGAAGCCGCTTTTCCACGGGCTGTTGATGCGCCGGGTGCGGCCCTATTACCTCTATCAATGCGACCCGATCTCGGGCTCGTCGCATTTCCGCACCAGCATCGACAAGGGACTCGAGATCATGCAGGCGCTGCGCGGCCATACCACCGGCTATGCGGTGCCGACCTATGTGATCGACGCGCCTGGCGGGGGCGGCAAGATCCCGCTGCTTCCCGACTATGTCGTCGGCCGGGAGGGAGACGAGCTGATCCTCAAGAATTTCGAGGGTAACTTCTATCGCTACACCGACCCGGAGGGGACGGTCGGCGCCGATCGGGCGCTCGACGCCGGCCCGGCGTGATGCGCGTCGCTCTCGTTTACGACCTGCGCCAGGACTATCGTGCCCTCGGCTTCTCCGAGGAGGCGGTGGCCGAGTTCGATTCGGTCGAGACGATCGATCAGCTCGCCGCCGCGCTGGAGGAGCTCGGCTGCGAGGCCGTGCGCGTCGGTCGCGGCCAGGCGCTCGCGGCGCGGCTGGTCGCAGGCGAGCGCTACGACATCGTGTTCTCGATCGCCGAAGGGCTGCAAGGGCGCTCGCGCGAGGCCCAAGTGCCGGCGCTGTGCGAGCTGTTCGACCAGCCTTATCTCTTCTCCGACCCGCTGACCCTGGCCGCTTCGCTCGACAAGGCGGTGGCCAAGCGGCTGGTGCGCGATGCGGGCGTGAAGACGCCGGCCTTTTCGGTCGCCGAGCGGTGCGCGAGCGAGCTTGCCGGCTGGACCGAGTTTCCGGCCTTCGTGAAGCCGCTCGCCGAGGGCACCGGCAAAGGCTGCGAGGCAGCCTCGCTGGTGCATAGCCATGCCGAGCTACGGGTGGCCGCCACGCGCGTCATCGAGCGCTACAAGCAGCCGGCTCTGGTCGAGCGATACCTCCCGGGCCGCGAGTTCACCGTGGGGCTGGTCGGCAACGGCGATGCCGCGCGGGTAATCGGCGTGTGCGAAATTCTGCTCAAGCCGCAGGCCGAAGCCAATGTCTATTCGCTGCACAACAAGGAGCTGTGCGAGGAGCTGGTGATCTATGCGCCGGCCTCGGACGCCGAGGCGCTACTTGCCGGAACGCGCGCGCTCGAAACCTATCGCGCGCTGGAATGCCGGGACACGGCGCGGATCGATTTTCGGTCCGATGAGCATGGCGACCCGCATTTTCTCGAGGCCAATCCGCTGGCCGGGCTCAATCCGTGGCATTCGGATCTGCCGATCCTTGCCGCGCAGAACGGCATTCCCTTCGTCGCGCTGATCGGCATGGTCCTGGACGCCGGTTTCGCCCGCTACGGGCTTGCGCGACCGGGCACCGAGCTCGCGCGGAAAAGCGCGTGATGCCCAGGACGGCAGGCTTCATCCCCGTCCTGCACGCGGCGACGGAGAGTCGTCCCGACGAGATCGACAGCATCGTCGCCGCCGAGGCGGTCGCTGCCGCGCTCGCACGGCTTGGCTATGCCACCGAGGTCGTCGCGCTCGCGCTAGACTTGAGGGGGATCGACGCGCTGCCGGTGCGCCGGCCGCTGCTCGTGTTCAATCTGGTCGACGCCGTAGGCGAGGATTGCCGGCTCGCGCCGATGATCCCGGCGCGGCTCGATGCGCTGCTTTTGCCCTATACCGGCGCCGGCACCAGTGCCTGGCTCGAAACGCTTTCGAAGGTCGAAACCAAGCTGAAGCTCGAACAGGCCGGCCTGGCGACGCCCGCCTGGTCCGAGGACGGGAAGGGGCTTGACCCGGATGCGAGCTATATCGTCAAGCCGGTCTGGGAGCATGGCTCGCTCGGCATTGACCCTGACTCGGTGGTGTGCGGTGCGGACGCGGCGCGCGCCATCACCGAGCGCAGTCTGCGCTGGAACACCGAGCATTTCGCGGAACGCTATATCGACGGCCGGGAGTTCGCCTCCGCCATGATGGATGGACCGGACGGCGTCGAGCTGCTGCCGATCCGCGAGACCGTGTTCCAGGGCTTCGAGGCGGGCCAGCCGCTGATTACCGGCTATGACGCGAAATGGACGCCGGGCAGCCAGCCTTTCGCCGGCACGCCCCGGCGCTTCGGCGTCGAGCGGGAAGAGCCCGCGCTCGCGGCCGAGCTCGGCCGGCTCGCACTGGCCTGCTGGGACCTGTTTGCGGTACATGGCTATGCGCGGGTCGATTTCCGCGTGGACGAACGCCGGGCACCGTTCATCCTCGAAGTGAACATGAATCCCTGTCTCGGCGCTGACGCCGGATTCGCCGCCTCGGCGGAAGTGGCCGGGCTTGGCTACGACGATTTGATCGCCCGCATCGTCGAGGCTTCGCTGGCGCGGGCGCGGGTCACCGCCCTCGGGGCAGCTAGGACATGGCCGGGTGCGCACGCAGGACTCTGATATGCGCGGTTCCGTCGCCGGTTTCGTCGCCGCCAAAGGCGCATCGCGCAGCTTGCTAGAATGGCGAAGCGTGGTGACGGCCGACGATGTCGACCGGGTACGCTCGCTGGTGGCGGGCACCGGGTTCTTCAATGCGGCAGAAGTTGAGCTTGCGGCCGACCTCGTCACCGAGCGGCTCACCAAGGGCGTCCGCTCGGGCTACGATTTCGTGCTAGCCGAGCGGGGATCGGTGCTGGTCGCGTTTGCGTGCTATGGGCTGATCTACGGCACGCGTGACTCCTTCGAGCTTTATTGGATCGCGGTGGCGCCGGAGGAGCAGCGGTGCGGACTCGGGCGCGAAGCCTATGCGCGCACGGAAGCCGCCATGCGCAAGGCAGGCGCCAGCCATGTCTATGCCGATACGTCGTCCTCCGACCGCTATGCGCCGACGCGCGGCTTTTATCAGCGCCTGGGCTTCGTCGAGCAAGCGTGGCTCGCCGATTTCTATGCGCCCGGCGACGGCAAGATCGTCTATGTGAAGGCGCTCTCGTAAGCTGGGCAACGGTATTTGCCGTCGCCCAGGAAGGGGTGGGCAGGGTGCGCTTTGCCCACTCTACCTTTTCTCAGTGTTCGCCTCCATAAGAGCGAGACCTGAAGTAGTCGGCACAATCTTCATCAACGCGAGACCGGCTTGGGGGAGCAGCGCCTCGAATTCGGCAACGGTGCGCGCACGGCCGCCGGTGATCGTCATCATGTGCAAGTCGAGCATGACCGCTGCCGGGTCGTCCATCGCGCGGGCGGGCAATAGCCGCTCGGCGACGACCAGCCGTGCGCCCTCAGCCATCGCGGCGCGGCAATGCTTCAGGATGACCGCAGCGTCGTCGTCGGCGTAGTTCTGCAGCACGCCCTTCAGCAGATAGAGATCGGCGCCCGACGGGATCTCGGCGAGGAAGGCAGCATGCGCCCCGACGATCTCGACAACCTTATCGGTCTCCGACACATCGAGCGCGGCAAGGATCGCTTCGGTGTCGGCTTGTGTTTCTTTAGCGAGATAGGCCGCGAACATCGCACCTTGCGCGGCGTGCTCGCGGCGCCAGTCGAATACGCTCATGCCGAACACCTGATCGAAGGCGGGCCTGCCTGCCGGCAAGGTTGCGATGAGATTGGCCCAAGGCAGCCAATACTGCTCGATCACGATATGGACCTTGTTGGCGAGAGGGGAGCCTGACGTGAGCGACCGGCCGAACGGCGTTAGGGCGAAGCTGCCGTCGGAGCTCTCCTCGCAAACACCGATGATGCAGAGCCCGCGCAGGAAGCGCGCGAGATGCGCCGCCGACAGGCCGAGCGCCGTCGCCAAACCTTCGCCCGTCCAGCGCCGTGCCTCCATCTTGTCGGCAAGGCCGAGCTGCACGGCCGCATAGACCAATGCCGCCTCGTGATAGGCCTCGATCTGCGCGCGCAGCCGCGCCTCCAAAGCGTCCTTTTCAGCCTGGCTCATGCGCTAGCGCCCCGTAACTCCTAGCTCTGCATAAGCCAATTTGAAGTCGTTGCCGACTCCGACGCGCTGTTATAACCACCCGCCATGATGGACGACACGCCAGAGCCAGTCGAAAGCCGCGCTGGAGCCGCTGCGGGGGAGGCGCATGCGCCCGATCAGGAGCGCGTGCTGATCGTCGATTTCGGCAGCCAGGTGACGCAACTGATCGCGCGGCGCGTGCGCGAGGCCGGCGTCTATTCCGAGATCGTGCCCTTCGACAAGGCGGAAGCGGCGCTCGGTTCGGCTCCCCCCAACGCCATCATCCTTTCAGGCGGGCCGGCCAGCGTGACGGAGGAGGGCACACCCAAAGTGCCGCAAGCCGTGTTCACCGCCGGCGTCCCGGTGCTCGGAATCTGCTACGGCGAGCAGGCCATGGTGGCGCATTTCGGCGGCCAGGTGGAGGGCGGGCATACGCGCGAGTTCGGCCGCGCCGAACTGCAGATCATCGACGACACGCCGCTGTTCGAGCATGTGTTCCAGGTCGGCGAGAAGGCTCCGGTGTGGATGAGCCATGGCGACCGCGTGACGCGGCTGCCGCCCGGCTTCCGCGCCGTCGGCATCTCGACGGGCGCGCCGTTCGCGGCCATCGCCGACGATTCGCGCCGGCTCTACGGCGTGCAGTTCCATCCCGAGGTGATGCACACGCCGAAAGGCGCGGCGCTGATCGCCAATTTCGTGCGCGAGATCGCCGGCTGCGCGGGCGATTGGAGCATGGCGCAGTTCCGCGAGAGCGAGGTCGCGCGCATCCGAGAGCAGGTGGGTGAGGGGCAAGTGGTTTGCGGGCTGTCGGGCGGCGTGGATTCCGCCGTGGCGGCGCTCTTGATCCACGAGGCGATCGGCGACCAACTCACTTGCATCTTCGTCGATCACGGCTTGCTGCGCGAAGGCGAAGCCGAACAGGTTACCGAGCTGTTCCGCGGCCATTACAACATTCCGCTGATCGCGGTCGATGCGCGCGCGCGCTTCCTCGATGCGCTCGCCGGCGTCACCGACCCCGAGGTGAAGCGCAAGATGATCGGTAAGCTATTCGTCGAAGTGTTCGAGGCCGAGGCAGAGAAGCTCGGCGAGGTGGATTTCCTCGCCCAAGGCACGCTCTATCCCGATGTGATCGAGAGCGTGTCGGCGACCGGCGGCCCTTCGGCGACCATCAAGTCGCATCATAATGTCGGTGGCCTACCGGACCGGATGCGGCTGAAATTGATCGAGCCGCTGCGCGAATTGTTCAAGGACGAGGTGAGGGCGCTCGGCCGCGAACTCGGCCTGCCGTCGGCCTTTGTCGACCGGCACCCTTTCCCGGGGCCCGGTCTTGCCATCCGCATTCCCGGCGAGGTGACCGAGGAGAAGCTCGCCATTTTGAGGAAGGCCGACGCGATCTATCTCGACGAGATCAGGAAGCACGGGCTCTACGACAAGATCTGGCAGGCGTTCGCCGTGCTGCTGCCGGTGCGCACGGTCGGCGTGATGGGCGATGCGCGCACCTACGATTTCGTCTGCGCACTCCGCGCCGTCACCTCGACCGACGGCATGACCGCGGATTATTACGATTTCAGCCATGATTTTCTTGGGCACGCGGCGCGGCGCATCATCAATGAAGTGCGCGGCATCAACCGCGTGGTCTACGACATCACCTCCAAGCCCCCCGGCACCATCGAGTGGGAGTAATTTTGACGGTGGGCGACTGAACCTTGCGCCTGCGCCACACGGCCCAGGCTGACAGAGAGCTTGATGAATGCGGTGAGCAAGCTGCCGTCAGCGTGTTCTCCCAACTCTTGCGGAAGGCTCAGCGTGCGGCGCGTAGGCAGTCGGAAGCGGAGGACCTCTTTCAAACTATCTGGCTTGCCGCGATAGAGGCTGGTCGGCGGAGTTCAAGGATCCGGAAGGGCATATCCTTTCCATGTATCAGTCAGCGGATAAGCCGCGAAAACGCTGATCAGCACACAAATTCCGCATCTTCGCGTCCAACGGGACGCGCTCTAGCGGTATCTGATCGGCGCTAGCGGCCTTCGGCCCACTTAAGCGCGGGTACGCGGCGGCCGCCTTTTTTATTTGTCGGTGCCGGTTTTGCGAAGACCGATATCCAGAGTGTCTTGTAAACAACACCGAATATGCGGCACGCGGCACCTCCAAGGCGTGGGAGTGAGTAGACTCGCCGCATAAAAGACAAATAGTTTCAGCGTATTTTAAGGGGAGGGGCCGTACGCATTGACAAGATTGAGCCGTCGCAACGGCGGCTAGGTACACGAGATTGTATCGACGGGAGAATTGCTCCGTTGCGGTTGAGATCGCTCCTTGTAATCGCCGGCGCTTTCGCCTGCCTCATCGCCTTGCCGGGCTTGCCTCGCTCCTTTGCGGAGGAGTTGCCGTGGCTCGTTTCGCCCGTCTCGGCGGCTCCTACCATTCCGGCTTGGCTGCGGGCCCATGTCGGCGAAGGCGAAGGTCAAATCGCATCGATGGTCTTGCAGCGGGCGCGCGCGCTTTACCAGCAAAAGCTGAGCGCAGGCGCGGTCAAGAATCCTTGCTACTTCGCCATGGACGCGACGCGCCCCGCTGGTTTCGGACGCCGGTTCTACATTATCTGCGAATCCGACCGGTCGTTCCGCGCGATTCCGTCGGGGCACGGCAATGGCCGCAATCTGAAAGGCATTGCGAATTTCGCGAACGAAATACGCTGCGCGAAGAATTTCAGCAATGCGATGGATTCCAAGCTGACCACCGGCGGACCCTATGTGACGGCCGAGACCAGAACGTCGTTCAAAGGCTATTACCCCGCCTCGGCGGGAAAAAACGACATGTTAATGCGCTCGTTCCTGCAGTTCGAAGGCGAAGGCGAGACCGCAAACGCCAGAGATCGCGCCATCGGCGGGCATCCGGCCGTCGTGCTGAGGGTGTCGTGTCGCCGAAAGAACCCTGACAGCACCTATGCGGACAAGGACGGCTACGTTCCATTTGGGACGCTGGTGAATTACAGCGCCGGCCGGAGCAACGGCTGCACCACTTGGACGCCGTCCGACTCCGAGAGAATCTTCGAAATGGCAGGGGACCGGCCGACCACGCTCTTCATCTATCCTGAATCGGCCGACATCGCCGCCGTCGCGCAAGCCGTGAAGGCCGGCCAGTCTCCGTCACGCGCCGGACTATATTGGAACGCATCCTGCCTGAGAGAAATCGGCTCGCCGAAATTCTGGCCGAGGGAGACGCTCGAGCCGCTCCTCATTCAATATAAGAAAAATCAGCCGCCGCCGCCACCGCCCCGGCCGCTGCCGATCTGCAGGTAGCCTGCCCGGCTCGATTCAAGTCTCACTTTCCCGCGTCGCGCGCGTCCGCCGCCGGATCGCGGCCTTTGCCATGGGTCGAGTAGTAGAGATCGCGGAGATAGGGCATGGGTCGGTCTTCATGTTTGGGGGAATACCGACCGAGCTCATCTGATGGGCGAGGGCGCGAGAAATATCCGGATGCGGGGCATGCATTTCTCCGAGCCCAGGGCTACATCGAAGCTAGCAGGCGTCCACAATTTCACCGCCTTAATTGATGTTAATCTGCGGCAGTGCAGCCGAAGGGACGGTGCCGGAATGAGCCTTCGACCATCTGGCGTATGGGCCGCTTTGGTGCTGCTCGGCCTCGGCGCGGCATGGCCGGCAGAAGCGCCGGCACAGAAGGCGCCAGCTGTAGACCGGATCCGCGCGACCTATAGGCTCGATCTCGCGGCCTTCAATCTGGGCGAGCTCACCGTGACCGCCAACTTCAACGGCTCCGCCTATGAGATGCAGGCCAAAGGCAAGTTCTCGCTGATCACCGGCATGCTCTACCGGGTCTCGGGCAAGACCCAGAGCAAGGGCGAATGGTCGAAGCGGGGCCCGCGGCCGACAAAGTTCACCCTTAGCTTCGAGAGTGGCAGCAAGAAAGAAAAGCGCGAGATGAGCTTCGCCAACGGGGCGGTCAGCGACATCTCCATCGTCCCCCGCAAGAAGCAGAACCCGCACCGCCGCGTGCCGGTGACCCAGGACCAGCTCGCGAATGTGCTCGATCCGCTGACCGCGGCCGTTCTGCCCGCCAGTTCAAACGGCGCTCAAGGCGACCTTGCCGTCTGCAATCGAACCGTGCCGGTATTCGACGGCCAGCAACGCTTCGATCTGGTCTTGAAACCGAAGCGCGTCGACAATCTCGGGGAGGATGCGCCAAGCAAACTCTCCGGCCCGGTGGCGGTTTGCCAGGTCAAATATGTGCCGATCGCCGGCTACCGGCCTAACCAAGCAGGGGTCAAATTTGTCAGCGAGAACGAGGATATCGAGGTCTGGCTGGTGCGCGTGCCGAACACCGCGCTCCATCTGCCCTATCGGATTGTCATGCCGACCGCCTGGGGCACGGGCTCGGTCACCCTCACCAAAATCAAGATGGGATTGGGCGACTAGGCCAACGCCAAGGCCGTCGCCGCTAGCACCAAGACGGCCGTCACCGCCGGGATCAACCACATCGAATTCGGCCGCGCCAGACTTCGTCCGATCGACGGAGTGGCAGGCACCGCATTTTTTTCACGCCACTTTGGGCCGGGACCTCGCATATAGTGCAGTTCGGGACGATAGTTTTTGGATTGGCTCCGCATGCAGATTGCTCCCTCGAACTCACAATACTCACCCGTAGTGGCCGATTATCCCTCGGAATTTGTCGCCAATGGTCTGTGAGCGGGGCAGGATCGGGGCATTGTTGCGGCGAGGTATTGTGTGATGGCTCAAATGCGTGCTCAGGACGCTTTACACATCTTGAAGATCAGACTGGCGGCCATCGAGCAGGAGCATAGCGCCGAGCTCGAAGACCATGAGGAGCTTCGCGAACCGATCGATGCGCAGGCCGAGGCTCGGGCGCTTACTGCGGTCTTGGACTTCTTGCAGAACTGCCGGATCGCGCCCGGCGATTCCCTGTTGCGTATCTTCCGGCGCTATTTGCATGCCGCAAAGCGCCAGGCTCCTTACTCGGAGCATCGGCCCATGCGGCGCTCCCGCGCGGGCTAGGGCGCCGGGCATCCGCTCGACCGCGGAACTCAGTTGACGTCAGGGCCGCGCGTAAGCTTTGCTGCCTTGGCTGGGCAAAGGGGGGTTTCCAATGGACTTCAAGCAATTCTATTTTTCGCCCGAAGGGCGGGTGAACCGGAAGCAATGGTGGCTTTGGCTGGTGCTGCCGTTCACCGTGATCGGCATCCTGCTCGCTTTGGTCGATACGGCGACCGGCCGCTTCGACCCGGAATTGGGCATCGGCCTGTTCAGCGGCATTTTTGGGCTGCTGTCGCTGATCCCCGCCGTCATCGTTTATATCAAGCGGTTCCACGACCGGGACAAGTCGGGCTGGTGGGTGCTGATTGGGCTCATCCCGATCATCGGCGGCCTCTGGCTTTTGATCGAGCTCGGCTTCCTCAAGGGAACGCCGGGACCGAACCGGTTCGGACCTCCGGTCACGGACTGAGCAATATCGCTGGGCAAAATCGATGACGCTGCTCATCGTCGGCATTGCCGTGTTTGTCGGCGTGCACCTTTTGCCGACAATGGGGGGCGTGCGGGAGAAGCTCATCGAGCGACTCGGCGAGAACGGCTACAAGGCGCTGTTCTCGCTGTTGTCGCTCGCGGGTTTCGTCCTGCTTGTCTGGGGCTTCGCCAAAGCGCCGACGATCCAGGCCTGGTCGCCGCCCGGCTGGACGCGCTGGGTGGCGATCGCGCTGATGCTGCCGGCCTTCATCTTCCTGGTCGCGGCATATGTGCCGGGGCAGATCAAGGCGAAGCTCAAGCATCCGTTCCTCATCGCGATCAAGACCTGGGCGCTCGCCCATCTCATCGCCAATGGCGATCTTGCCTCGATCGTCCTGTTCGGCTCGTTCCTGGCCTATGCCGTGTATGACCGCATGGCCTTGAAGCGGCGCCAGCCGACCGGCGTTCCGGGGACCGGCCCGGCGAAGAACGACGCCATCGCCGTGCTGCTCGGCACCGCGCTCTACGTGGTGTTCCTGATCTGGCTGCACCCGCTCCTGATCGGGCGGGCCGTGGTACCCCACTGAAAAATCGGCGCTTCCGGCCCGTTTTTTGCACTGCAAGCTTCCTATATTTCTGCCATAAGACGGGTCCGACCGGGTCAAGGAGTTGAGCAAGTGTCGCAGGAATTCGCCGTCAAGCGGGTGACCGCGCCGGATATCCGCAAGCGCAAAGGCGGGGCGCCGATCGTCGCGCTCACCGCCTATCACGCGCATACCGCGCGCATCATCGACCCGCATGTCGACATGCTTCTCGTCGGCGACTCCCTCGGCATGGTGATGCATGGCTACGAGACCACCGTGCCGGTGCCGCTCGAACTGATGATCATGCACGCGCAGGCCGTGGTGCGCGGCTCGACCCGGGCGCTGGTGGTGGTCGACATGCCGTTCGGCTCCTATGAAGAGAGCCCTGCGATCGCGTTCAGGAACGCGGCACGGGTGCTGAAGGAGACCGGCTGCGGCGCCATCAAGCTCGAAGGCGGCGTGCATATGGCCGAGACCATCCGCTATCTATCCTCGCGCGGCATCCCGGTGATGAGCCATATCGGCATGACGCCGCAGGCCATCAATACGATCGGCAGCTTCTCGCCGCGCGGCCGCTTGCGCTCGGAATGGGCGGCGTTCGAGGCGGATGCACGCGCCATCGCCGAGGCGGGCGCCTTCGCCGTGGTGCTCGAAGCTCTTGCCGAGCTGCTCGCCGTGCGCATCACCAAGCAGATCGATGTTCCGACCATCGGCATCGGCGCTTCCGCTGAGTGCGACGGGCAGATCCTGGTGCTCGAGGACATGCTTGGGCTTTCGCCGCGCGTGCCGAAATTCGTCAAGGAATATGCGCAGATCGGCGCCGGGATCGAGGGCGCGGTCAAGGCCTTCGCCAGCGAGGTCCGCGCGCGAGCCTTCCCTTCCGCCGACTATACTTATCCGATGTTCGACGAGGCGGCGGAAGTCACGAAAAAGACCAAAATGACAGGCAGTTAGCGCCTCTCAGGTCTCTTTACCTTGCGCGCGCGCAACGCCTTCACTAATACGGCGGGCAGGGAGGAACGGCAGAGCTCCGGCGAGACCGCGCGCCCTGTTCGTCGCAACCGCAACGTCAAAAGAGTCCGCTGCCGATGAGCGATCAGAATTTCCTTCGCGAGGTGGACGAGGCCGTCCGCCATGAGCGCTACAGACAACTCTGGGATCAATACGGCCTCTTCGTCGTGGGCCTCGTGGTACTGATTGTCCTCGCGGTGGCCGGCCATAGGGCCTGGAATTACTGGCAGGAGCGGCAAGCTGCAGAAGCGGGCGCAAACTACACCCAGGCTTTGAGCCTGGAGGAGGGCGCCGACGCGGCACGGGCGGGCGAGATATTGAACGCGCTGGCCGAGAAGGGGCCGCAGGGCTATCGCGTGCTGGCGCGCTTCCAGCTCGCAGCCGCCGAAGCGAAAGCGGGCAACACCGACAAGGCGGTCGCCGCTTACGACGCACTGGCCAAGGATTCCGGCATCGATCCAATTCTGCAAGGCAATGCCGCGATCCAGGCGGCGGCACTGCGCCTCGACAAGGCGGACTATGCCGAGATGGAGGGGCGCCTTAAGGGACTCGTCGACTCGAACAGCGCGTGGAGATTTTCCGCGCGCGAGCTGCTTGGGTTGTCGGCCTACCGGCTGAACGACATGCGCGAGGCCGAGAAACAATTCAGCGCGCTGGTCGCCGATCAAGGAACGCCTCCGAATTTGCGGGAGCGCGCCGATATGATGCTTGCGCTGATCGTGAGAACGCCGCAGGCGTTGAGCACCACATCGCCATAGCGCGCGAATCTGAGGGTGGCTCGAAGTTGCGCCCGGGTCGTAGACGGGGAATCGGTATCGGCCTCCGCGGTGTGGGGCTTACGGCAGTTCTTGCCCTGAGCCTTGCAGGCTGCGGCGGCGGTTCGTCGCTGACGGGTATCAGCGACAAGCTCAAGAATCCCTTCGCCAAGGGCGAGACGCCGCTGCCCGGCGAGCGCATCGCCGTGATCACCGATCCCGCCGTCGCCGAGATCGATCCGTCCGGGGCGGCAACGCCGATCCAGATACCGCCGCCGCAGGCCAATGCGTCTTGGTCGCAGCCGGGAGGCACCCCCTCCAACAGTCTCGGCCATCTCGCCCTGAACAGCGACGTGCGCAAGGTCTGGTCGGCGAGTGCCGGCACCGGTTCGTCGTCCAGCGGACGCTTGAGCGCGGTGCCGCTGGTCGCAGACGGCAAGGTATTCACCCTCGATGCGGCCGGCAGGGTCTCGGCCTTCTCTTCCGCCAGCGGCGGCAAGCTCTGGGCGGTGAGCCTCACTCCGGAGAATGAGAAGAGCAAGGAAGGCTTCGGCGGCGGTCTCGCTCTCGGCGGAGGGCGCCTCTATGCGGCGACGGGCTACGGGACGGTGGTCGGCCTCGACACCAGCAACGGCGCCATTGTCTGGACCAAGAAGATCGGCAAGCCGATCCGCAGTTCGCCCACCGCTTCGGGCGGCAAGATTTACTTCGTCTCGACCGACAACGTCCTCCATGCGCTGAGCGAGAGTGACGGGCAGCAGTTGTGGACGGCGCGAGGCTTGCCGCAGCCGGCGACCTTGCTTAGCAATGTAAGCCCTGCGGTCAGTGGTAGCGTGGTGGTGGCGCCGTTTCCGGCAGGGGACGTGATCGCCTACGAGGTCAACAGCGGCAAGTCGGCGTGGCAGGATTCCTTGTCGCGATCGAGCGAAACCACGGCTGCCGGCATCCTGATCGATCCGGCGCGGCCGGCGATCGATCGAGGCGTGGTGTTTGCGGTCAGCCATGGCGGCAAGATGATCGCCACGTCGGAATCGACGGGGGCTCGGCTTTGGACCCGCAATCTTGGCAGCACACAGATGCCCTGGGTCGCCGGCGATACCGTCTATGTCGTGGACCTTGCCGGCAAGCTGATCGCGCTTGGTCGCGAGGACGGCAAGGTGCGCTGGGTCGCAGGGATGCCAAATAGCGGCCGCTGGAACGGCCCTGTCTTGGCCGGCGGCAAGCTGTGGCTGGTGTCCACCCAGGGGCTCCTGGTCGGGGTCGATGCCAGGACCGGCCAGCCAGCGACCCAGATCGATCTCGACACGCCGGTCTTCGTCACGCCGGTTGTCGCCGGCGGCCGCATGTATATCTTGGCGGACAACGCGCAGCTGATCGCTCTCAACTGACACCCTCGGCCGGGGAGGAGCGCTCGGAGGCATCAGCCGGTCTACTTCCTCAGGGGCCAATGTCCTTCATCGTCGCCATCGTCGGACGGCCGAATGTCGGCAAGTCCACCCTGTTCAACCGGCTGGCAGGCAAGCGGCTTGCCCTGGTCGATGATCAGCCGGGGCTTACGCGCGACCGGAGAGAGGCGGAAACCGAGCTTGCCGGCTGCCCCATTACGCTGATCGATACCGCCGGCTTGGAGTCCGGGGACACGGGTCTCACGTCGCGCATGCGGCAGCAGACCAAAGCCGCCATCACCCAGGCCGATGTCGTGCTGTTCCTCATCGATGCGCGGGCCGGCGTGGTGGCGACGGACGAGATCTTTGCCGATCTGGTGCGCGGCGCGGGCAAGAAGGTGATTCTCGCCGCCAATAAATGTGAAGGCCGGGCGGCCGAACCTGGGCTCTATGAAGGCTACGCGCTCGGGCTCGGCGAGCCGCTGGCGATCTCCGCCGAGCACGACATCGGCATCGGCGAACTTGCGGAGGCGATTGGGCAGGCCTGCCGAGGGGAGCGTGCGCCGACGGACCTGCCGCACGAGTCGGCTGATGAGGAAAGCCCGCATCCGTTGCGCATCGCCATCGTCGGGAGGCCGAATGTCGGCAAGTCGACGCTGGTCAACGCGCTGCTTGGCGAGGAGCGCATGATCACCGGGCCTGAAGCCGGCATCACCCGCGACGCGATCGCCTCGAGCCTCGAATGGGCAGGCCGCGACTTGCTGCTGTTCGATACTGCCGGGCTCAGACGCAAGATGCGGGTCGAGGAGCGGGCCGAGAAGCTCTCCGTCGGCGATGCGCTGAAGGCGATCCGCTTCGCCGAAGTGGTCGTGCTGCTGCTCGATGTGGAGCAGCCCTTCGAGAAACAGGATTTGCAGATCGCCTCGCTGATTGTCGATGAGGGCCGCGCTCTGGTCATCGCCGTCAATAAATGGGACTTGGTGCGCGACCGCGAGAAGCGGCTCGCCGGCTTGCGCGAGGCTTGCCAGCGCCTCTTACCGCAGATCAACGGCGTGGCGCTGGTGCCGGTCTCGGCCAAGACGGGGCAGGGCCGCGACCGGCTGATGCAGGCGATCTTGGCGGCTGACGAAATGTGGAACCGGCGGCTGCCGACGCGCGCGCTCAATCAATGGCTACAGGCCGCCGTCGAGGCGCATCCGCCTCCGGCCGCGTCCGGCCGGCGCATCAAGCTCCGTTATATTACCCAGGCCAATGCGCGGCCGCCGACCTTCGTGCTGTTCTGCTCGCGGCCGAAGGCGCTGCCGGACTCATATTCGCGTTATCTCGTCAACGCATTGCGTGAGAGCTTCGACATGCACGGCGTGCCGATCAGGCTTAATCTGCGCAAGGGCGACAACCCGTTTGCATAGGCTAAGCGATGGGCGGCGGGAGCGGCATGGAAGTTTATTTCTACCATCTGGAGCGGCAGTCGCTTGATGACGCGTTGCCGAAGCTGCTTGAGCTCTCGCTCGCGCGGGGCTGGCGGGCCGTCGTGCAAGCGGCGAGCGAAGAGCGCGTCGAAGCGCTGAACACGCGGCTCTGGACTTATCGCCAGGACAGCTTCCTGCCGCACGGCACCGCGGGCGAGGGGCGGCCTGCCGAGCATCCGATCTATCTGACAACAGGCGATGACAATCCGAATGGCGCGCAGATCCGCTTTCTGGTCGATGGCGCCGTGCTTGCCGACACGTCGTCCTATGTCCGGGTCGCCTATGTGTTCGACGGCGGCGACACCGAGGCGGTTGCTCGGGCGCGCGAAGCCTGGCAGGCAGCGAAGACAAGGGGCGACGCGGTCAGCTATTGGCAGCAAGAGCCGGATGGAAGCTGGCACCAAAAGGCCTAAAGCATCACAGAAAAACGCCGTGGGCTGATCTAGATCGGATTTGCGGCGAGGACTTCTCCGGTCGAGCCCTTGAGGTTAATCCGATCGTTGCGCCAAGCGCCTTGTCGCTGTCATGCCCGGCCTATATAAGCCCCAGCTTCCAATGGACGAGAGGGACTTTTGGTTATGGCCAGTGAACGCACGCTTTCGATCATCAAGCCCGATGCGACCGAGCGGAATATCACCGGGTTGATCGTCGCGCGGCTGGAAGCTGCGGGGCTGCGCGTGATCGCCCAGAAGCGCGTGTGGTGGAAGAAGAAGGATGCGAGGAAGTTCTACGACATCCACGACGGCCAGCCCTTCTTCAAGGATCTCGTTGCCTTCATGACGTCGGGCCCGATCGTGCTGCAAGTGCTGGAGGGCGAGGACGCCATCGCCAAGAATCGCGAGGCGATGGGCGCAACCAACCCCGTCGATGCGGAGCCGGGGTCGATCCGCAAGGATTTCGGCGTCAACTTGCAGCGAAATTCCGTGCACGGCTCGGACAGCCCCGAGACCGCCAAGCGCGAGATCGCGCTTTGCTTCAAGAAAAACGAGATCGTCGGCTAAGCACGTGCCGCGTGTCGGCTGAAGGGCGAATGAGCCTGCGGCAGCCCGCCGTCCATTGTGCTATGAGCATGACGCTATGAGCGCCGTCCGTGCCGCCTTCATTGCCGTTATGCTCGCGGCGCTGGTCTTGCCCAGACCTTCGGCGGCGCAACGGGAGCCGGCCGAAGGCGAGCTGCGCGCGAGCAAGGAGCTCGATGCCGTCCGCGGCGATCCGCTGGCTCTTCGCGAGTTCCTCAAGCGCATGCCGAAGGGCGCCGATCTGCACAATCATCTCGACGGCGCGGTCTATGCCGAGACCTTCATCCGCGTCGGCGGCGAAGACGGTCTCTGCGTAGATCCGGCCGCGAAGGCCTTCACTAAATCGCAACCGATCAAGTCGGGAGCCGAGCCCGCGCCCGTGTGTGAGGCCGGCGATGTTCCCGCCGCCGACATACCCAAAAACCAGCGACTCTACGACGATCTGATCGATTCTTTTTCGATGCGCGGCTTCGTCCCCTCGGAGGGCGTGACCGCTCACGACCATTTCTTCGGGACATTCGCGAAATTCGGCGGCACCGATCCTCGGCACACCGGCGAGTTTTTGCATGAGGTCACCACTCGCGCCGCCGCACAGAACGAGCAATATCTGGAGCTAATGGAGACGCCGACCTGGCATCGCCTCAACGACATCACCAAGGACATGACTTGGCGCGACGATCTGGGTGCGCTTCGCGACGAACTGCTTGCTAAGGGGTTGGCCGGCGACCTACCGGCCGCTCGTGCCTTTTGGGACGAGGCCGAAGCCGTGCGGCACGCACGCGGGCGATGCGGCGAAGCGGATGAGGCTCCAGCCTGCAAGGTCGCGACGCGGTACATCTATCAGGTGTTCCGCAATACGCCGAAGGAGTTGGTGTTTGCTCAGGCCGTGTTCGGCTTCGAGCTCGCGGCGGCTGATCCGCGCGTGGTGGCCATCAATTTCGTGGGTGGAGAAGACGACGTCACCGCAATGGCGGACTATGCGGAGCATATGCGCATGGTCGGGTTCCTGCGCGATTTCTATCCCAACGTTCAGGTGAGCCTGCATGCCGGTGAACTTGCGTCGGGTCTGGTCCCGCCGGAGGGACTATGCTGCCACATCAGGCTGGCGGTGGAGAGCGCCCGGGCCGACCGCATCGGCCACGGTGTGGCCGTCATGTACGAAGACCGCCCCTACGAGCTGCTGAAGAACATGGCGGACAAGGGCGTACTGGTCGAGATCAACCTCACCAGCAACAAGGTCATCCTCGGGATCGAGGGGAAGCATCACCCGTTTGTCACCTATCGCAAGTTCGGCGTGCCGGTGGCGCTTTCGACGGACGACGAAGGCGTCTCACGCATCGACCTTACGCACGAATACGTCGCTGCCGTCGAGACCTATAGCCTTGTCTATACGGACCTCAAGGAGATCGTGCGCAACAGTTTAGAATACAGCTTCTTGCCGGGGCAAAGCCTGTGGGACGACAAGGGCGGCTATGCGCGTTTCGCTCCGGATTGCCTGAACGAGGTCGCCGGCGCCGTACCGTCGAGCGCCTGCGCGGTGTTTCTCGCCGAGAGCGAGAAGGCGGCCCAGCAATGGGAGCTGGAGCGGCGCTTTCAGGCCTTCGAGTCGGGCCGCTGAGCGGCAAGCCTCACGCGAAAGGTGACGCTTAGTCCCACCGCCTGCTCATCGAAGGACAGGGTGGCGCCGCAGGCTTCGGCGATGTCGTCGACGATGGCGAGGCCCAGCCCGGTGCCTGCGCCCGATGCGTCGAGGCGCTCGCCGCGCTTGAGCGCCGCCTCGCGCAACGCCTTCGGAATGCCCGGACCGTCGTCGGCGACCGTCAACGCCGCCACATCGCCTTCGCGCTTTGCCGATACCGCCAGCTTCGAGCGAGCATGCTGTGCGGCGTTCTCGATGAGATTACCGAGTGCCTCGGCGAGATCGTCGAGGTCAATCCGCGCCTGGAGATCGGAAGGGACGGTGGTCAACCATGACAGCCGCGCACCAAACGGCGTTCGTTGCATCACGCCGGCCACGCTCTCGACCACGGCGCGGACATTGGCGGTTGCATGCTCGCTCGGCGGCGCGAGCCGGGCGCGTGTGAGATGCCGATGGATATGCCGCTGCATCCGCGAGGCGAGGGTGTCGATGCTACCGGCAATTTGCGGGGAGCCGCTCGCCTTGAGCCGGGTCGCCTCGCCGGAAAGCACCTGAAGGGGCGTTTTCAAGCCGTGGGCAAGATCGGCGGCGCGCGTTCTGGCCTTCTCGATCTCCGCCTCCCGCGCATCGAGCAGGCTGTCGATCTCGCGCGCCAGCGGCTGCACCTCGTCAGGGAAGCCCGAACCAAGCCGCTTGCCTTCGCCCGATCCGATGGCGCCGAGCGCCTTGCGCATGGCATCGAGCGGCTTGAGGCCGACACTCACCTGCACCCACGAGGCGGCGATCAGGAGCGCGCCCACCAGAAGCAGGAGCGGGATCAGCGCGCCGGCGAAGCGCCACACCGCGCCGCGCAGCTCGCCCGCGTCGAGCGCGACGGCTGCCTGGGCCGTGCCGCCGCCGAGATTGGCGGGAAGGCTGACATGGCGTTGCAGTACGTAGAGCGTCGACCCGCCTGGACCGGCGAGCCTGGCATGATGCAGCTCGTCGTCTATAGCGATGGCGGGAAGCGTCAGCTGATAGTCCCAAAGCGAACGCGACCTCGCGACCTGTCCGCCTGGCTCGACCGCCACCTGCCAATAGAGGCCCGACAGCGGCTCGCCAAAGCGCGGATCGGCGGGTTCCTTGCCGATTTCGACAGTCCCACTCGGCGAAGTCTTGAGTCCAGCGATCACCTGATTGAGCTGCACTTCGAGCTCCGCGTCCAGCCGGCGCTCCACGTGACGCTCGAACAGCCAGGCGAGCCCGGCGGCGGCAAGGCCGAGCGCGACAAGAATGGAGATGGCTGCGGCGAGAAGCAGTCGGAAGCGGAGCGACCCGAAGCTCACGCATTCTCTCCGGGCAGGGCATAGCCGAAGCCGCGGCGCGTCTCGATCGCTTCGGGGCCAAGCTTCTTTCTGAGCCGCGTGACCACGGCCTCCAGCGCGTTGGCTTCGCGCGCGTCGCCGTCGCCGTAAAGATGCTCGATCAGTTCGGCGGGCGGCACGACGCGGTCCTTGTGATGGATGAGATAGGCCATGAACCGGTACTCGAGCGGCGACAAGGCGACCGGCACGCCATCGGCGAGCACTGCATATGGCGGGTATCGAGCGCGAGCGTTCCCGCTTCGATGACCGGCGTGCCGTGTCCGGCGGAGCGGCGGATCAAGGCGCGCACGCGGGCAATCAGCTCTTCCATGCGGAATGGCTTGGCCAGATAGTCGTCGGCGCCGGCATCGATCCCCTCGACGCGCTCGGGCCAAGAGCCGCGGGCGGTCAGGATCAGGACCGGCATGTGCAGACTGGCGGCGCGCCAGCGGCGGAGCACGGAAAGCCCGTCCATGCGCGGCAGGCCAAGGTCCAGGATCACGAGATCATAGGGTTCGGTGTCGCCGCGGAACCATGCGTCCTCGCCGTCGGCGACGACGTCGGCCACGAGGCCCGCGGTGGAGAGCGCCGCGGCGATGTCGGCGCCGATCCGTTTCTCGTCCTCGACGACGAGGATGCGCATTAGTCGTCGTCCTCGATCTTCAGAATCTTGCCGGTCGCGGCGTCGACTTCGAGTTCCTTCAGGCCGCCGCTGGGCGTGAGCAGCTTCAGATCGTAGACCAAAACTCCGTCCTCGACCTCAAGCTCGACCTCGAGCACCTTGCCGGGCATTTTGGCTTTCACCGCGGCAAGGACTTCGGCGAGGGGGAGCACTCGGCCTTCCTCCAAGGCGCGCCTGGCAAGAAGGTGATCGTTGTCGTCGGCGGCGGCGCTGCCCAAGGCAAGCGCGATCAGCCCCGCGGTGAAAAGACTAGACCAGCGAAATTGGTTCATGACACGCAGTTTGCGGCCAACACGCTGACAATTCCCTGACACCCGGCATCAGCGGCGCGTCAGTGCGGCCGTGCGATGGTCGTCGCATGGACGGCAACAAGCCGCCGCCACCACCTGTTGTGAATAGGAGCCACCCACCAGGCGGAAAATTTCCTTACTTGCTGCCGTCGCCGTCGCCGTCGCTCTCGCCGTCTCCGCGCCGACTGGCGCATTGGCTGTCGACGATTGGTTCAAGTCTCGCCTGAACGTGCCGGCAGACCAGTGGATGTCGCCGAGCCAGATCGCCGAGAAGCTGGGCGAGAAGGGCTACAAGGTGCTGGAGATCGAGTCCGATGACGGCGCCTACGAGGTCGAGATGGTCGACAAGAACGGCGTGCGCATCGAGGCGCATGTCCATCCGGCGACCGCCGAGCTGCTTCCCGGTTACGACGACTGATCGAATTCAACGCCACTAGCTCAAGGTGCGGCAAGGGAAGGCCGCCGTTGGGCGGGCGCGCGAGGGCGGCGCGCCGCTAGCGCTTCAACAGCCAGGCCACGATGCCTGCGACCAGCCCCGCGAGCAGCAGGCCAAGCACGACGAGGACGCCGATCGCTCCCAGCACCGCTTGCAGCGTGTCCCAGAAGCCGTAAGTCGCGACCAAGGCGGTCAGCAGCAACAGCACAATGATCGGCATTTTCACAGCCCGCTTGCAGTGTGGTCGGTCAGCTCAGCGCGCGGATGCGGAAGGGCAGGCCGCCCTTGGGGCAGAGCGTGACCGTCGCGTGAATCTTCGCCGGCACCGGCCCGGCATATTCCGGCGTGAAGCGGCGCAGCAGCTGCACCAGCGCCAGCGTGTTCTCGATCTGCGACAGCGCTCCGCCGATACAGGCGCGCTTGCCGGCGGCAAAGGGCAGGTAGCTGTATTTGACCCGCTTCTTGGCGCGCTCGGGCGCGAAGCGCTCCGGATCGAACTTCTCGGGCTCGTCCCAATATTTCGGACTGTGATGCATCACATAGGTGCAGATCACCGCCTTGTCGCCTTTGCGAATCTGGTGGCCCTCGATCACGTCGTCATTGGCGGCGATGCGGATCAAGCCCCAGATCGGCGGGAACAGGCGCATGGTCTCCTGGATCACCATGCGGGTAAAGCCGAGCTGCTGGACTTCGTTCCATACCGGATCGCGGTCGCCGCAGACGGCGCGCGCCTCGGCCCTGATGCGCTCCATGGCCTCGGGATGCTGCGAGAGGAGATAGAGCGACCAGGCGAGGGTGAGTGCGGTCGTCTCCGTGCCGGCCCACAGATATTGCTTCATCTCGTCGATCACCTGCTGGCGATCGAATTCCGGGAAGTTCGGGTCGGCCTCGGCTGCCTCGAGCATCTTCAGCAGCGTCTTCTCGCGCTGATCGACGATGTTGGCGCCAATCACGGTCTCGGGGATCTCGCCCCAGATGTCCATGGCCTTGGCCGTGTCTTCGTCGGTGATCTCGGTGAGCTCGCCGTGCAGCTTCTTGAGGCGAATGGATTTGTGGTTCATCACGTCGGTATAGGTCTTGACCTGACCGAAGATGAAATGCGGATTGAACGGCATCTCGCGGTCGAACAGCGCCTTGCACACCATCTCGGCGGCGAGCGTCCAGGTTTCCTCCACCATCTCGATGGTCTCGCCGGTGGCGGCGAACTTCGCCCAACGCGCCATCTTCGAATCGATGGCCGACATGAGGTAGGGGAAGTACTCCTCGAACATCCCGGGATGGAAGGCCGGCTGCTGCGGCGCGCGGATCTTCTGCCACAGAGCTCCGTCGACAGTGATCATGCTCTTGCCGAAGATGGGACGCAGCCCATCGAAATATTTGACGTAATTGTCGGCGTTGGTCACCAGCACGCGCTCGGCATGCGCCGGCTCCGAAAGAATCACGATGCGGTGGTTCTTGAGGTTGATCGGGACCACGCCGCCATATTTATCGCTGAGCATGGCGAGAACCTGCATGGGGTTCTCCTGGTTCAGCAGCGAGGACAGCTTGAACCAGATGCTCTGCTCTTCGCCGAGCCCGTGCGATGGAGAATAGGCGACTGTCATATCCGCCATTTACGCCTTGCCCCCCGCTCCCTGTTCTTGCTCTCGGGGCCGGAAACGGCCCTCCGCGCCGTGGCTAGCCCGGCGGGAAGGCGCAGATTTGCCTCGGATTAGGCCAGTCTCTAGCATCTGGCCGTCGGCATTGTCCATCGTTGGCACGCGCACATCTTGTGGTGCGACATGCCGCCCCGTCCAGGTCCCGATCTTACGGCCGTTAACAATTTCAATCAAAGAGCTTCGTCCGGGGGCGGCGAGAACAATGCGGCCTGCGCCCTGACCTGGGTCAACCCCACCACCTGCTCGCCTTCAACCCGGACAGCGCCGGAAGCGACGAGACCGAGCGCCAGCGGGTAAAGGCGGTGCTCGGCTTCGAGCACTCTGGCGGCGAGGTCGTCAGGCGTATCGGTCGGCAGCACCGGAACCGCGGCCTGAGCCACGATCGGGCCTTCGTCCATCTCCGGCCGCACGAAATGCACGGTGCAGCCGGTGAGCTTCACGCCGGCGTCAAGAACGCGCGCATGCGTGTGCAAGCCGCGGAAGGCGGGGAGGAGGGAAGGGTGGATGTTGAGATGGCGGTTCCACCAGCGGCGCACGAAACCTTCAGTGTGCAGCCGCATGAAGCCGGCGTTGCAGAGCAGCTCGATTTCGGCCTCGTCGAGCGCCGCGTCGAGAGCGGCGTCGAACGCTTCGCGCGACGCAAAGTCCTTATGGTTGAGGGTCAGCGTAGGGATCAGTCCAGCCTCGGCACGCAGCAAGCCTTGCGCCGAAGGCACGTTAGAGATCACCAGCACGATCCTCGCGGGAAAAGCGGACGATCGGCAAGCTTCGATCAGTGCGCCGAGATTGGAGCCCCGTCCCGAGATGAGGACGCCGACGCGCTTCTTGGTCATGGACGTTTCAAGCGAGCTTGCCCCGGTAACGCACGGCACTCCCCGCGCTGCGCTCTGCAATTGCGCCGATCACGCGCGCTTCCTCGCCGAGATGTTCGAGCGCACGCTCTACATCGCCCGGACTCACAACGACTACCATGCCGATACCGCAATTGAAGGTGCGTAGCATCTCGTCGTCGTCCAACCCGGACTCGGCCTGCAGCCAGGCGAAGACCGGCGCGAGCGGGATTGCGTCAAGGTCGATTTCCGCGGCAAGCCCGTCAGGCAGCACGCGCGGGACATTGTCGGTGAGGCCGCCGCCGGTGATATGGGCGATCGCCTTCACAGCATGGGTTCCACGAATCGTTTCAAGCAACTGCCGGACATAGATGCGGGTTGGGGTGAGCAGCGCCTCGCCGAGTTTGAGCCCCGGCGCGAACGGTGCTGCGTCGCGCCAGCCCAGTCCGGTCCGCTCCACGATCCGCCGCACCAGGGAGAAGCCGTTGGCGTGGACCCCGGAGGAGGGGAGGCCGATGATGAGGTCGCCGACGATGAGGTCCTTGCGCGGCAGAAGCGCTTTGCGCTCGACCGCGCCAACGGCGAAGCCCGCGAGATCGTAGTCTCCGGGCGCGTAGAGTCCCGGCATCTCCGCGGTCTCGCCGCCGATCAGCGCCGCGCCCGCCTCCTTGCAGCCCATGGCGACGCTGCCGATGACCGTCTCGGCCACGCCGAGGTCGAGCTTGCCGGTCGCGAAGTAATCGAGAAAGAACAGGGGCTCGGCGCCCTGCACGACGATGTCGTTGACGTTCATGGCGACGAGATCGACGCCGATTCCCGCATGGATGCCGGTCTCGATGGCAAGCTTGAGCTTGGTGCCCACGCCGTCGGTGGCGGCGACTAGCACCGGGTCCTTGAAGCCGCAGGCCTTGAGATCGAACAGGCCGCCGAATCCGCCAATGCCGCCAAGCACCCCCTGGCGTCTGGTCCTGGCCGCAAGCGGGCCAATAGCCTCGACTAGCGCGTTGCCGGCGTCGATATCGACACCCGCATCGCGATAGGTGACTCTGGCTTTGTCCTTGGAAGTTGCGGGCACCGAACCACTCGGGGTGCAGAAGCGGGTGATTTGGCATAACAATCGTGCCGGGCGAGGCGCGTCAAGGCGCAAAAGGCCGTGGGGGCGCCACATTCGCAGGGTTTACCAAGGTTATGCGCAAGGCGTCCGCGGGCCCAAGCCATCGCGGCAGAGTTCGATATGATTTGGTCACGACTCAAGCGTTCGGCGGAGGTGCGTTTCGCCCTGCTGCTGGTTTGTATCGCGAGCCTCATGATCGGGGCGGCGCAGGCCGCCGGCAGTCTCTATGAAGTCGCCAAGATCTCGGTCGACGCCACCGCCGCCGATGCGGTTGCGGCGCGGGAGATCGGCATGGCCGAGGCCCAGGCCCGCGCGGTAAAGACCGTGCTGGAGCGCCTCGTGCCATTGAGTGCCCAGGAGTCGCTTCCCGAGCTTGCCCGGGAGGACGTCGAGGGCCTCGTCAACGGCGTCTCGATCCGCAAGGAGCAGAACTCCACGACGCGCTACATGGCCACGCTCGACGTGAGCGTCAACGAGCAGGGCATCAAGCAGTTGCTGCAGGAGCTCGGCGTTCCCTATAGCGAAGCGCGGGCGCCGACGATCTCCATTCTTCCGGTCGTGATCGCCGGCGGCAGTGTCCAGAGCGAGGGCGAAGAGGGTTGGCGGCAAGCCTGGGAGGCGCTCGATATTGCCCATAGCGTGACGCCGGCCACGATCCTGCGTGCCCGACCCGAGCTCAGCCTCGAGACCATCAAGGCGGTGCTCGCAGGGGAGCCGCAGGCGCTCGAGGCGATGCAGACGGACTACGGCTATGGGCCGCTGGTGGTCGCCGTAGGCGAGGCTTCGGGCGGCAAATTCGTGACCAGGCTCGCGGGCGCAGACGGGGTTGGCGCCATCAATTACGGGCAGAGCGAGAAGCTTGCCGGCGATGCCGGGGCGGCCGCGCGCGAGGCGGCTTCGTTCGCCTTTGCCGTCATCGAGAACCGCTGGAAGACGGCCCAATCGGGCGAGCAACCCACGACCGAGGTCAGGTATGAGGAAGGGGCGCCGCCCACACCGGAGGCCGCTCCGAACGCCGAAATCCCGCGCAATATCGTCGCCCTGGTCGAATTCTCTGGCCTCAAGGATTGGCAGGACATTCGCGGCAGGCTGATGAATGTGGCCGGACTCCAGGCGCTGGAAGTCAATTCGCTATCCGCGCGGGGCGCCTCGATCACGTTCGACTATGCGGGTCCGCTTGGGCGTCTTCAGCAGCAGCTCGGCCAGAGCGGCTTCGATTTCGGCGAGAGAGACGGGACTTTTGTGCTCCGCTCGCGCTAGTCAGGCCTGCCGGTTGCGCCCTCGAATCTGCTAGACTGGGCCATGGAGGCCGGCGCGGCGAAAGGCGCGGCCGGACTCCGGGAGGAGCGTTGGTGAATATCCCGAATAGCCTCACGCTTGGCCGGCTGGTGCTGGTCCCGCTGATCGTGTGGCTGATCATCACCCATGCGATGACGGCGGCCTTCCTGCTGTTCCTGCTGGCCGGCTTCTCCGACGCGGCCGATGGCTTCCTGGCCAAGCGCTTTGGCTGGCGAAGCGAGCTTGGCGCCTATCTCGACCCGATCGCCGACAAGGCGTTGCTGGTCAGCATCTACGTGACCTTGGGCTTTGCCGGTCATCTGCCGGTATGGCTGGTCATCGCCGTGGTGAGCCGCGACATTCTTATCGTCGGCGCGGTGGTGTTGTCGTGGATGTTGTCGCGACCCGTCACCATGCAGCCGCTGCTGATCAGCAAGGCCAACACGCTGTCGCAGATCGTGCTCGCCGGTCTCGTGCTGGCCGAGCTCGGGCTTGGGTTGGGCTTGCACGATCTGGTCAAGGTTCTGGTCTGGGTGACCGGCGCCCTCACCATAGTTTCGGCCGCGGCCTATTTCTGGTCCTGGCTCGGGCATATGGCGAGCTACGAGCCGGCGCCTGCGCCGCTGCCGCCACGCCAACGCAAAGCGCCGGACTTGGACAAGCCGCAACGCCCGCGAGTCAGGACTTCATGACGCTTGCCCAGCTTACGCTCGATTTGCCCCACCGCGCGGCGCTTGGCGCCGAGGACTTTCTGGTCAGCGATTGCAACCTTGCCGCGGTGAGGTTGATCGATGCCTGGCCGGCTTGGCAGGACCGGGTGCAACTCCTGACCGGACCGGCCGCGAGCGGCAAGACGCATCTCGCCAGGGTTTGGCAGGCGTTATCAGGCGCGTGCTCGCTCAATCCCGACAATCTCGGCATCGACTTTGTCGATGGCATGGGCGCTGGAACGCCGCTGGTGGTGGAGGACGCCGACCGGGTTTCCTACGACGAGAAGGCGCTGTTTCACCTTCTTAACCTGGCGCGCGAGAAGCAATTATCGGTGCTGCTCAGCGCGCGCAGCGTACCAAGCCGTTGGCGCGTCGCTCTGCCGGACCTGCTCTCGCGCTTGAACGCGGTTCCGGCGGTGGCGATCGGCGCGCCCGATGAGACGCTGATCCGCACCGTGCTGCTCAAGCATTTCGCCGACCGGCAGCTCGATATCGATCCCAAAGTGCTTACATATTTAGCGTTGCACGTGGATCGCTCGCTGGAAGCGGCGGAAGCGGCGGTGGCGGCGGTCGACCGGGCGGCACTCGCCACGGGCCGCAAGATCAGTCGGCAGTTGGTGATCGAGACGCTGCAGGAGAGCGCCCAGAGCGATTGAAGGCGGCCCGTCGGCTGGCTATGGCCGTAACGCAACTGATACAGTTCTTGCGGTAACATCACCCGAACGCATGCAAGCCGCTCCGTAAGGCGGCAAAAACGTTTTGTTTACAAGAGGTTGTCAATGGGTTTGCTAGAGCAGGTGGCGCCACCCGAGCCGAGCCCCGGCATCGCTGCGTTCGGCCAGAGCCGCTTCTTCAATCGCGAGCTGTCCTGGCTCCACTTCAATCGAAGAGTGCTCGAGGAAGCCGAGAACGAGCGCCATCCGCTGCTCGAACGCCTGCGGTTTCTATCGATCTCCGCCTCCAACCTCGACGAGTTCTACATGGTGCGGGTGGCCGGTCTGCGCGGCCAGGTCCTTGCCGGCATTGAGACGCCGAGCGTCGATGGACTGTCGCCGGCCGAGCAGCTCGACCGCATCCACCAGACGGTCGCCGAGCTCACCGCGGAGCAGCAGGAGAACTGGGTCGCGCTGGAGGCGCTGCTCGCCGACGCCGGCATCCATGTCCTAAGCGCCGATCAGCTGGCCGAACCGGAGCGCACCTGGCTCGAGGAGCACTTCCTCGCCCATATCTTTCCGGTGTTGACGCCGATCGCGGTCGATCCCGCTCATCCGTTTCCGTTCATCCCGAATTTCGGCTTTACCCTCGGGCTCGAACTGGTGCGCGAAGGCTCGCTCCGCACCATGCATGCGCTGATGCCGATTCCGCCGCAACTCGTTCGCTTCATCCGCCTGCCGGGCAGGGGCGAGGCCAAGGAGCCGATCCGCTTCATCCGGCTCGAGACGGTGGTCGGCATTTTTGTGTCGCGTCTGTTCCCCGGTTACCGGGTCAGGAGCCAGGGTGCGTTCCGGGTGCTGCGCGACAGCGATATCGAGGTGCAGGAGGAAGCCGAAGACCTCGTGCGCCTGTTCGAATCGGCGCTGAAACGACGCCGCCGCGGCTCGGTCATCAGGCTGGAGATCGAAGCCTCGATGCCGTCGCGGCTGCAGCGCTTCGTCATGCAGGAGCTCAAGGTCTCGGAACGCGAGAGCTTCGTGCAGAAAGGCCAGATCGGCCTCACCGATACCAATCAGCTGATCGTCGCCGACCGGCCCGACCTGAAATTCCAGCCTTATGTGAGCCGCTTCCCCGAACGCATCCGCGAGCATCAGGGCGATTGCTTCGCCGCGATTCGCAAGAAGGACATCGTGGTCCATCATCCCTACGAGTCCTTCGACGTCGTGTTGCAATTCCTGAAGCAGGCTGCCGCCGATCCCGACGTCGTGGCGATCAAGTGGACGCTCTACCGGACGTCGAAGAGCTCGCCGATCATCGAGGCGCTGAAAGACGCCGCCGAGGCCGGCAAGTCAGTGACGGTCGTGGTCGAGCTAAAGGCCCGCTTCGACGAGGAAGCCAACATCAAATGGGCCCGCGATCTCGAAAGCGCGGGAGTCCAGGTGGTCTACGGCTTCATCGAGCTCAAGACCCACGCCAAGCTCAGCCTGATCGTGCGGCGCGAGCGGGGCGAACTGGTCACCTATTGTCATGTGGGAACCGGCAATTACCACCCGGTCACCGCCAAGATCTACACCGACCTGTCTTTCTTCACCGCCGACCGTACCGTCGGCCATGATGTGTCGCGCATCTTCAACTACGTCACCGGCTATGCCGAGCCGGCCGAGCTCGAAGCCATGGCGGTATCGCCGCACGGCATCAAGGCCCGCATCCTCGACCATATTCGCGAGGAGATGTATCACGCCAAGGCCGGGCGTCCCGCGGCGATCTGGATGAAGATGAACGCGTTGGTCGACGCCGAGATCATCGATGCGCTCTATGAGGCGAGCCAGGCCGGGGTCGAGATCGACCTCGTGGTGCGTGGCATCTGCTGCCTCAGGCCCGGCGTTCACGGTCTTTCCGAGAATATCCACGTGAAGAGCATCGTCGGGCGTTTTCTCGAGCATTCGCGCATCTATTGCTTCGGCACCGGCCACGGGCTTCCGAATCGGAAGGCGGTGGTCTATATCAGCTCTGC
>Ga0190270_10000137_pt1 | contig 32282 bp, 28 predicted proteins | sample Popmic320T_FD_133748 | JGI IMG/M metagenome (GOLD analysis project Ga0190270, IMG submission 133748) | Populus adjacent soil microbial communities from riparian zone of Weber River, Utah, USA - 320 T | ecosystem: Environmental > Terrestrial > Soil > Riparian zone | place: USA: Utah | collected...
GGGGATCGCCGCCACCGCGCTGATCTGTGTCATCTTCGCGTGGAACGAGTTCTTCTTCGCGGTCAACCTGACGGCGGCTCGGGCCGGGACCGTGCCGGTGTTCCTCGTCGGGTTCATCACGAGCAGCTCGTCCGCGGCCTGTCTATGGGCGCCATCAAGTAGCCGACCGCTCCGCCAGCGTCCGCCGCCTACGGTTGCCGGCAGCTGACATGCCACGCGGCATCGTATGCGTTACCTCCCGGCAACAGTCGGGTCGCACTCCCGCATTCCCAGTTGTGCTGCGCCGACCTGTAGGCAAACCTGTAGGGCACGGCGAGAACGGAGACTCGGGATGCGGCTTCGGATCCTCGGGCCGATGCGGGTGTGGGACGGCACCGAGTGGCAAAACATCGGCGCGCCGAAATGGCGGGCGCTGCTGGCCGCCCTGCTCGTTCGTCGGGGAGCCGGTGTTTCGGTCCAGCAGCTCATCGAGGACTTGTGGGGCGACGATCCGCCGCGGGGTGCCGTCAACCAGGTGCATGGCTATGTCGCGCGGGCGCGCCGGGCGCTCGGCGACGCCGACGGCCAGATCCTCGCGAGCCGGGCACCCGGCTACACGTTGCGGCTGACTGACGACGACGTGGACGCCCGGCGCTTCGAGGCACTGACGGCGCAAGGGTTGACGGCCCAGCGGCGAGGCGATGCCGAGACGGCGGCCAAGCTGCTCACCGAGGCGCTCGATCTCTGGCAGGGTCCCGCGCTGGCGGACGTGCCGCTCACTCCTCTGATCCAGACCGAGGCGGATCGGCTCGAGGAGCGCCGTCTGGTCGCCTTCGAGGCCCGGATCGACGCCGATCTCGAGCTGGGACGCAACGCCGAGCTCGTTCCCGAGATTCAGGCGGCCGCCGCAGAGAATCCGCTGCGCGAGCACCTGTGGGCGCACCTGATGCTCGCGCTCTATCGCTCTGGACGACAGGCGGACGCCCTGGACGCCTACCAGCGGCTCTATCGCCTCCTCGACAGCGAGATCGGCGTGGAGCCGGATCGTCGGGTACGCGAGCTGCACCAGCGCATCCTGCACGGCGACCCGGCACTCGACCTGGTCGCCGCCCGCGGGTCGGATCCGGCCCAAGCGTCCGCGATGCCGCGCCAGTTGCCGGCCGCGGTGCGCCACTTCGCTGGTCGCGAACCGCAGCTGGCGGCGCTCGACGAGCTCGCCAGGCAGAGCTGGCAGTCCGCGACGACGTCGATCGCGGTCGTCACCGGCACCGCGGGAGTCGGCAAGACGAGTACGGTCGTCCACTGGGCGCATCGGGTGGCCGAGCAGTTCGCCGACGGCCAGCTGTACGTCAGTCTCCGCGGCTTCGAGCCGTCCGGTCGGCCGGTCACGCCGGCCGAGGCCGTCCGAGGCATGCTCGACGCCGTCGGCGTACCGACGGCGCGGATTCCGCCGACTCTCGACGCTCAGGCCGCGCTGTATCGAAGCGTTCTCGCCGGCCGCCGGATGCTCATCGTCCTCGACAACGCGCACGACGTCGACCAGGTCCGGCCCTTGCTTCCCGGGAGCTCCGGCTGCGTCGTCGTCGTGACCAGTCGCGATCAGCTCAGCGGCCTGATCGCATCCGAGGGCGCCGTGCCGATCAACCTCGACCTCCTCACCGACCACGAGGCGTACGGCCTGCTCGAAAGCCACCTCGGTCCGGAGCGGCCCGCGCTCGAGCCGGAGGCGGTCGCTGGGCTCATCGAACGCTGCGCGCGGCTGCCGCTGGCGCTGTCGGTCGCCGCCGCGCGGGCGTTGGTCGATCCGGGGCTCTCGCTCGCGAAGCTGGCCAGTCAGCTCGCCGACGCTCGTGGCCGGCTCGATCAGCTCGATGCGGGTGAGCAAGCGACGAACCTCCGGGTCGTGCTGTCGTGGTCGTACCGCGGACTGAGCCCGGACGCCGCCCGACTGTTCCGGCTGCTGGGCCTGCATCCGGGGCCGGACGTCACAGCCGCGGCCGCCGCCAGCCTGGCAGGTCTCGACGTCGCGACCGTCCGCCGACTCCTCCGTGACCTGACCCGGGCCCACCTGGTTGACGAGCACGAACCCGCTCGTTTCACCTTCCACGACCTCCTCCGCGTGTACGCCGCCGAACTCGCGACCACCGTCGACTCAGACGCCGAGCGCCGCGAGGCGACGTATCGAGTGCTCGACCACTACCTCCACACGGCCCATGCGGCCGATCACCTGCTCCGGCAACATCACCTGGTGTTCGATCTGCCGCTGCCGCAGCCCGGCGTCGTCGTCGAAGACATCGCCGACCAGTCCGACGCGCTGGCCTGGTTCGCGGCCGAGCGAGCGGTCCTCATCGCAGCCACGGAGCTCGCCAACGGCTCGGGCTTCGAGACCCACTCCTGGAAGCTCGCGACGACTCTCGGGGAGTACCTCGGACGACGCGGCCATCCACGCGACCTGGCCACGGTCCAAACCACCGCACTGGAGGCCGCTCGACGGTTGGAAGATCCGACCGGTCAGGCTCACGCCCATCGCGGGCTGGCCCGGGCCCAGGCCTTCCTCGGCCTCTACGACGACGCCGAGACCAACTTCCAAAGCGCGCTGACCATGTACGGCGAGGTCGGTGATGTCATCGCGCGGGCGACCACGCGCCTGGGTCTGGCCGGCTTGGCCGAGCGTCGGGGGCGCTACGAGGAGTCCCTGGATCACAGCGAGCACGCGCTTGGCCTCTTCCGGGCGACAGGCGATCGACCCGGACAGGGCCGGGCGCTCAACATGGTCGGCTGGTACGAGGGTCATCTCGGAAACCACGAGCGGGCACTCGACTTCTGCCAGCAGGCGCTAACCGTGCAACGCGAGACCGGCGATCGACGCGCGCAGGCCGACACTTTGGACAGCCTCGGGTACGCGCACCATCAGCTTTGCGACTACCGGCAGGCGATCGAGCGCTATCAGGAGGCCCTCGACCTGCAGCGAGAGTTCGGCGACCACCGCGGCCAGGCGGACACCCTCACCCACGTCGGCGACTCCCAGCTCGCCGACGACGACCCGGCCGCAGCCCGGCTCTCCTGGCAACAGGCGCTGGCCATCCTCGACGACCTCGAGCATCCCGGCGCCAGCGAGGTACGCGCCCGCCTCGCCGACCTGGCGACGACCGACCGGAGTCGGCGGACCGCCAGTCCCGGCTGACCGGCGTCAGTCGAGCAGGCGGGCGGCGTGTCGACCAGCGGCGGCGGCTGACACGAAGGCTGCCTGATCCTCGTCGAGGCCACGACCCATCGTCGACAGCCGCACCGGTGACTCTCGCAACGCGTCGAGCAGGCCGTCGGCCTCGACCTCGACGAGTCGATGCTTCGGTGCCAGTGCGGCCGCTTGCTCGCGTACTCTCACTCCGAGCTCGCCGGCGATCAGGGGTACGACAACGTCAGCGGCTGTCATGGCGACCCGGCCGTAGGCCGTGAGGCTGTGGTGCGAGACGCCCTGGTGCCGATCACGCGGATCGGCCTCGGATACGCGCAGCGACGCCACCGGACGGCCACCGAGTACGCCGGCGGCGTTGATCGCCTCGCCCGCGGCGACACCGGAGAATCCCCATCGGGTGCCGGTGCCGAGGTTGCCCGGCCCCTGCACGACGACGGCGAAGTCGGCACCCAACACGTGGCGGGCCGCCAATAGGCCGGTGTGCAGCGTGACCGCCTCGAGCGTGCCGCCATAGGCCTGGCCCACAGTGACCGAACCGATCAGCCAACCCGCCTCGGTCAGCCCCGCGACCGCCCGCGAAAACGTCAGCGGGAGCGCGCCGCCGTCGGTCATGACGTAGGCGACTCGCGGGTCCGCCCGCTCGGCCCGGGCACCCGCCACGATCGCCGGCAGTGCCGAATGCAGATCAGCGACGACCACGGGCATCCCGTCGAGGTCGTCCGCGTCGCGCAGCGTTCCGTGCTCGGCCGAGTCCTGCTCGTCGACGCCGAGGACCGTCGTCTGGAGTGGCGTGTAGCGCGCCTTCACGAGATGACCGGGCCCCGGAGGCGGGTCATCGGGTAGCCGATCGGGGACGGCGACGACCATCGCGTACCCGCCCGTGCCGAGCCCCATCAGCAGAGCGGTCGCGTTGAGCAGCACGCAGTCGCCGACCTCGGGCCGCCCGACGAGCTCGGCGTACGCCAGCGCCCGAACCGGATCGGCACCGGTCGTACCGTCGAGGACAACGTGGAGCTCCTGCGCGCCCGGCCAGGACTTGCCCACGGCGGACACCACGCCGGATCGCCATCGGATCATGAGAGCACCCTAGGGTGGGCGTCGGACCGCACAGATGTTCGGACACGAGGTAACGTCACCAGGGTGCGAAAGGACGTCCCATGACCAGGCGCAAGAGCGAGCGTCTGATGAACCTGGTGATCGCCCTCCTGGTCAGCCAGCACTATCTCACCAAGGACCGAATTCGCCAGATCGTCGAGGGTTACCACGACCAGACCGACGAGGCGTTCGAGCGGATGTTTGAGCGTGACAAGGAAGACCTGCGCGAGATCGGGGTCCACATCGAGGTGGGCAGCTTCGAGAAGGCGTTCGAGGACGAGTTGGGTTATCGGATCCGGCGGGACACGTTCGAGCTGCCGGAGATCCCGCTCGAGGCCGACGAGGCCGCCGTCGTCGGGCTGGCCGCCCGCGTGTGGCAGCACGCCAGGCTCGCCGGGCAGACCTCGTCAGCGGTCGTCAAGCTGAAGGCGGCCGGAGTGCCGGTCGAGCCGGACGCGCTGCCGGCGCTCGAGCCGCAGCTGGCCGCCGACGAGCCGAGCTTCGAGCCGCTGTGGGACGCCGTCATCACCCGGACGCCGGTGACCTTCGAGTACGCCCGGTCGAGCCAGCCGTCGGGGCTGCGTCACCTCGAGCCGTGGGGAGTGCTCTCGTGGCACGGCCGCTGGTACGTCGTCGGCCACGACCGCGATCGCGGCGCGACCCGCATGTTCCGGCTGTCGCGGATCGTCGGCGACGTCGAGCCGGACGGCCGGCCGGGGGAGTACGCCGTGCCCGTCGACCTCGACCTGCGCGCCGAGGCCGAGGGTCTCGGCGGTCTCTCCTCGCCCAATGCCTCGGCAAGCCTCCGGATCCGCCAAGGCACCGGTTGGGGGCTGCGTCGACGGGCCACGTCGACCACGGAGGTCGAGCCCGGGTGGGACCGGGTCGAGGTGCCGTTCGGAGGCCGCTGGCAGACCGCCGAGGAGATCGCGAGCTACGCCGCCGACGTCGTGGTCGAGGCGCCGGATGACCTGCGGGCGGCCGTGATCACCATCCTGCGCGGAGTCGCGGAGGAGGTCGCATGACGACGAGTGCCCGTGACCAGGTGCCACGCATGCTGGCCCTCGTGCCCTACCTGCGGGGCCGCGACGGCATCCCCGTCGACCAGGTCGCGACCGACTTCGGCGTTCCGCCGCAGCAGATCGTCAAAGACCTCAACGTCTTGTGGTTTTGCGGCCTGCCCGGTGCGGTCAGCGGCGAGATGATCGACGTCGACATGGAGGCGTTGGAGGCCGAGGGCGTCGTCTTCCTCGACAACGCCGAATACCTGCCGCGCCCGCTGCGACTCACCACGTCTGAGGCGCTGTCCCTCATCGTGGCGCTGCGAACACTGCGCGACATCGCGGCATCGGCCGAGCTGCCCACCATCGAGTCGGCGCTGGCCAAGCTCGAATCAGCGGCTGGCGACGGCGCGGCCCCGGCCGTCGAGGTCCACATCGAGCGGGCCGATCCGGCCGTACACGAAGCGACCCAGAAGGCGTTGGCGACCGGCCAGCGCATGCATTTGTCCTACCTCGTGCCGTCCCGCGACGAGCGAACCGAGCGCGACGTCGACCCGCTACGCCTGGTGACCGCAGAGGGCCGCCCCTATCTCGAGGCTTGGTGCCACCTGGCCGGCGACGTCCGGCTGTTCCGGCTCGATCGCGTTGTCGAGGCCACCGTGCTCGACGTGCCGGCCGACCCGCATCCGGACGCACCCCGACGCGACCTTTCCGAGGGGCTGTTCCGAGCCGTCGAGGGCAGCGTCGAGGCCGTTTTGGACCTGGCGCCGTCGGCCCGATGGGTCGCGGAGTACTACCCCAACGACGGCTCCGAGGAACGACCGGACGGCACGCTGCGGATCCGACTCAGGGTCGGCGACACCGGTTGGCTGCGCCGTCTCGCGCTCCGCCAGGGCGGCGCCGCGCGGGTCGTCGAACCGGCCGAGCTTGCCGATGAGGTACGCGAATGCGCGCAACGGGCGCTGACCGCGTACGGTGGATAGTGACAGCGCGTTCATCTGCCGTCCCCAATGCGGCCGTATGATGCGGTTGAACGTCCACCGTCAGGAGTGAAGTTTCATGGCTGGTCTGGGTGCGCCCGAGATCATCTTGGTGATCGTGGTGCTCGTATTGCTGTTCGGCGCCAAGAAGCTGCCTGACCTGGCCCGGGGCTCCGGGCGGGCCTTGCGCATCTTCAAGGCCGAGACCAAAAACCTTGCCGACGATGACGACGAGACCGGCGACGAGCCGGTGACGCCGAAGCCGCAGCAGCAGTCGCTGCCGCCGAGCACCAGCCAGTCGCCGAACGGCACGGAGTCGAGCGACGCCTCGCAGGCTCCGCGCGACCAACAGCAGTCCTGACCCGCGGAAGGCGCAGCCGTGGCCTTCACACTGAGGCGCGGCCGCAAGGCCGTGGAGCCGGAGCCGCCGGTGCCTGACGACGGCACCATGACCCTGATCGAGCATCTTCGCGAGCTTCGTAATCGGGTCATCAAGTGCGTATTGGCCATTCTTGCGGCCACGATCGCCTCGTTCTTCTTCTACGACCAGCTCTTCGACCTGCTGACCGACCCCTTCACGTCGGTCGTCCGCGACCTCCGCGAGGACGAAGGGCTCGACGCGACGCTGACCCTCACCGGCGTCACCGACGCGTTCACCCTCCAGCTCAAGACCTGTCTGGTGGCCGGAATCGTGATCGCCAGCCCGATCTGGCTCTACCAGATCTGGGCCTTCATCGTGCCCGGCCTGCACTCGCGGGAGCGGCGATGGACCCGGGTCTTCGCCTCGATCGCCGGTCCGCTGTTCTTGCTGGGCGTCGCGGTCGGCTACTACGTGCTCCCCAAGGGCCTGTCGATCCTGCTGGACTTCACTCCGGCCGACGTGTCGAACCTGATCGAGGTGAGCCGCTACCTCAGCTTCACCCTCCGGATGCTGCTGGTCTTCGGCGTGGCGTTCGAGATCCCGCTGTTCGTCGTTTTGCTCAACCTCGCGGGTGTCGTCAGCGGACGCGCACTCGGCCGGTCCCGAGCGTGGATCATCTTGGGCACCTTTGTCTTCGCGGCCATCGCAACGCCGTCGACCGACCCGATCAGCATGCTGTTCCTGGCCGGCCCGATGACGCTGCTGTTCCTGATCTCCGAGGTCATCGCGCGGCTGATCGACCGGCGCCGTGGCGTCCACGACTACGACGCGTGGGACGACGACGAGCAGTCCGAGCTGGCCCTCGAGCGCTCCGCCGACGACGACCGCCCCAGCGGCCTGGACGATGAGTCGGATGACTGATCCGGCAGGTTGGTCGGTCGCCGACCCGTTCGACCTGCCGGAGTGGGTCGGCGCCGAGCAACTGCGGTGGTCGACCGGTGAGACCGCCTCGACGGCACTCATCGCCGGCACGCTGGCGGGGGAGTCGGGCGAGTCGCTCGGGCTCGACCTCCTGTGTGTCGACGTCGCCTATCCGGCCGCAGTCGTCGACGAGCGCCGGCGCCACGATGCTCACCAGGCATGGCACTTCGGCCAGGTGCTGATGCTGGTCGATCGCGACGGTCGGCTGGCGATGGCGGTGCCGGCGACGCGCTGGGACGCCGACACTGTTTGCGAGGCGCTTCGGCGGTTTGCCAAGGCGATCGGCGTGCCGCCGAGCCAGATCTCGGTCGTCCTCCGGCTCTAGCCCCAACCTTTCGCGCCGAGATTGCGCGTCTCGCCCACTCGGGTGAACAAGACGCGCAAGGTCGGCGCGAAAAAGTAGGGAAGGGGCGGTCCGACCGGTACGCTGCACCGCGTGGCGAACGAGGTGGCGGTGCTGGTCAATCCGACCTCGGGCAAGGGACGGGGCGGACGGGCCGCCGCGATCGCGGTCCCGCATCTGGAGCAGGCCGGACTCCGCGTACGCCGGCTCGAGGGACGGACCGTCGAGGAGGCGTACGAGCTCGCCCAATCGGTCGTCCGCGACGGCGCCGACGGACTCGTCGTGGTCGGCGGCGACGGCATGGTGCACCTGGCCTGCCAGGCCCTCGCCGGGTCGGACCTGCCGCTCGGTGTCATTCCGGCCGGCACCGGCAACGACACGGCACGCGAGCTCGGCATCGACCGCAAGGACCCGCGACGCGCCGCCAACGCCGTCATCGCCGGACACCTGCGCAGCATCGATCTCGCCGACGTTGCCGGCACCCGGGTCGCGACGGTCGTCGCCACGGGATTCGACGCCAAGGTCAACGAGCGGGCCAACCACATGACCTGGCCACGCGGACAGATGCGCTACAACCTAGCGACCGTGGCCGAGCTTCGCGTGTTCGAGCCGATCCGGTTCGCGTTGGAGCTCGACGGTCGGCCGTACGAGCTCGACGCCATGCTCGTGTCAGTCGGCAATGCGCCGTCGTACGGCGGTGGCCTGCGCATCTGCGAGGGCGCCGAGATCGACGACGGCTTGCTCGACGTCGCGATCGTGAAGCCCGTAGGCAAGGCCGAGCTGATCCGGATGTATCCGCGCCTGTTCAACGGCAGCCACGTCAAGCACCGACAGTTCGAGCGGCATCGGGTCCGGCGCGTGTCGATCGCGGCGCCGGACATCGTGGCCTACGGCGACGGCGAGCGACTCGGTCCGCTGCCGCTGACCATCACGGCGCTGCCCGGCGCGCTGCGCGTCTTCGCCCCGGACCCCCCTTCTTAGCGCCGAGATTGCGCGACTTGCCCACACCCTTTCGCGCCGACCTTGCGCGTCTTGTCCACCCGGGCGCGGGCGAGACGCGCAATCTCGACGCGAAGGTGAGACCGTACCCTGGCGGCATGAGCTCTCCGAGCGAGCGGTATGCCCGGTTTCGCCAAGATCAGTCGTATCCGGGCCTCTCCGAGTTTCGAGGGCTCTACAGTTTCGAGCTCGACGAGTTCCAGGTCCGCGCGTGTCGCGCCGTCGAAGACGGTCACGGCGTGTTGGTCGCGGCGCCCACCGGGTCCGGCAAGACGGTGGTTGGCGAGTTCGCCGTGCATCTGGCTCTGCGAGAGGGCCGCAAATGCTTCTACACGACACCGATCAAGGCGCTGTCCAACCAGAAGTACGCAGATCTCGTGGCCCGACACGGCGCCGAGCAGGTCGGCCTTCTGACCGGCGACAACAGCATCAACGGCGAGGCCCCGATCGTCGTCATGACGACCGAAGTGCTGCGCAACATGATCTACGCGGCGTCGCCGACCCTGCTCGGGCTCGGCTCGGTCGTCATGGACGAGGTCCACTACCTCGCTGACCAATTCCGGGGCGCGGTGTGGGAGGAGGTCATCATCCACCTCCCGGAGTCGGTGTCGCTGATCTCGCTGTCGGCGACGGTCTCCAATGCCGAGGAGTTCGGCGAATGGCTCACCCAGGTACGAGGCGACACCGTCATCGTCGTCGAGGAGCGCCGCCCCGTACCGCTCTATCAGCACGTCATGGTCGGCAACCAGATGCTCGACCTGTTCGCGCCCGAGGGGGACGAGCCCGGTCGAGTCAACCCGGCTCTCGAGCGAATTGGCCGCGATGAAGCCCGTGCGGCGCGCGCCAACCCTCGCGACCGGCGCGGCCGAGGACACGCCGCGCGGCGCCATCGGAGCCGTCGGTGGACCCCCGCTCGGGCCGACATCGTCGAACGACTCGACCGATCCGGACTGCTGCCGGCGATCGTGTTCATCTTCAGTCGAGCCGGCTGCGACGCCGCCGTCGCCCAGTGCCTCAGCGCTCGACTCCGACTCACCAACCCCGACGAGGAACGAGAGATCCGGGCCTACGTCGAGGACGCCTGCGCCGACCTGCCCGACGAGGATCTCGGCGTCCTCGGCTATCACGAGTTCGTCGAGGCCCTGGCTCACGGAATCGCCGCGCACCACGCCGGGCTGCTTCCGACGTTCAAGGAGTGCGTCGAGGAGCTGTTCAGTCGGGGCCTGATCCAGGTGGTCTTCGCCACCGAGACGCTGGCGCTCGGGATCAACATGCCGGCCCGGTCGGTCGTCCTGGAGCGGCTGACCAAGTGGAACGGCGAGCGCCATGTCGACGTCACGCCGGGGGAGTACACGCAGCTGACCGGGCGGGCCGGCCGTCGGGGCATCGACCTCGAAGGACACGGCGTCGTCCTCTGGCAGCCGGGCCTCGACCCCCGACAGGTCGCCGGGCTCGCGTCCACGCGGACCTATCGGCTGCGATCGTCGTTTCGGCCGTCGTACAACATGGCGGTCAACCTCGTGCAGACCGACGGGCGGGAGCGGTCCCGGCGCCTGTTGGAGTCGTCGTTCGCGCAGTTCCAGGCCGACCGGGCCGTCGGGGGGCTCGCCGGTGAGCTCCGGCGATCCGAGGAGGGATTGGAGGGGTACGCCGAGGCGGCGCAGTGCGACCGAGGCGACTTCCTCGCGTACGCCCGGCTACGCCAGCGTGTATCGGCCGCGGAGTCGAGCCAGGCCCGTCAACGCCGGGCCGACCGTCGGCAGCAGGTGATCGCGTCCCTCGAAGAGCTGCGTCCGGGCGACGTGATCGACGTGCCGGGCGGCCGCCATGCGGGCACCGTTGTCGTCGTCGACCCGGGGATGCGCAGCGACCGCGACGGCCCGCGACCCCTTGTCGTCACCGAGCAGCGGCGGGCCCGACGGCTGTCGGTGGTCGACTTCCCGACGCCAGTCGCGGCGCGGGGTCAGCTGCGCCTGCCGCGCAAGCTCAATCCGCGCAACCCGCAGGCCCGACGCGATCTGGCCTCGACGCTGCGCCAGAAGGCCGAGGCTATGCCGCCGCCACCGCAGCCGCCGGCCGCACCCACGTCCGACGCCGGCGTCGACGACATCGAACGGCTGCGTCGCGAGATCCGGGAGCATCCGTGTCACCAGTGCCCGGACCGTGAGGACCACGCTCGCTGGGCCGAGCGATATCTCAAGCTCGAACGCGACACCGCCGACCTCCGACGCCGCATCGAGCAACGCACCGGCTCGATCGCCCGCCAGTTCGACCGCGTCTGCGAGGTGCTCGATGAGCTCGGCTATCTCGACGGCGACCAAGTCACCGGCGACGGTCGGCGGCTCGCGCGGCTCTACAACGAGCTCGACCTCGTCGCGGCCGAGAGTCTGCGCCGGGGCGTCTGGGACGAACTGAACCCGGCCGAGCTCGCCGCGTGTCTGTCGGGCCTGGTCTACGAGGCTCGCAACCCCGACGAGGCGCCGCCGCCGCGGCTGCCTCGAGGCCCGATCCGCGACACGGCCGACGTCACGATCGCGATCTGGGCCGAACTCGAGGAGCTGGAGCGGGCGCACCGCGTACGGTTTCTCCGCCGGCCCGACTTCGGCTTCGCCTGGGCCGCGTACCAATGGGCCCGCGGGGCGCCACTCGATCACGTCCTCGTCGAGACCGACTTCGCGGCCGGCGACTTCGTTCGCGCCGTCAAGCAGCTGCTCGACGTGACCGATCAGGTTGCCGACGCGGCGGGCGAAGGCGAGCTGCGTGCGACCGCGCGGGCCGCCTCCGACGCATTGCGCCGCGGCGTCGTCGCGTACTCCTCCCTCGCCACGGAGTGACCGCCCCACTGGGAGGACTCATATTGCGTGACGCGCCAGGCGTGTTGCGCAAGATGGGTCCTCCCAGTGGGGGCGTCAGCCGTTGATCGCCTCGACGACCCGGACGGCCGAGCTGCCGAGGCCCCAGCGCTCAACGAGGGCGTCGTACGCCTCCGGGTCGACCGGCGCCGGCTTCGGCATCGTCAGGTCGACGTCGGCCAGATCGAGATCGCGAGCGACTCCGACGACCTGCGGGGCGATCGCGAGATAGTCCGCCGCCTCGCGGATCCGCTGCCGCACGGTCGGTCCGAGGCCGCTCGACGGGTCGTCGACGGCGGCCAGGACGCCGGCGAGGTCACCGTGCTTCGTGAGAAGGGACGCCGCCGTCTTCTCCCCGACTCCGGTGACGCCGGGCAGACCGTCGGACGGGTCGCCGCGCAGCGTCGCGAAGTCGGCGTACTGCTCCGCGCGAACACCGTACTTGCGCTGCACGAACCCATTGTCGATGCGCTCGTGCCTGCCGACTCCCCGGGCGATGTAGAGCACCCGTACGTCGCGATCATCGTCGACCAACTGAAACAGGTCGCGGTCGCCGGTCACGACGTCGACCGGCATCGGCGCATCGGTCGCGAGCGTCCCGATCACGTCGTCGGCCTCGTAGCCGTCCACGCCGACGACGGCGACACCCAAGGCGGCGAGCACCTCCTGGATGATCGGCACCTGGGTCTCGAGGGGATCCGGCACCACCTCGACATCGGGTGCGCCGATGACCTCGTCGGCGACGCGGTGCGTCTTGTACGACGGCAACAGCTCGACCCGCCACTCGGGCCGCCAGTCGTTGTCCCAGCAGCAGACGAGCTCGGTCGGCCGGTACTCGCTGATCAGTCGCGTCATGAAGTCGAGCAGGCCGCGCACCGCGTTGACCGGCGTACCGTCGGGCGCCCGGATCGAGTCGGGTACGCCGAAGTAGGCGCGGAAGTACAGCGAGGCCGCGTCGAGCAAGAGGCGTCGGTCCATGGCGGAGAGGTTACGCTGGCCCGGTGATCGACGACCTCCGTGACCGCCTCGCCCGCGCTCAAAGGGCCACCGGAGAAGCCGGCATCGACGCCATCCTGGTGTCGCCCGGCCCCGACCTTCGCTATCTCACGGGCTACGACGCCAAGCCGCTGGAGCGGCTCACCTGCCTCGTCGTGCCGGCCGACGGCGACCCGAGCCTCGTCGTGCCCCGCCTCGAGCGGCCGGCGGCGCTCGCCTCACCGGTGGGCGGTCTCGACCTCGCCGTCATCCCGTGGGACGAGACCGACGACCCGTATGCGCTCGCGGCGACCCGCATTCCCTCGGGAGCGACGGTCGTCGCCGTCGACAACCACATGTGGGCGGAGAAGGTGCTCGCCTTCCGGACCGCGATGGCGGCTGTCGAGCAGCGGCTCGCCAACCCGGTGATCGGCCCGCTGCGGCTGCGCAAGACCCCCGACGAGGTCGCCGAGCTGCGTCGCGCCGGCGCGGCGATCGACAGCGTCCACGCCAACATGAGCGAGTGGCTGCGGCCCGGCCGCACCGAGCTCGAAGTCGGAAACGACATCGCCGACGCGATCGTCGCGGCCGGTCACGCGCAGACCGACTTCGTCATCGTCGGCTCCGGGCCCAACGCGGCGTCGCCGCACCACGAGCTGTCCGACCGGGTCATCCAGCCGGGCGAACCCGTGGTCGTCGACATCGGCGGCAGCCTGGCGAGCGGTTACTGCTCCGACTCGACCCGCACCTACATCGCGGGTGGCGAGCCGCCGGAGGATTTCGTGGCCTACTACGCGGTGCTGCAGTCGGCGCAGGCGACACAGTGCGACCACGTACGGCCGGGCGTCAGCGCCGAGTCGGTCGATGCGATCGGGCGGACGATCATCGAGGAGGCGGGCTACGGCGACGCGTTCTTCCATCGGACCGGCCACGGCATCGGACTCGAGACGCACGAGGAGCCGTACATCGTCGTCGGCAACACGCTCACGCTCGAGACCGGCATGGCGTTCTCGGTCGAGCCCGGCATCTACCTCGACGGCCGCCACGGCGCGCGCATCGAGGACATCGTCGTGGTCACCGACGAGGGTGTGGAGCGGCTGAACAACTCCCGGCGCGATTTGACAATCCTGCCGGGTTAGTCCCAAACCTCTATTGCGCGGGACTTTTGCGGATTAGGTTGATACACGTGGAGGAGATCGACGCGAAGATCGTCCGGCTGCTCGCCAACGACGGTCGGATGTCGTTTACCGACCTCGGGAAGGCAACCGGATTGTCGACGTCCGCGGTCCATCAGCGGGTGCGTCGACTCGAGCAGCGCGGCGTAATCCGCGGCTACGGCGCTCGCGTCGACCACGAGAAGCTCGGTCTCCCGCTGACCGCGTTCATCTCGATCCGGCCGATCGATCCGAGCGAGCCCGACGACGCCCCCCAACGGCTCGATGCGCTGCCCGAGATCGAGTCGTGCTACTCCGTAGCGGGCGACGAAAACTACATACTCCAAGTAAGGGTCTCGTCGCCGAGCGCACTCGAGAATCTGCTCGCCACGATTCGCTCGGCGGCCAACGTCACGACGCGCACCACCATGGTTCTCTCGACGCCGTACGAGCATCGCCCGCCGACGCTCTGACTGCTCAGCCGATATCGACTGACTTGAGGCGAGTCGTACCGACGCCGCCTTGTTCGTGGTCCATATCCGTGATGCGACGTGGCTATCCTGAGCGCCAGCCCAATGGATGGAGGCCGCATGCCAGGTCGCCACACCACGATGCAACGGCCGTCGCGCGCCGGACCGATTCTGGCTGCCGTCGCGGCTTTCGCCGTCATCGTGGCCCTTGGTGTCTACCTCGCTCCCCGCCTCACCGAAGAGAGCGACGCGAGTGGTTGCGAAGACACCAAGGAGATCGCGATCGCCGCGCCTCCGGACCTTACCCCAGCCATGGCGACCGCCACCGAGGCCATGGCCGAGGACGACGGAGACAGCGCGTGCTTCGAACTATCGGTCAGCACGGTCTTCCCCGATAGCTCGGTGTCGCAGATCAACGCCAACACCAACAGCACCCCGACCGTCTGGATCCTCGATACCAAGGCACGAATGGCCGATCTGGAGCCGGAGGCGCGGGAGCACACCAGGGTCGTCGGGAGCGCTGGCAACACGCCGATCGTGCTCGGCATCGGCCAGCGCACGAGCCACGCCCCACCGGCGAGCTGGGAAGCCGCCTTCGAGTCGTCGGAGTTTGTCCTGCCGAGCCCATCGAGCTCGGTGGCCTCGGCGATGGCGATCGCGGCCCTCGGCGCGGAGGGCGACGATATCGACGCCGTCCTCGCCGACGTCGCCGACCGCCAGGCGGCAGCAGGCCTCCCAATACCCGACACCAGCACATTGCTGCGCAGCACGCACCGCACGTTCGGCCCGGCGTACTGGTTCCCGGTGACCGAGCAGCAGTACGTCGCCCTCCGGATGCGGCGAGCGAGTTGGCAGATGACCGCACTGCTCCCCGAGTCGGGGACGACCGTCCTCAACTATCCCATCGTCGTGCGAACCGACGCCGACACCGACACGGCTAAGGTCGCCGACCAGCTCTCGAGCTTCCTCTCGGCGATCGACGGCACGTCGTTGCTCGGCGAGAAGGGTTTCCGGGCCCCTGGCGGCGAGATCGTCAACGGCGCCGCACTCGGCCCGCTGTCCAAGGTCCTTCAGCCGACGACGAGCGTCCCGGAGCTAGTGTCCGCGTGGGATCTCGCGGAGGACTGACGACCCCGATCGGTCAGTGGATCTCGAGGAGCTTTTGCGCCTCGGCGGCCTCGCGGCTGGCCCGGGCCGCCTGCTCCGCGGCCGCCTGTGTGTCGCCGGCGTGCTCACGCCACCACGCCTGGCCGTCCTCCGGCAGCGTGTGGATCGGGTCGTAGTACTCGTACATCCGCTTGAGGACTTCGGCGTCGTCGGCCTCGATTGAGGTGCGGTAGTTCTTCGTCCAGTACGAGATCCCGCGCTCCCGGTCGTACTCGGCGAGCTGGTGGACCCAGCGCTTGCCGACCAACGGCACGTCGCACACGATGCGGGGCGTCGCGAACCCGGGCAGGTAGCCCATGATCGCGTGCTGCAACTCCTGCGCCGTCGCGACCGAGGTCCGCCAGTGCTCGCTGAACGGGATCATGTCGCACATGTAGAAGTAGTACGGCATGATGCCGGCGCCGTCGAGCAGCGCGAACGACAGGTCCAACAGTGCATGCGCGTCGGCGTTGACGCCATCGAGCAGCACGCCCTGGTTGCGTACGTCGCGAATGCCGGTGTCGAGCATCGCCCGCGTCGCCTTGGCGACCAGCGGCGTGATCGAGTTGGCGTGGTTGACGTGGGTGTGGATGGCGATCGACACGCCTCGGTCATTGGCGAGCGATCCGACCCGCTCCATGCCCGTGCGTACGTCGTCGGACAGCCAGTGCTGGGGGAGACCCATCAACGCCTTGGTCGCGAGCCGGATGTCGCGGATGTTTTCGATCTCGAGCAGCTTGGTGACGAAGTCCTCGAGGCGGGCCCACGGCATGTTGGCCACGTCGCCACCGGAGACGACCACGTCGCGCACCTGCGGCGTATCCCGAAGGTAGTCGAGCATCGAGCCGAGTCGGTCGACCGGCTTTAGGCTGAACTTGTGCTTGTCGATCACCGGTGTGGAGTTGCCGACGAGGTCCATCCGGGTGCAGTGCCCGCAGTACTGGGGGCAAGTCGGGAGCACCTCGGCCAACACCTTGGTCGGGTAGCGGTGGGTCAGCCCCTCGGTCGCCCACATGTCCTGCTCGTGCAGCGAGTCCCGCGTCGCGTGCGGGTGGCTCGGCCAGTCGGTCCGGCGGTCCGAGAACACCGGCAGCATGTAGTGCCGGATCGGGTCGGCATAGAGGGCGTCGGTGAAGCCAGGGTCATCGGTCGCCAGATGCGGCACCATCGTGTTGATCATCTGCGGTGGCAGCAACATCGACATCGTCGCCCGCTCGGCCTGGTCGCGCTCGAGGTCGGTGTAGAACCGCTCGTCGAGCCCGTCGCCAACAAGGGCGCGCAGCTGCTTGATGTTTTTGACGCAGTGGGCTCGCTGCCACTGCACCGACTCCCACTCCTCGGTCGTGACGTCGCGCCACCCGGGGTAGCGGGTCCAGTCCGGTTCGACGAGCTCAACGCGGCGGTAGGCGTACGGCTGGTCAGTCGTCATGTCGAAGGTCCTCGCCAGCTGCTCGGGATCGGTTGTCGAAACGCTCCACGCATGCCAGAGTACGAAAGAGTCTATGGCGAGTCCAATATCTAGCCGTAAGATCTTCAGTGTATCGGCACTCTATCGGGAGGACTTCCGTGTCGGACCGTCTCGCTCTGTCGCCCGTCGGACTGCACCGCGTCCTGGCGCCGGCCGGCGTGTTGCCCCAGGCCGCGGATCGGCTCGACACCAGGTCCGAGCTCTGGCCCGATGAGGTGCGGATCCGGGTCGAGCGACTCAACCTCGACGCGGCGAGCTTCCGCCAGCTCGAGCGCAAGCACGGGGGAGACCGCGATGCGATCCGCGCCGACGTTCTCGAGATCGTACGGACTCGGGGCAAGATGCATAATCCGGATACCGGCTCGGGCGGCATGTTGATCGGCACGGTCGAGGAGATCGGACCCGAGTCGACCCTGGGCCTTGCCGTCGGAGACCGGATCGCGACCCTCGTGTCGCTGACGCTGACCCCGCTGGTGATCGAGGACGAGCTGGCCGACTGGGACGGCGCCGGTGAGCAGGTGCCGGTCAAGGGCTACGCGATCCTATTCGGCCAGAGCATCGCGGCTCGGCTGCCCGACGACCTGCCGACCGAGCTCTCGCTCGCCGTGATGGACGTCTGCGGCGCGGCGGCGCTGACCCAGCGCGTCGTGGCCGCCGCGAGCGAGCCGACGGTCTGTGTCGTCGGCGCCGCCGGCAAGAGCGGATCGCTCGCGCTCGCCGCCGCGGCGGCTGCTGGTGCCGGCCGCCTGATCGGGGTCGTGCCCAACGGTGCCGAGGCCGAGCTCCTCACGGCCGCCGACTTGGCCGACACGGTGGCGATTGCCGACGCGCGTGACCCGGTGTCGCTGTCGACAGCGGTCCGCTATGCGGGTGGGCCGGCCGACGTGACGGTGGTCTGCGTCGACGTCCCAGGTTGCGAGGGCGGCGCAATCCTCTCGACGGCGAGCGGCGGCACGGTGATCTTCTTCTCGATGGCGACGTCGTTCAGCGCAGCCGCGCTCGGCGCCGAGGGTCTTGCGGCCGACGTCACGATGCTGATCGGCAATGGCTACGCCCCCGGCCACGCCGACCTCGCGCTCGGTCTGCTACGCGACAGCCCGGCCGTACGCAGCCTGTTCGAGGCGCGCACCGGCGTCGGGGGGACGATGATGGGGTCATGAGCGCACAACCGAAGCTCGGGCTCGATCCGGAGGCCGTACGGAAGGCCCGCGAACTGGCCCGGACCGCCGGCCAACCGATCGTCGAGCTGGCCCAGCAGCACACGACGGTCTCCGTCGAGCGCGCCACCCTGCGCCTGGCCGGCCTCAGCGGTGCCGACCCAGACGGCACACCGTGGGTGAACCGCCTGGTCGACGCGGTCCGCGGCGATGTCGACCTCGATCACGGTGTGGCGCTCCCAGTCTGGGACGCTCTCCTGCGCGGCGACGCGGCCGACCTCCACGAGCTGGCGACGAAGGCAAGCGTCGGATCTGCCCGCTTCCGCATCCCCGAGGGCGACGACGCCAAGCGGGCCGAGGCCGCCGCGGTCGAGCCGATCCGCGCCGGCATCGCCCGGATCGACGAGCGCCGAGTCGAACGCGAGCGGCTGATCGCCACGGTCGGCGATGCGCCGCGTACGCCGTGGATCTATCTCATCGTGGCGACCGGCGACATCTACGAGGACATCCCGCAGGCCCAGGCGGCGGCCCGCGAGGGAGCCGACGTCATTGCGGTGATCCGGTCCACCGGGCAGTCGCTGCTCGACTTCGTACCCGAGGGTGCGACCCGTGAGGGCTTCGCCGGCACGTACGCCACACAGGAAAACTTCCGACTCATGCGGGCGGCGCTCGACGAGACCAGCAAGGAGCTCGGCCGCTACGTCCGGCTCACCAACTACGCGTCCGGGCTCTGCATGCCGGAGATCGCCGCCCTCGCCGGTCTCGAGCGGCTCGACATGATGCTCAACGACTCGATGTACGGCATCCTCTTCCGCGACATCAACCCGGTCCGGACCTTCGTCGACCAGCGATTCAGCCGCCAGGTGCACGCGCGGGCCGGGATCATCATCAACACCGGCGAGGACAACTACCTCACGACGGCCGATGCCGTCGAGGCCGCGCACACCGTGACGGTCAGCCAGTTGCTCAACGAGTTCTTCGGCAGGGAGGCCGGGCTCGACGACTGGCAGCTCGGGCTCGGGCATGCGTTCGAGATCAACCCCGACGTGCCCGACAGCTTCCGGATGGAGCTGGCGCACGCGATGCTGGCCCGTGAGCTGTTCCCGGACGCGCCGCTGAAGTGGATGCCGCCCACGCGCCACATGACCGGCGACGTCTTCCGCGGCTACCTGCTCGACGGGTTCTTCAACCTGGTGGGCGCCCTCACCGGTCAGGGCATCCTGCTGGTCGGCATGATGACCGAGGCCGTCGTGACGCCGTGGCTGTCCGACCGCGATCTGGCGCTGCAAAACGTGCGGTACGTGATGAACGCCGTCGGCGACCTGCACGAGGACTTTCAGCCCGCTCCCGACGGCTACGTCGCGCGCCGAGCGTCCCAGGTGCTCGGCGAGAGCATCGACTTGCTGGAGCGGATCATCGCCCACACCCCGTCGGATTCGGCGGGCGGCCTGCTCGACGCCATCGCCGACGGCACGTTCGGACTCATGAAGCGACCGGCAGACGGCGGCCGTGGCCTGGACGGCGTCGTCCGCAAGGCCGAGGGTTACTGCAATCCCGCCACCGACGTTCTCGAGGGGGCGCGATGAGCACGACGGAGCAGGACCACCGGATCATCCGGCCATACGGCGACACGACCGGCGACGGCATGGTGCAGCTGTCGTTTACCTTGCCCCTGAGCTCGACGACGAGGGCGCAGACCCAAATCGCTGAGGGAGCGGCCGCGCAGCTCGCCAACAAGATGGGCATGGACCCCGCGATGGTCGTGCACGCCAAGGCGATGGGCCCCGACTTCACGTTCTTCGTGGTCTACGGCCGGGTCAACCATCTCGTCGACGTCGACGCCGTCCAGGTCGTCGAGCGCGACTTCCCGCTGCTCACGCCCAAGGAGGTCAACCTCGCTGTTCGCGAAGGCTTGCGCCGGCGGCTGACCATCGTCGGCGGCTGCATCGGCACCGACGCCCACACCGTCGGCATCGACGCCATCCTGAACATCAAGGGCTTCGCGGGGGAGAAGGGTCTGGAATATTACCGAGAGATCCGCGTCGTCAACCTCGGCGCGCAGATCTCGGTGCCCGACCTGGTCGCCAGTGCCCGAGAGCACCAGGCCGACGCCGTCCTGGTGTCGCAGGTGGTGACCCAGCGCGATGCGCACCTGCTCAACACCAAGGAGATGTCGGCCGCGTTCAGCGAGGCCTACTCCGAAGCGGACAGACCGTTGCTCATCGTGGGTGGTCCGCGATTCGACGAGATGATGGCGAGCGAGCTCGGCGTCGACCGTGTGTTCTCACGAGGCACAACACCGGCCGAGGTCGCGAGCTACCTCGTGCATGCCCTGGTCAGCCAGCGAAAGCAGGACAGATGACGACAGGCGACTCCGCGACGACCGACCCGCGTCTCGGCCTGACGGTCACGCAACGCCGCTATGTGCCCTATTCGCATGCGCACTACGGCGGCAACCTCGTCGACGGCGCCTACGTACTCAGCCTGTTCGGCGACGTCGCGACCGAGGCCTGCATCCGTGCCGACGGCGACGAGGGTCTGTTCGCGTCCTATAGCGACGTGCAGTTTCAGGCGCCGTTGCGGGCCGGCGACGTCGTCGAGGCGTCCGCGACGGTGACCCGTGTCGGGCGCCGCAGTCGCGAGCTGTCGTTCGAGGCTCGCGTCGTGTGCCGGGCCCGTCCCGAGGTCTCGGAGTCGGCCGCCGAGGTGCTCGATCCGCCGAGCGTGATCACGACCGCGGTCGGCACCGTGGTCGTTCCGCCGAGCGCTTAGCATCGGGCGCGGCGCCGCCACGCGACACGCCAGACTAGGAAATCTACGTCGCAAATTTTGCCGCCGGGAACAACCCAGGTGACCTGGGCAGATGTCCCAAATGCCCAGGTCAGGGGACGGGTTGACAGTCCGCCCTGGTCGCCTGCACGCTCAATGGGTCCATCATGTGAGCCGGTGTCTCGGGCCGGCGTCCGAGTGGCCGCGCGACGTGGGTCCGGATCCAGACCCCACCTCTCGCGGCGGACCGGGTCGTGTCCCAGGACAACGGGGTGGCACAAGCGCAGGGCCCGCTGCCTGTTAGACAACGGCTGAGGGCTCGCCGCCAGCGGGTCATTGACTGGTCCGAGGGGCGTGGGCTCTGCGCTCTATCTCGCTTCCCGGTAGCGTTTGCCCCACATCGTTTCGCTCACCAGGAAGCCCCGTGCCCTATTACCTCCGGCTGTTCGCCGCCGCCGTGTGCGGCGTCGCGGTGTACGCCGGTTTCCCGCCTCGCGGATGGTGGTGGCTGTTGGTCGTCGGGCTCGTCGGGCTGGTCTACCTGCTGCAAGACGTCAGCCCACGCCGTGCGGCCGGTGTCGGCTTCGTCTTCGGGCTCGGCTTCATGTGCACGCTGTTGGAGTGGCTGTCGGTGCTGGGGCCAGACGTCTGGCTGCTCGTCGCGGTCGCGTCCGCCGGCTTCTATGCGTTGTTCGGCTGGGCCTACGCCCGTACTCGCGACTTGCCCGGCCATCTGCTGTGGGCGACCGCGCTGTGGGTCGGCATGGAGTACCTGCGCAGCCAGGTCCCGTTCGGCGGGTTCCCGTGGGGGCGGCTCGCCTTCGCGACGCCCGACACGCCCATGCTGTCGTTCAACCGCTGGATCGGCGTTGCCGCTACCAGTGGCGTGATGTTCCTCGGTGCGTGCGCGCTCGGTGTCGCAGCGCACGCCGCGGTGGTCAACGGCATCGGTCGGCGTCTGACCTACGCGGCCGCGATCCCGGTCGGGCTCGTCGTATGCGGCGTCGTGCTTCCGACCGGACTCGCTTCGGCGACGGGTACCGCCACCGTCGCGGCCGTCCAGGGCGACGTACCGGGCACCGGAGCGGAGAGCCTCGGCCAGCAGCATGAGGTGACGACCAATCACGCCGAAGCGACGGTCGACTACGCCAAGCAGGTCGACGCCGGTGAACGACCGCGTCCGGATCTCGTCATCTGGCCGGAAAACTCCACCGACGTCGACCCGTTCCACAACCCGGATATCTACGCGGCGATCGACAACGCCGTCCGGGCGATCGGCGTGCCGACTCTGATCGGCGCCATCGTCGACGGGCCGGGGCAGGGCGAGGCCCAAAACGTCGGGCTGGTGTGGGACCCCAACGACGGACCGCTCCCGGATCGGTACGTCAAGCGGCACCTGGTGCCGTTCGGCGAATACATCCCGATGCGTGACCTGATCGCGCCGCTGTCCTCACGGCTGGACCAAATCGGTCGGGACATGCAACCTGGCGACGAGCCGGGCCTGCTCCAGGTCGGGCCGGTGCTCGTCGGCACCATGATGTGCTTCGACGTCGCCTACGACGACACGATCGCCGACAACGCGGAGGACGGCGCGGACCTCATGGTCGTGCAGACCAACAACGCGACCTACTACGGCAGCGCCCAGCCCGAGCAGCAGTGGGGCATCGAACAGGTGCGCGCGGTCGAGACCGGACGCGACGTGGTGGTGGCGTCGGTCAACGGGATCAGCGGCTTCGTGTCGGCCGACGGCGACGTACTTCAACGGACCCACAGCCGCGACCAGCAGGTGCTGGTGCAAGACGTACACCTCGCCGACGGCCTGACCTGGGGAGTCCGGTTCGGTGCCTGGATCGAGCGAGGCCTGGCATTACTCGGCCTCGGAGCGGTGGTCGCGGCATTCGTCATCGGACGCCCTCGGCGCGACGCCGACGAGAGCGGCGCTCACGACGACCAGGATGCTCCGAACCCGCAGGAGACGGAGGCGGAGGCGGCGCCGATCACGACCGAGAGCCCGCGATGACTTCGCCGGCGGGGGACGGGGGAGTGCTGGTCGTCGTTCCGACCTACAACGAGTACGACAACCTCATCGACCTCGTCGAGCGGATCCGTACGACGGTGCCTACGGCCGACATCCTGATCGTCGATGACGCATCACCCGATGGCACCGGCAAGCTGGCCGACACGCTGGCCGCCGACGACGACCACCTCCACGTGCTGCATCGGCTCGCCAAGCAGGGCATCGGGGTCGCCTATGTCGCCGGGTACGGATGGGGCATGGCCCGTTCGTACGAACGCTTCGTCCAGATGGATGCCGACGGGTCGCACCTGCCGGAGCAGATCCCGCACCTGCTCGATCGGCTGGCCGACGCCGATCTCGTGATCGGTTCCCGCTGGGTTTATGGCGGCGGCATCGTCAACTGGTCTCGCCGTCGCGAGTGGTTGTCTCGCGGCGGCAATCTCTACGCCCGCTGGATGCTGGATCTGCCGGTGCGCGACGCGACCGGCGGCTTCCGTGCCTTCCGGCGGCGAACGCTCGACGGGCTGGCTCTCGGCGCGGTCGCCTCGCAGGGCTATTGCTTCCAGGTCGACCTGGCCCGCCGGGCCGTCGGAGCCGGGTTTCGGGTCACCGAGGTGCCGATCAGGTTTGTCGAGCGTCGCTTCGGGGATTCGAAGATGAGCGGCGGCATCGTGGTCGAGGCGCTGTGGCGGGTCACCCTGTGGGGCTTGAGGCACCGGTTGCGCCAGATGCGTGACGTACGCTGGCGATATCGACGCTCGACGCGATAGCGACGTCGGCGTCTCACGATTGACGGAGGTGGCTGATGCGCGGACGTTGGCTGTTGGTCGCGGTCCTACTGCTGCCGGTGGTCGAGATCGCCGTGATCATCCAGGTGGGTCAGCTGATCGGCGCTTGGTCGACGGTCGCCGTGCTGCTGGCCATCAGCGTGCTGGGCGCGTGGGTGGTCAAGCACGAAGGTCGACGGGCCTGGCTCGAGCTTCGGACCACGATCGACTCGGGCCAGCCACCGGGGCGCGAACTCACCGACGCAGCCCTCATTCTGGTTGGCGGCACGCTGTTGCTGACGCCGGGATTCGTCACCGACGTGTTCGGGCTCGTACTCATCCTGCCGGTGACGCGGCCACTGGTGCGTCGCTTCCTCCAGGCATGGCTAGCGAAGCGAGCGACAACGTATGTCATCGGGGGTGCCGGCTCCCACGGCACCGGTCGACCGACCGTCGTGCCCGGGGAGATCGTCGACGAATAGCGCTGAGGTCAGGCGCTCCGCTTGGTCCGCTTGCGCTTGTGAAGGTGCTCGGGACCGATCTCTCCGGTCCGCAGCAACTCGAGCCGCTCGGACAGGATCTCCTCGAGCTCCGAGATCGAGCGCCGCTCCCGCAGCATGTCCCAGTGGGTACGCGGTGGTCGCTCCGGCTTTGCCTCCGGCTCGACGCCGTCGACCTGAAGCGCGACGCTCCCGCAGCGTGGGCACTCCCACTCGGCCGGCACGACTGCGTCGTCAGCCATCACGATGATGAAGTGATGTCCGCGTGGGCAGTCGTAGCTGATCTCCTGTCGGGGAGCCATCTCGACGCCACGCTCATCCTCGAAGCTCTGTGCTCCCAGCCGCGCGCCACGTAATACCCGTTCCGCCATGGCCCCTCCAGCCTGTGCGCTCGGATTAGCTCCTTACGTAGGGTCGCGATTGACCCCGCATAGTGGTCAAACGTACGGGGTCCACATGAGATTCCCCTGAGAGCACACAAATCCCACCGGTCCGCGTGAGCTCCGACACTCGGTGGGTCAAACCCGCGACGGTTCGGAGGTTCCGGCGTCGGCGATCCCGCGTGCCGTGTCGACCCGCCACAGCAAGACCAGGCCGACGGCGAAGAACACGATCAACGCGAAGATCGCCGGCCGATAAGAGTCGGTCCATTGGTGGACGAGCCCGAACACGAGCGTGCCGAGCCAGCTCGTGCCGCGCTCGCATGCTTGGTAGAGGCTGAAGTACTCCGCCTCGCGACCGCGTGGAATCAGCTGGCTGTAGAGCGATCGGCTGAGCGCCTGAGTGCCACCGAGCACGAGTCCGATCAGGACGGCTAGCGCGAGGAACGGCACGATCTGCTCGCGCGGCAGGACGTACCCGATGCACACCACCAGCATCCAGACGACCAGGCCGGCCAGGATGGTCCGACGACTGCCGTAGGTGCCCGCGAGCCGCCCGAACAGCAGCGCGCCGCCGAACGCGACGAACTGCACGAGCAGGATCGTCGCGATCAGCACCGACGTGTCGAAGCCGAGCTGTTTGTCGCCGTAGGTCGACGCCGACACGATCACGGTCTGGATGCCGTCGTTGTAGAAGAGGTACGCCAGCAAAAACGTCAACGTCATCGGATACGTCCGCAGGTGTCGGAGCGTGTCCCGCAGTTGGCCGAAGCTCTGGCGGCCGATGCCGCCGGGCTCGGCAACCCGGTCGAGTGGCGGCCGGTCACGCACCCCCCGATACGGGATCCAGGTAAAGCCGGCCCACCAGGCCGCGGCGCTGAGAATCGACAACCGCACTGCTGTGCCTTCGGATAGACCGAGCTGGTCGTGCAGGGTCACCAGGGCGAGGTTGGCGCTGAGCAGCAGGGCGCCGGCCAGATAGCCGAGCGCCCAGCCGCGAGACGACACCGCGTCCCGCTCGTCCGGGGTCGCGATCTCACACAGGATGGCGTCGTAGGCGACCAGGCTCGCGCCGAGGCAGACGTTGGCGATCAGAAGCAAGACGGCGCCGAGCTGCCAATCCGAGCCGGTGACGAAAAACATCGCGCCGGCGGCGAGGCTGCCCGCCCAGGCAAAGCCCGCCATCAGGCGTCGCTTGGCGCCGGAGCGGTCGGCGACCGCTCCCACGACGGGCAACAGGACGGCCGACAGGACGGTCGCCAGGGTGACGACGTAGAAGACGAGGGAGCCGGCGGACACGTCGACCCCGAGGACATGCAGATCGGTGTGGCACGGGTTGTCGTCGCTGACGCCCGGGCCGCAGGCGTCTCGCTCGGCGACGGCCGTCAGGTACGGCGCGAACAACACCGTGCCCACGATCGTGACGTACGCGGAGTTGGCCCAGTCGTAGAAGTACCACGAGCGCTGCTCTCGCTGGCGCGCCTGCGCCGGGTCGTACTCGCGAGTCACCGTCACTGCGGTTCGCCGTCCCAGGCGCCGCGGTCGATCAACAGGTCACGGAGGCCGTCGATCCGGTCGGTGATGATTCCGTCCACGCCGATGTCGAGCAGCTCGGCCATCTGGCTGGCGTCGTTGACGGTCCAGACGTGCACCTGGAAACCGTGGCGGTGTGCCTCGGCGACGAGGCCGGCAGTCGCGACGATGAGCCGACCGACGCGACGGGGTATCTGAAGGCAGGCAGCCCCGGACGTGACGGCCCGGCGGCGCACGATGCCGAGGGGCGCGCGAAACCTGGCGACCTCGGCACTGCCGAGGGAGGTGGCGACGCGAGGTCCGAGGAGACAGCGCAGCCGCCGGATGCGCGTGGCCGAGAACGAGGCCAGGCAGATCCGGTCGTGCGCCCGGGCGGCCTCGATCAGCTCGACGGTGGGGCCGACAGCCGAGTCCTCCTTGACGTCGATGTTGAACCGGGCGTCGGGAAACTCCTCGAACAGCTCGGCCATCGCCGGGATCGGCTCGCGCCCGTGCACGCGGGCCTGCCGGATATCGGCGGAGTCGAGATCGGCGATCCGACCGGACCGGTCGGTGAGGCGCCCCAAGGCGCTGTCGTGAAACGCGTAGACGACACCATCGCGACTGGCGTGCACGTCGGTCTCCAGGTAGCGATAACCGAGCTTGACCGCGTTGGCGAACGCCGTCAGCGTGTTTTCGATCCCGACGTTCGGCTCGTACAACGCGCCGCCACGGTGCGCCATCGGCAGCGGGACAGGGTGGTCGAAGAACGGAAGGTCGGCCGCACGAGTCACGCCGACAGTATGTCGTTCACCCACCGAATCGCCCACGAGCGAGTGTGACGAAGCCCCGGCTGGTTCGTGAAACCGAGTGGGATAACGTTGCCCCCGTGGAGTCGATGACCTGCCCGAAATGCCAGTCAGAGATGCAAGCGCAGTCCCGCGCGGGCGTGACGTTTGCCCAGTGCACGAAGTGTGACGGCATCTTCCTTGACCGCTCCGACCGCTTCGAACTAATCGAGCAGGAGAACGACTGGCATACCCAACGCGCTCCGGGGACGGCACCGCTGCCGCGCATCACTCCCGACATGGCGGCCCCACCTCAGCCGATGCAGGAGCGGCCGAGCCGCTCGTTCATCGACGCGATGTTCGGCTGACCCGCACTGCGGTTTGTCGCCGACCACTGGGCCGTCGGTGTCGATGCCGAGGTGACGCCGCTGCCCGGTGGGATGAACTCCCAGACCTAGAGCGTCACGTCTCGAGGTGGTCGCTTCGTCCTCAAGCGGGTTCGTGCCCTCGACCGTGCGGCGTTCGTCCTCGGCCTGGACTGCGCGCGGATTCTGGCGGTCCACGGCTTCGCTGCCGGTCCGCCAGTTCCGACGGTCGACGGAGCCGCATACGCCGATACGCCACAAGGCCCGGCGGCGTTGCTCGAATGGGTGGACTGCGACCCAGCGCCGGAAGCGTTTCGACGCGATCCCAGCACCGGCGTCTGCGGCCTCATCGACTGGGCCAGCTCAGTACGGGGGCCGTTGCTCTACGATCTCGCCTCGGCGCGGATGTACCTCGGCGGCGCCGACCCGTCCGCGCCGCTGGTCGAGGCGTACCTCGAATCCGGAGTCCTGACCATCGAGGAGATCGCGGCGCACCTCGACGTGTTCGAGCCGACTACTTCGCCCGACGGACCAGCACCGACGACCGGGTCGGACTCGATGAGCCATCCGGCAACGCCCGCGGTCTTGCCGACGCGCGTCGCGCTCTCGGGGTCGGGTGAACCGTCAGCGGTGTTCGGGGTTTTCGAAGTCGAACCGGCAGCCGGCGTCCCATTCCGAGCGCTGGTTGCCGTACGCCGGGAATCCGCCTGCCGCGCGCAACATCGCCGCGAGATGCATGAGGTTCCACGTCATGAATGTCGTATTGCGGTTCGTGAACTCGTTGTCCGGACCACCTGATCCGGGATCGAGGTACGACGGACCAGGCCCGGCCTCGCCGATCCAGCCGGCGTCGGCCTGCGGCGGGATCGAATAGCCGATGTGTTGCAGGCTGTAGAGGATGTTCATCGCGCAGTGCTTGACGCCGTCCTCGTTGCCCGTGATCAGCGCCCCGGCAACCCGCCCGTAGAACGCGTACTGCCCGTTCTCGTTGAGCAGGCTGGAACAGGCGTAGAGCCGCTCGATGATCTGCTTGGTGATCGAGGAGTTGTCGCCGAGCCAGATCGGTCCGGCGATCACCAGGATGTCCGCGGCCATCACGCGCTGGAAGAGCTCCGGCCACTCGTCGGATGCCCAGCCGTGCTCGGTCATGTCCGGGTAGACGCCGGTCGCGATGTCGTGGTCGACGGCTCGGATCAGGTCGGTCTTGACGCCGTTCTGGTCCATGATCGCGCGACTTGTGTCGATCAGGCCCTGGGTGTGACTGCGGTCCGGTGACTTCTTCAGCGTGCAGTTGACGTACACCGCCGAAACGCCGTCGAACCAATATGACTCCCCGTCAGCGTTGGCCATGAGCTGCCTCCTCCGTACCACCTGGTCTCAATGACCAGGAGCATGCGCCGCGACCAGAGGAGTTGTCGAGGGCCTTTCGGCCAGCGTCACAGGATCGTTCGCGGTTCAGATGTCGCGGAACGTCTCGATCTGCGCGCCGAGTGCGTTGAGCCGGTCGGCCAGGTCCTCGTATCCGCGATGGATGACGTAGACGCTGCGCAGCACCGACGTGCCCTTGGCGGCCAGCATGGCCAGCAGGATGACGACGGCCGGTCGTAGCGCCGGCGGGCACATCAGCTCGGTGCCTCGCCAGCGGGTCGGACCCTCGATCAACACCCGGTGGGGGTCGAGCAACTGGACCGTCGCGCCGAGCTTGTTGAGCTCGGTGAGATAGATCGCACGGTTTTCGTAGACCCAGTCGTGCAGCATCGTAGCGCCGCTGGCGGTCGCGGCGATCACCGCGAAGAACGGCAGGTTGTCGATGTTGAGGCCCGGGAAGGGCATCGGGTGGATCTTGTCGATGGGGGCGTGCAGGACCGATGGGTACGTCGTGAGGTCGACCAGACGCGTTCGGCCGTTGGCGGCGGCGTACTCGTCACTCCGGTCGTAGGAGAAGCCCATCTCCTCGAGCAGCGCGAGCTCGATCTCCATGAACTCGATCGGCACCCGGCGGATCGTGATCTCGGAGTTGGTCACGATCGCGGCGGCGACCAGGCTCATCGCCTCGATCGGGTCCTCGCTCGGTGCGTACGTCACGTCGACGTCGATCTCGGACCTGCCGCGCACGGTGAGTGTCGTGGTGCCGACGCCGTCGACCTCGACGCCGAGCTCGTTGAGGAAGAAGCAGAGGTCTTGAACCATGTAGTTCGAGCTGGCGTTGCGAATCACGGTCTCGCCGTCATGCAGAGCGGCGGCCATCAGAGCGTTTTCGGTGACAGTGTCTCCGCGTTCGGTCAGCACGATCGCGCGCTTCGGGCCGACGCTGCGGGCGACGTCAGCGTGGTAGAAGCCCTCGGTGGCCTTGACCTCGAGGCCGAAGTGCCGAAGGGCCGTCATGTGCGGCTCGACGGTGCGCGTGCCGAGGTCGCAGCCGCCGGCGTACGGCAGGCTGAACGACTCGCGCCGATGCAGCAGCGGGCCGAGGAACATGATGATGCTCCGCGTGCGTCGCGCGGCCTCGACGTTCATCTGATCGAGCTTGAGCTCGGCGTGCGGCATGATCTCGAGATCGCCGTCGTCGCCGAGCCAGCGGGTCCGGACGCCGATCGAGTCGAGCACCTCGAGCAGCCGGTTGACCTCTTCGATCCGAGCGACCCGACGCAGCGTGGTGCGGCCCTTGTTGAGCAGCGACGCCGTGAGCAGGCCGACACCGGCGTTCTTGCTCGACTTGATGTCGATCGACCCGGACAGTCGGGTGCCGCCGGCGACCCGAAGGTGCATCGGGCCCGGAACACCGAGGGACACGATCTCGGAGTCGAGTGCCTCACCGATCCGGGCGAGCATCTCGAGGCTGAGGTTTTGGTGTCCTCGTTCGATCCGGTTGACCGCGCTTTGGCTGGTGCCTAAGACCTCGGCGAGCTCCGCTTGCGTCCACCCTCGATGCTTGCGGGCATCGCGGATCAGATTCCCGATCCGACTGAGGTAGTCCTCGGCGTGCTCACTCACGCTCTCTCTCCTCGATTCGCTCGCGGCTGAAATCACGGTCGCTCACTGTATCTCATATCTGAGATAGCCCCGTGGACGCCCCAGACGTGTCGTTGAGAAGACGCATCAGCGACTCAATTCGTTGCCTGAGCCGGCCAGAAGACCTGCGTCAGGAGGGTTCGGAATGTGCCGAACGGGGCATATTCCGATGGTCGCGGTTTATGAGAGATCAGAGGGTTGCGGGGACTTCTGGTCGTTCGTCCGAGGAGGCTCGATGCAGATCTCGTCCCGCCGTTGGCTCGCCCTCGCGGCCACTCCGTTCCTGATCGCCGTCGGCGCGATCGTCGCCTATCAGCCGGCTGCCAGCGCCGAGGCAGGGGAGTACGTCGCGCTAGGCGACTCGTACGCCTCGGGCCTCGGCACCCGTGAGTACGACGACGGCAGTGGGTCGTGCAAGCGCTCGCCCCACGCGTACCCCTCGATCGACGCCGCGCGGATCGGCGCGAGTCTCACGTTCGTGGCATGCAGCGGCGCCCGCGTCCCCGACGTCGTCAACAACCAGATCGGCGAGCTCGACTCGGCTACTTCCTGGGTGACCGTCCAGGTCGGCGGCAACGACGCCGGCTTCTCCGATGTGATCACCGAATGTGCGCTACCCGCGTGGGCGTCCGACTGCCCGGGCCGGGTCGCCGAGGCGCAGGCCTTCATCAGCAACCAGCTGCTCGGCTTGCTCGACGGGCTCTACAACGAGATCAGCGCGTGCGCTCCGGCGGCGACGGTGGTCGTGGTGGGCTATCCGCGCCTGTTCAATGGCGAGGACTGCAATGCCGCCACGTTCTTCAGCCCGGACGACGAGCGGCTGCTCAACGAGACGGCCGACCTGATCGGGTCGACGATCAGCGGTGTCGCCGGCGCACACGGCTTCTCCTACGTCGACCCGATCTCGGCGTTCATCGGGCACGCGGTCTGCGACAACCCCGAGTGGATCAACGGCCTGTCGAACCCGATCGACGAGTCCTATCACCCCAACCGGGACGGGCACGTGGGATACGCCGACCTCGTCGACGACTACCTCTGATCGGCTAACCATTCGCGACTGGGGATGATCGCGCCAATCGCGTCTTGGCGCAGGGGTCCCCAGTGCCAATAGGTTCGTCGCAGGGGACCCCCGCGCCAACGCCGCTCAGCCGCAGGGATCGACGCCCGGCTGCCCGGGCCGCTCGATGCCTCGGTCGTCGAGGACCTTCTCGAGCAGACTCGGGTGCGCCGGCATGATGCCGTCGACGCACATGTCGATCAGCTCGTTGTAGACGGCTTCGTTCTCCTCCTGCGCGCTCAGCCAGACGTGCACGGCGAACCCGGCGTCGTGGGCGCGCTGCACAAACTCGGGCGTCGTGATGCGGAGGCCATCGCGTTCGATCGGGACCTGGAGCGCGACGGCACCGGACCCGGGCGGCAGGCCCAACGCCCAGAACGCTGCGATGCCGACCGTGCCGGGCGCCGTGCCGATCTGCGGCGCCAGCTGATGGTAGCGAGCGACGGCGAGGTCGTTGAATGCTACGACGATGATGTCCGTGCGCCCGGATTGGTTGAGCGCGGCCGCCAGCTGCTCCGCCGTTCGGAGGTACGACGCCAGGTCCGTGTCGCTGTCGCCCTTGATCTCGATGTTGATCGGGACGTCCGGGAGCGTCTGGAGCACCTCGGCCAGCGACGGAACCCGGAAGTCGTCGGGCCGATAGCCGTCGGGCGGAGGGACGTCACCGGTACGGACGCCGCGGAACGGATAGCCATGCTCCGGATCGAAGTCGTACGCGGCATCCAGCGCCTGCACCTGCTCGAGCGTCATGTCGCTGACGTAGCCGGTGCCCTCGGTGGTGCGGTCGACGGTCGCGTCGTGAATCACCGCGAGCTGGCCATCGGCCGTCGCGTGGACGTCGAACTCGAGCATGTCGGCGTCGAGGCCGAGCGACCGTTTGAAGGCGTACATCGTGTTGGACGGCGCTTCACCCTCGCCGCCCTGATGAGCCATGTTCATGACCCGCATGTCGAGCCAC